>SMEO01000237.1_pt1 | contig 10610 bp, 10 predicted proteins | sample 2456251 | NCBI WGS metagenome assembly SMEO01 (sample SAMN10132594, study PRJNA489261) | soil metagenome | isolation source: day1 control-silt loam soil ammended | place: USA | reverse complement strand
TTTGTCAAATGAAAGCTTGGAATGTCACAAGAATTGGTGAGCCACAAGAAGTATTAAAGCAAATGAATGTACCAAAGCCAAAACCGAGTACTAATGAGGTACTAATTAAAGTGGAAGCAGCTGCCATAAACTTTTTTGATATCTTGCAATGTCAAGGAAAATATCAAGAAAGACCTGAATTACCATTTACTCCAGGTGCTGAAATTTCAGGAACTATTGAAGATATAGGAGAAAATGTATTCCTTAAAAAAGGGCAAAGAGTTTTAGCTACTCCATTACTTCCTAATGGAGGGTTTTCTGAGTGGGTTGTTGTAAATGTTGCTAATGTATTTCTTATACCAGCTGAACTTTCATATAGCGAAGCAGCCGCATTATTTATCACTTATCAGACAGCCTATTTTGCGTTGCACCGAACTGCAAGGATCAAACCAGGAGATATATTACTAGTTCATGCTGGTTCTGGAGGAGTTGGATCAGCTGCTATACAGTTAGGCAGAACAGCAGGCGCTAAAGTCATTGCTACAGCTGGTAGTGATGAAAAGACTCGAATTTGCAAGGAATTAGGAGCAGATTATGTTATAAATTATCGGCAACAAGATTTTGTTCAAATTGTCAAAGAGATTACGAGTGGAAAAGGTGCGGATATCATTTTTGATCCGGTTGGGGGAGATACCTTTGATCGTTCAAGAAAATGTATTGCCTTTGAAGGTAGAATACTAGTCATTGGTTTTGCAGGTGGCCGTATAGCAGATGCCCCGACAAATCATGCATTAATTAAAAATTATTCAATTGTTGGTGTTCACTTTGGATTATTTCGTAAATTATTTCCAGAAGAAGTGAAAAAAGCACATCAAGAATTAATGGAATTATACAAAAAGAAGGCCATACATCCATTAATTTTTGAAGAATTTGAATTCTCAGAGGCACCAAATGCATTAAATCTTTTAGCAAAGAGAACAACTTACGGGAAAATCATCATTAGAACTTAAATTTGGATGGAGGCATAAAATGACAAGCTTAGTAGAGGTAACGATTAAGGATAGCATTGGCCTAATTACAATGAATCGCCCAGAAAAACTAAATGCACTTTCAAAACCGTTAGTTGGTGGAATCAGTTTAGCTTTAGATGAATTATCAAAGAATGAACAGGTTAAAGTAATAATCTTATCTGGCGAGGGTAAATCATTTAGTGCTGGGGGAGATATAGAATCAATAAGTAAAATGGAAAGCCCATATGATGCAGTTAATTGGATTGACTATGTGTCAGGACTTTCTCAAAAAATGATGAATTTGGATAAATATATTATAGCAGCGGTTCATGGATATGCTGCAGGTGCCGGTTTTAGTTTAGCACTTGCTGCAGATTTTATCATTGCAGATTGTGATGCTAAATTTGCTTTAAGTTTTACGAATATTGGACTCATACCTGATTTAGGCTTAATCAAATTATTATCAGAGCGTGTATCACCTCCGATTGCGAAAGAATGGATTTCCTCTGGCAAAGTAATGACAGCAGAAGAAGCATTTGCACATGGAATTATTAACCTGGTTGTTACACAACAATCGGTAGTTGACGGAGCGATTCAGTTTGCTGAATTTATTGTTAAAGGGCCAGGAGTTAGCAATAAGTATGTAAAATATTTAGTCAATCATGTCAACGAACTTCATAAGGAAACCGCATTTAAACAAGAAAACATGATCCAAGCGATGTTACTGCAAACTGAAGATCACAAAGAAGGCATCGCTTCATTCTTTGAAAAAAGAGAACCAAATTTTAGAGGAAGATAAGAAGGCATGCTGTATAAAAATTTAATTGAAGGAACCGATAAAATGAGGAAAATTCATGTCATTACTCAAAAGGAATCAGTGAATGAAAATCAATTAAATGATTGTATTGCAGTTGTCATTGACGTTTTTCTTGCAACTTCCACAATCGCTTTTTTATTAAATAAAAACTATCATCCGATTTATGCAGTAATGGATCAGGATAGTGCATTAGCTGTTGCAGCCATTCAAAAAGTTCCTTATCTCCTTCTAGGAGAAACAAAGGGTAAATCTATTCAAGGCTTTGAATACCCAGATCCATCACGCATCATTCCTTGTCAAAATCAACAAGCGGCAATTATTTGTTCAACTAACGGAACAAAAGCGATTCAAAAAGCCAAGAACGCAAAGAGATTATATATATCTTCCCTTGTAAATGGTCATGCGATTGCTGAAAAACTTCATGCTCAAACAGATGATTCGTCGATACTTCTGATTTGCTCAGGAAACGATAATCGATTTTCACTTGAAGACTTCGTAGGCGCAGGGCAGATTATAGACTATTTGATGAGTAAAGGAGACTATGTACTTTCTGATTCTTCAAAACTGGCAAGAGAAACGTATCAACGGTCAAAAGCTGAAAACTTCAAAAAATTATATGAATGTGAAACTGCATTTCTACTTCGTTCATTAAGTTTTGAGAAATCTTTAACGTATGTATTAAATCACTTTGAAAGTATCAATGTAGTACCAGTTTACGATGGCGAAAAAATCATACAAGAAACGAATACTTAATCAGAAACTTAGCCAGTATCAAATTTGTAGAAAGGAGAATCGAATATGAGTTTCACAAATCGAAAAATGAATCCATTACAGGATGCAATTGATTGGGAAACACTAGAGCAATATCTGAGAAATACTGTAACTGGGCTTCCAGAAGGAAAATTGGAGATTCAAAAGTTTTCTGAAGGCTATTCTAATTTAACCTACTTACTTCGAATTAATGAGTGGGAAGGTGTCCTGCGACGCCCGCCTTTTGGTAGTATACCTCCAAAAGCACATGATATGGCAAGAGAGTATCGATTATTGGAAAAAATTAATCCTGTATTTTCTCTTGCTCCGAAGCCATATATTTTCTGTGAAGATCCAGCAATCATGAATAAACATTTCTATGTTATGGAGAAAAAGCAAGGAATCGTGATTGATGGTCAACTACCAAAGCAATATGAAAATTCACAATTAACAGGGCCACTTATTTCTCAAAGTGTGATAGAAACACTGGTGCAGCTTCAATCTATTGATTATAAAGAAGCAAAATTAGAAAATATGGGTAAACCAGCTGGATATTTAGACAGACAGGTTCATAGTTGGATTAAGCGATATCAGTTATCAAAGACAGATGACGTCCCATATTTAGAGGAGCTTCAAAAATGGTTGACTGCTGATATACCAAATAATCCGGAGACAACAATTGTTCATAATGACTTTAAATTAAATAATATGGTATTTGATACTAGAGATTCATCCAAAATTGTTGGCGTGCTAGATTGGGAACTTTCTACAATCGGAGATCCATTAAGCGATTTAGGATCTACTCTTGTTTACTGGGGACAGAAGGATGACCCGGATTTGGGTATTAATATGATTACGGATCAGGTTGGATTTTACAGTCGACGTGAATTTATAGAAGAGTATGCTAACCTAAGCCATCGAGATGTTTCAGACATCAATTATTATTTCACTTTTGGACTGTTTAAATTAGCAGTTATTTTACAACAAATTCATTATCGCTGGAAAATTGGTGCTGTAAAAGATGAACGATTTGGTACCTTAAATCAGGCTGTAACAAATTTAATAGAAATGGCTAATCGAGCTCGAGCGAATCAGCTTTTATAATAATCTAAATAATATGGGGTGTTATGAAGATGAAAATTGGTGTGTTAGGATCAGGAACGATGGGAAATGGAATTGCACAAGTTATGGCAACTGCTGGATACGAAGTTGTTTTATGTGATAAAAATCTAGATGCTTTAGAGAAAGCAAAGATAACAATTGATACCAATCTATTAAGAGTGTTTAAAAAGCAAGAGCGAGATGTCAATGAAGTAAATGAGGTAATTGAGAAAATCACGTTTACTACTGAAATTACTGAGATGCGAGGACAAGATTTAGTGATTGAAGCGGTTCCCGAAAATATTGAAATAAAAAAGAGAGTATTTGCAGAGTTAGACGAAATCTGTGATGAAAATACAATCATTGCTTCTAATACTTCTGGATTAAGTATTACAGAATTAGGAGCAGCAACAAATAGAGCAGACAAAGTAATAGGAATGCATTTCTTCAATCCGGTACCTGTGATGGAATTGGTAGAAGTCATTCGAGGATCTGATACTGCAGAAACCACCTATGAATTTGCAATTGGATTAGTAGAATCTATTGGTAAACAAAGCATTTCTATTTTGGATACGCCATTATTTGTAGTAAACCGAATACTTGTACCAATGATTAATGAAGCGATATTTTTACTTAGTGAAGGCGTAGTTTCAGCAGAAGATATAGACAAAGGAATGAAGCTTGGTGCAAGTCATATAATCGGACCTCTTGCACTGGCGGATATGATTGGCTTAGATACGTTATTATTTGTTGCAGAAACATTATATGAGGAAACGCAAGATTCCAAATATCGAGTTCCTCCATTACTCCGCAAACATGTACGTGCAGGCCATTTAGGAAGAAAAAGTGGTAAAGGATTTTATGAGTATGCCTAAATGAATAAGGATTATAGTAGAATCAAAGTTTGCTTTGTAGATTTTACTAAGTACCACACATTATTTTATCTAAATATAAAAATCCCCCGTTTATTGGAATAGAAACGGGGGATTTACTATAATCGAATGTTTAATAACGAATTATCTTATGAATGTAACTTCAAATTTTGTTTCGCTTTTGGAGGGATACTTGTCAGATCACAACTACATGCACAATTACTTTTCAATTCACAAGAACCACATTTGCCTTCTTTACTTTTTTGTACATGACGGAAAATGGTCCATCCAGCATACCCAAATATCACGATGCCAATTAAAATACTTGCTAGCATTAGAACATCTTCCTTTCATTAAAATCCTAATAATTTTCCACCTTGATAAATAATCAATGTAATAATATACGCCAAAACCAATGCATAAACGACGGAGAAATAAGTCCATTTAGTTGAACCTGTTTCTTTTTTGATCGTACCTACCGTAGCCAAGCAGGGAATATACAACAGGATAAATACAATAAAAGCAAATGCAGATAGTGGTGTATAAGCTGTTATTAATAATCCTTGTAGACTATCCATATTCGGTGCATGGTAAATAATATTCATACTAGAAACAACAACTTCTTTTGCCAAAAATCCAGTTAATAATGCTGCACCAGCTTGCCAAGTTCCAAAACCAAGTGGCGCAAGGATGGGAGCAAATATTCCGCCAATCATAGCAAGAAAACTATCATCCATCTTCACATCGATTCCACCAGGACCAGCATAGGAAAGTAACCAGATGACAACGGAACCTCCAAAAATAAAAGTACCAGCTTTACGAACAAATCCTTTTCCTTTATCCCAAGTGCTTCGTAGTAATGTTTTGACTTGTGGAATACGATATGGAGGTAGTTCCACTACAAAAATAGAAGTTTCATTTTTTAATAGAATTTTTGAAAATATTTTAGCCATTAGAAGTGCTAGAGCAATCCCTAATACATATAGGAAAAAGACGATTAACGTTTGGTATCTTGCAAAAAATGCACCAGCAAATAATGCGTAAACGGGTAATCTAGCCGAACAGGACATTAATGGTGTTAAAAGGATGGTTAATAAACGTTCTTTTGGCTGTTCAATCGTTCTTGCTGCCATAACACCAGGTACATTACAACCAAAACCGATAATCATCGGAATAAACGCTTTACCGTTTAATCCAACAGTTTCCATAAGTTTATCCATAACAAGAGCTGCTCGTGACATATAACCAGAATCTTCAAGGAAAGATATAAAGAAAAATAATATAAAGATTTGCGGTACAAATACAAGAACCCCGCCGACACCAGCGACAATACCGTCCAATATTAATGATTGGATGAAATTAGATGTGCCTAAATTTTTTAGTATTGCAGAAAGCCAATCAGTTAATGTACCTGAAATAAATGAATCCAGCAAATCTGAAAGTGGCGTTCCTAACCAATCAAATGTCAGCTTAAACATGAACAACATACATATTAGGAAAATGGGAACTCCTAAATATTTATTTGTTACAATAGCATCAATCCGATTAGTAAGTGGGATTTTGTTCAAATTTTCTTTTTCCACTGATTGAACTAAAATGGAAGAGATGTAATCTTTCCTCACATTATAAATCCATTGCGATAGACTTCGTACTTTTAAAGAATTCTTTATTTTACTTTCTACCTCTTCAAATAGCTTATCCAATTCGTCATTTGAAACGAAAGTATTTAAATACTTTCGAACTGTCTTGTTGCCTTCAAAAAATTGCAAAGCAAGAAATCTTTGTAGTAGATGTGGATCATCTTGCTTAGCTAAAAGTGCTAATAATTTATCAATTCCACTCTCCACAATTTCCCCGTAATTTAGTTGAAGAGGGGGACGATTTTTCTTATCAATAGTAGAAAGTTGATCCATTAGCAAATTACATCCCTTGCCAGATCGTGCAACGATTGAAACAACCGGTGTATTCAATGCAATGGATAGTTTTTCTTCATCTAAAAAAATACCTCTTTGCTTTGCAACATCTGACATATTCATACCGATGATAATCGGTTTACCATATTCAAGAAGTTGAATCGTTAAGATTAAGTTTCTTTCTAATTGAGAAGCATCGACAATATTTACAATGCCATTAAAAGATTCTGAGATGAAGTAATTTGAAACAACACTCTCATCTTTTGATAATGGACTTAATGTATAAATACCAGGGAGATCAATGAGATGACCTGTTTTGTTTTTGAGTGTGCCAACTTTTTTTTCAACCGTAACCCCACTCCAGTTACCAACAAATTCATAAGAACCTGTTAGATAATTAAATAATGAGGTTTTGCCTGTGTTTGGATTTCCGACTAATGCAATATCGATCATGATAATTCGATCTCTATTAATGCTGCTTCTTTAGAACGGATTCCTAAAAGTTGTCCATTATGCTCAAGCATATAAGGGCCATGAAAGGGCATACGATTTTTTAGCATTACTTCTTCACCTTCTAAAATTCCTAAATCCAATAATCTTCTTTTTATATAATTATTTAAATTAGATAAATTATTAATGATTGCTTTATCGCCAATTTGTAATTCATTAAGAGACATATTAATTCCTCCAACAGGCCTGGATATGACTTTTTGATACATATGATAACATTTCTCAATTAGATAGTCGATATAAAAAGGGAATTATTTTATGTTGATTTCCTGAATTGTGAAATTAGTTTATATGTAAATTAAAAAAGAGGTGTGACGTTGAAGTCACACCTCTTTTAATTTGTTGGTTTTAACATGTCTAGAAAAAAGTGAGGGAATATAGATCCAATTCAGCCCTCATAGCTTAGAATGCAAGATATTTTTCAATATAGGCTTTAACTTCAGAAATCGGCATGCGTTCTTGGTCCATAGAATCGCGATGACGTACTGTTACTTGACCATCTTCTACTGAATCAAAGTCGTATGTGATACAGAATGGTGTACCGATTTCGTCTTGGCGGCGATAGCGTTTACCGATTGATTGTGATTCATCATAATCTACTGGGAATGATTTACGTAACTCAGCCCAAACTTCAGATGCTTTATCGCCTAATTTTTTTGAAAGTGGTAAAACGGCTGCTTTAAATGGTGCAAGAGCAGGGTGTAGGTGAAGAACTGTACGGGTATCTCCGCCTTCTAATTCTTCTTCATCATAAGCATCACATAAAAATGCAAGTGTCACGCGGTCTGCACCTAGTGATGGTTCGATGCAGAAAGGTACGTATCGTTCGTCGGTTGCTGGGTCAATATAAGTGAAGTCTTCACCTGAGTGTTCTGCATGTCGTTTCAAGTCGAAATCTGTACGTGACGCAACTCCCCATAATTCTCCCCAGCCAAATGGGAATTTGAATTCGATATCCGTTGTAGCATTTGAATAGTGAGAAAGTTCTTCATCTTCATGATCGCGAAGACGCATAGAATCTTCATTCATATTCAAGTTTAATAACCAGTTTTTACAGAATTCTTTCCAGTATCCATGCCATTCAAGTTCTGTACCTGGCTTACAGAAGAATTCTAGTTCCATTTGTTCAAATTCACGTGTACGGAAAGTAAAATTACCTGGTGTAATTTCGTTACGGAATGATTTTCCAATTTGTGCGATACCAAATGGTGTACGTTTACGCATAGAACGTTGAACATTTTTGAAGTTTACGAAAATACCTTGCGCTGTTTCAGGGCGTAAGAAAATTTCGTTTGTTGAATCTTCAGTAACACCTTGGAATGTTTTGAACATAAGATTAAACTGACGAATTTCAGTGAAATCTTGTTCACCACAATTTGGACAGTGAACATCATATTGTTTTAAAACTTCTGCCATTTTATCAAAAGGCATACCGTCTACTATAATTTCTTCACCTTTTGCAAGTGCAGCATCTTCGATTAATTTATCTGCGCGATGGCGAGCCTTACATTTCTTACAGTCAATCATAGGGTCATTGAAGTTACCTACATGGCCAGATGCAACCCAAGTTTTTGGATTCATTAAAATAGCAGCGTCAAGACCCACATTGTATTGTGATTCTTGAACGAATTTTTGCCACCATGCTTTTTTTACGTTATTTTTTAGTTCAACTCCAAGTGGACCATAATCCCATGTGTTTGCTAAACCTCCATAAATTTCAGAACCTGGGAAGACAAAGCCACGGTGTTTGGCTAAGCTTACAATACTCTCCATTGTTTTTGCCATAAAGAATCCCTCCATTAAATGATAAAGCACCCGTCTCCGGGCACAAATTTTGTACCCGGGGACGAGTGCTAATGACCCGCGGTTCCACCCCGATTGATTACCAAAGTAATCCTCTTTTTAAAAAAATTAGCTCCCGGCTGCCTTTTTCTGATTTCGTGTAGACTTTCACTATCTCTACTCGCTATTACAATAGATGAAATCATACTTATTAACCGTTCATCGCTTTTTCATATTGGAATCAATTGTAACATGCAATACTTTTCTTCGCAATAAATTCAAAAATAGTATATAATAATTAGGAATTGAGTATAACACTTTGAGGCGGTGAGTCCAATAGAACTCAACAAACGTCAGGAAGAGATCTTAGAAATTGTGAAGGGGAATGGCCCTATAACGGGGGAACAAATAGCTGAGCGTCTTTCACTGACTAGAGCGACACTTAGACCAGATTTAGCCATTTTAACAATGGCAGGTTTTTTGGATGCTAGACCGCGGGTTGGTTATTTTTACTCTGGTAAAAAGACAAACCAGGCTGTTATCGATAGCATGACGAATATGAAAGTGAAAGACTTCCAATCCATTCCTGTTGTCGTTTCTGAGAATGTTTCTGTATATGATGCGATTTGTCAAATGTTTTTAGAAGATGTGGGCACATTATTTGTAGTAGACCACAATTCTTATTTGACAGGTGTACTTTCTAGAAAAGATTTACTTCGTACAAGTATAGGTAGTCAGGATTTAAATCATATTCCCGTACATATTATAATGACGAGGATGCCAAATATTGCATTTTGTTTAAAATCAGATAGTTTAATTCAAGCAGCACATAAACTGATTGAAAGACAAATAGATGCATTACCTGTTGTAATTGAACATCCAGATGGCTTAGAGGTCATAGGTCGTTTGACAAAAACAAATATTACACGAGCGTTTCTTTCGCTTGCTGAAAATCATGATTTGTGAGGTGATGCTTTCATGACTAATTTATCCGTATTTATCATTTCAGATTCTGTGGGCGAAACAGGTGATTTAGTAACAAAAGCAGCAATCAGTCAATTTAGACCTGGTATGCAGGACACAAAGTTGCAACGATTTCCGCATGTTGAAAGTGTTGAACAATTAACTGAAATCGTTCAACTTGCAAAAGAGCAAAATGCAATTATTGTATTCACATTGGTAAAAGAAATTATGCGTGATTTTTTACACGATATATGCCAAGAAAAGGAAATTCCAGCTGTTGATTTAATGGGGCCAATAATGGAAATGCTTGGAGAAACTCTACAAGTTGAACCTTTGGAAGAGCCTGGATTAGTTCGCAAACTAGATGATGATTATTTCAAAAAAATAGAAGCAATTGAGTTTGCGGTAAAATATGATGACGGAAGAGACCCTAGAGGTTTACTCAAAGCAGATATCGTACTAATTGGTGTATCTCGTACCTCTAAAACCCCACTTTCTCAATTTTTGGCACATAAACGATATAAAGTGGCGAATGTACCGCTAGTTCCCGAAGTAGAGCCACCAGAAGAATTATTCTTAGTGGATCCGAAAAAATGCATAGGTCTCGTTATATCTCCTGAAAAGCTTAATAGTATCCGTAAAGAACGATTACTTGCATTAGGACTTGATGATAGTGCTAGTTATGCAAAACTTGAGCGTATAAATGAAGAAATCACTCATTTCAAAAATGTAGTTAATCGGATTGGATGTCAAGTTATTGACGTAACAAACAAAGCTGTTGAAGAAACAGCAAATGATATAATCCATCGCATTCATTCATCAAATTAATAACTAAAGCATGTTCTCCTCCTGTTTTGGGAGGTTTTTTTGCGTTTTTTCAGAAAATAATCAAAAAAATGATAGAATTTTAAAA
>SMEO01000616.1_pt1 | contig 10638 bp, 9 predicted proteins | sample 2456251 | NCBI WGS metagenome assembly SMEO01 (sample SAMN10132594, study PRJNA489261) | soil metagenome | isolation source: day1 control-silt loam soil ammended | place: USA | reverse complement strand
GATACAGATACAGATACATATACAGATACAGATACAGGTACCGATACCGATACCGATACCGATACCGATACCGATACCGCCATGACTCTAGAACCCAGCGCAAACAGCTGTCAATGCCCTGTCTGCCCAAGCCCAGAAGACGCCTTGGCAGCCGCAGAGCCTCTAGAAGAGCCTTTATCCGCCGCCGCTGAGTTCAAGCAACAAGCTGAGATCAGTACAGGGCAACGGGTGTTTTTTGCTGGAGACTCCATGATGCAAGGGGTTGCCCCGCACCTCTCCGCTCGATTGCGCCGTGAATACGGTTTATCCAGTTTGGACTTGAGCCGACACAGCACAGGCCTCGCCTACCCGAGCGCCTTTAACTGGCCTGAAACCATTGCGCAAACCTTAAACGACAATGCGGATATCAAGCTCTTGGCTGTCTTTCTAGGGCCCAATGACCCTTGGAATATGCCATCAAGCCCAGGTGGAAAATTCCTGCGTTATGCCAGCCCTGCTTGGGAAAAGCTCTATCGAAGCCGCATTCGTGAAATCATTCACAGCGCACAAAGCCGCAACGTCGATGTGATCTGGGTCAGTCCGCCCAATATGCGTCCTGACAACCTCTCCGATAGGGTACGTTACCTTAATGGCCTCTATGAGTCTGAAGTCTTGCAAGCCGGCGAAGTGTTTCTCTCCAGCAATCAGGTCTTTCAGTATCCAGAAGCCACCTACTCTGATTACATGGGCGATGGCAGTCTGAAGCAAAAAATGCGTTCGGGCGACGGTATACATTTCACCATTGCAGGCCAGCGTACGCTGGCTGACGCCGTATTTAATCTGATTACCTTTATTCCACAGCAACAGGCTGAACATGACACACAACCTGCATCCAGTGACCGTCACTAATCCTTTTTCATTGATCCGCAGGATCGTGAGCAGTCGCTACAGCGCGCGCCTTGTGCTGCTATTGGGCACAGTGTTGCTCAGCAGTTGCTGCCCGCCTCCAACACAGAAAACGCTGCCAGTCCTGGTGTCTACAGTGCGCTCAACAAGCAGCGGGCACCTAACCGATTACGCTGAAACGCGCTTAGGCCCGCTGGCCAATAAACTGCTCAGCATGGATCAGCGCAGCCATATTATTCAGCTGGGCGACTCACACACTGCAGCTGATTTTTTTACCGGAACCTTGCGCACAGCACTGCAGCAGCGCTATGGCAATGCCGGACCCGGCTGGTTACCTCCGGCCTGGATTCGTGGTCAACGCAGCGCAACCCTCAGACCCGGCGACGCTGCCAGCCATGACTGGCAACTGAGCAACAGTCGCGTGCAGCAGCACCCAAACTTTCCCCTTGGCGGTATCTTAGTGCAGCCCTTGCAGCAAGGCAGCCGTTTGCAACTGACGCCTTACAGCCCAATGCACAGCCGGTTCAATGTACGTGCCCTCTACCACAGCCCAGCGCAGGTCGCAGTACGCCTCAATGGTAAAACTGTGAGTTTAGCTGCCAGCAGCGGTTGGCAATGGTCTGCGCCACACTCGGTGCACTTACCCTTGGAGCTGGAGGTGCTGAATCACAGCTACCCCTATCTGGGCGGTTGGCTGCTCGATAATGGCCAGCCTGGGGTGTTGCTCAGCAGTTTAGGTCTCAATGGGGCCACCATCAATATGTTGGATAAGTGGGGCCCCGATTGGCCCAGTACACTGCAAAGTTTGCAGCCGGATTTACTTATTCTGGCCTATGGCACCAACGAGGCCTTCAATGACAACCTAGACAGCGGCGCTTATTATGCGCATTTAACCCGCCATATTCAGCAACTGCGCAGGCAGCAGCCGCAAGCTGCGCTGCTGATTATAGGTGCGCCCGACGCGATCAAAAATGTTTCAGCACCAAACTGTCAGGCTCGACGCCCCGCGCAACTGGGCAAGGTTCAGGCCATTCAGCGTCAAGTGGCACGCGAACAACACACCTTATTTTGGGACTGGCAGGCCATGATGGGCGGCATCTGCAGCTTTTCTGCTTGGCAAGCCAGAGCGCTGGCTCAACAAGACGGTGTCCATTTCACCTCGGCCGGCTATACCGCCAGTGCTAACGCACTCTTTCAAGACCTTGCGCGGCATATTAATCAGCTGCCGCACAAATAAGATTCTTCTGCGATCAAAGGATGATGTGCCCGATCAAAACGTGCTGGCTGATTAACTAAAAAAATCAGCCTGTCACGAGGACAGCACATGCGCTCTTTTTCGCTAGAGCACTGCGCGCAATACAATTTGTACCAGCATAAACACTGCCGTAATCAAGGCTGCCAGCCATAACGCGACAGCCGCTTGATAGCGACCACTGCGCTTGGATTCCAGTTTGAGCAGAAACACAATAAAGCTGACGGCAAACAATATCGGGGTATAGGGCATGATAAAGGGCAGTATCTCAGGATTAACGATACGTGCCACATAGCTGGGCACCGAAGCCATAGCAAAGACCACGCCGGAGATGCCCACCACTTGCAGCATGCTGATAAAGGGCCGGCTAAGACGTGCATCTTGCTTGCCCGCGGCGCGCTTTAATAACAGCCCACCCACTAACACCAGGAAAATAAGCGTTGCGCCAACCCAAAATATTGATTCTACAGAAATGCTCAAGAGGTACATCCTTTATTGACATCTTTTCCGCCCTCATCGAAATCGCCGAGCAACTATTTCATCATGGGCTATTAAATGATTTGCGACAGCCTCTAAAGGACGGGTATTCCTACTGCTAGACGGCCATGCCCGGCCGCGAGAATGTTCTTAGCCGCGTTTATATCGCGATCATGAATGATATCACACCCACTGCACGTCCACTCTCTTATTCCAAGCCCTGCGATACCTTTCGGCCTCGATTCGGGCAAATTGCCACAACTCGAACAGGTTTGGGTGGTGTATGCCTCGTTAACGCCCTTAATTCATCCTCGCACTAAAAGCGATTTTGATAACGCGGCGGCTAGTATAGCGGGCAGACACTGCAAACGCAGTCCCGAGACCAATATTTGCCAATGCTGCACGCTAGGAACTGAATGCCTGCCAAATTAAGCGTAGCGCCAATAGTGTAAGTAAAAGATTAAACACTTGGGTAAAGCGCTGATCTGAAGTTTTATATAACACTTTCAGGCCCAACTTAGTGCCCAGCACCCCCGCCAAAATCATCGCCAAGGCCAAAGCCAACCACTCATAAAAAACAAAGCCCGCCGCGCTGTAGACCAAGGTTTTCGGCGCATGCTGTAAGGTCATCGCCGCAGCAAAGGTGGCGACTGTGGCTTGGCGCTGACCTTGCTGCTGTTGCTTAATAAATCCGGCCACCAAAGGCCCTGTAGCACCAACAAAGTGACTGAGCAAAGTGGTCAGCGTCGCGGCCACAAAAGTACCCAGCGCGCGCGTGGCCACCTGCGGCACCGGCGGTCCCCAGCACAGCAGTAAGATAAAACTGGCAATACTGAGTTGCAGCAGCCAAGACGGCAGCTCAATCAGTAAAACACTGGCTAACAACGCGCCAAGCAGCACACCTGGCGCAAACCAATACAAGGAAGGCCAGTGAATGTGCTTCGCGGTAAGCGCCGCGCGATTGGCGTTGGAGCCCAGCTGCACTAAACCATGCAAGGGAATCACCGCCGCCGCCGGCAGCAGCATACTCAGTACCGCCAACAAGAACACACCACCGCCAATCCCCAGCGCAGCGGTCATTGCCGAGGTTAAGCAGGCGGTAGCAATCAAGGTTAAGGCGGCCCACAGCGGTATATCTGCTGGTAATAGCCATCCGAGCATTGTCTCCATCGGCACTCCTTGGTTTGGTCTAGCGCACTAGAGCAAACACAGCATTAAGTGATTAACCCTTCTCGCGCTGAAAGGCCTGATCTGCTTTAACAAAACGGCTTAACATAGCATCACTAAGGCCTTTAACTAGCATTTTAGGCATAAAAAAAGCCGCACAAGGCGGCTTTTTTCAACACAACAGGCTTACGCTTGTGGTGCTTGCTCTGCTTTGGCTGCAGCAACGTCTTTAATCGACAGCTTGATGCGACCACGGCTGTCAACGTCTAGGACCAGCACGTCAACCATTTCGCCTTCAGTCAAGATATCAGTCACTTTCTCAACACGCGCATCGCTCAACATTGAGATATGCACTAAGCCATCTTTACCCGGCAGAATGTTAACGAATGCACCGAAGTCAACGATACGTTCAACTTTACCGTGGTAAATTTTACCAATTTCCGCTTCCGCAGTGATGCTCAGAACGCGCTCACGTGCCGCTTCTGCCGCTTCTTTGGTTGAGCCAAAGATTTTGATTGAGCCGTCATCTTCGATATCAATCGACGCTGAGGTGAGGTTTCTTCACAGATCGCACGGATGGTTGCACCACCTTTACCGATCACGTCACGGATTTTGTCTGAATCAATTTTCATCGCAATCATAGTCGGCGCATTGGCTGACAACTCAGTGCGTGACACCGCTAATACTTGATTCATTTGCTCAAGGATAGTGATACGTGCGGTATGGGCTTGATGCAGCGCAAGCTCCATAATTTCTTCAGTGATACCTTCGATTTTAATGTCCATTTGCAGTGCAGTTACGCCTTTAGCGGTACCTGCTACTTTAAAGTCCATATCACCGAGGTGGTCTTCATCACCTAAGATGTCGGTTAGAACAGCGAATTTCTCGCCTTCTTTAACCAGACCCATAGCGATACCAGCGACCGGTGCTTTCATCGGTACACCAGCGTCCATCAGTGCTAAGGAAGCACCACACACAGACGCCATAGAGCTTGAACCGTTAGATTCAGTAATTTCTGACACCACACGGATGGTGTACGGGAAATCATCGGCATTTGGCAACATCGCAGCAATACTGCGACGCGCTAAACGACCGTGACCGATTTCACGACGACCGGTTGCGCCCATACGACCACACTCACCTACAGAGTAAGGAGGGAAGTTGTAGTGCAGCATAAAGGGATCACGTTTCTCGCCTTCAAGGGTATCGAGGAACTGTGCATCACGTGCGGTACCTAAGGTAGCCACCACTAGCGCTTGGGTTTCACCACGGGTGAACAAGGCAGAACCGTGAGTTTTGTCCAATACGCCGACTTCGATTGCCAACGGACGCACAGTTTGTGTGTCACGGCCATCAATACGTGGCTTACCGTTAACGATATTCTCACGCACGGTACGGTATTCAATTTCACCAAATGCCTCTTTAACCGCTGCAGCAGTTGGGCCTTCGCCTTCTACTTCGCTGGTCAGAGCTGCAATCGCTTGCTCACGGATTTCGCCCAGACGCGCATAACGGTCTTGTTTCACGATAATCGCGTATGCATCAGAAATCGCAGCGCCAAACTGGCTGCGAATCGCGGCCAATAAGTCAGTGGCTTCTGCTTTTGGCTGCCAATCCCAACGTGGTTTGCCAACTTCTGCAGCCAGTTCTTTAATGGCGTTAATCACCACCTGGAACTCTTCGTGGGCAAACAATACTGCGCCCAACATTTGATCTTCAGTCAGTTCTTCTGCTTCTGACTCAACCATCAACACCGCGCCTTGCGTACCAGCAACCACCATGTTCAGACAAGATGCTTCTTGCTGCTCATAGGTTGGGTTAATCAAGTAACCTGTTTCTGGGTGATAACCGACACGCGCAGCACCAATTGGGCCGTTGAATGGAATACCAGAAATAGCTAAAGCAGCTGAGGTACCAATCATCGCAGCAATGTCTGGATCAGTCTTTTTGCTGGTCGAAACAACGGTACAAATCACTTGTACTTCGTTGCTGAAACCGGCTGGGAACAGTGGACGGATCGGACGGTCGATCAGACGTGAGGTCAGGGTTTCTTTTTCCGATGGACGTGCTTCACGCTTAAAGAAACCACCTGGGATTTTACCCGCGGCATAGGTTTTTTCTTGGTAATGCACAGATAATGGGAAAAAGTCTTTGCTTGGATCAGCTTTTTTCGCGCCAACGACAGTACACAAAATAGTGACATCATTGTTTACGCTAACTAATACAGCACCACAGGCTTGGCGAGCAATGCGGCCTGTTTCTAAAGTAATGGTGGATTCACCAAATTGAAACGTTTTAATAACCGGATTCACGGTATCTTCCTTCTCTAATGTGACCTTGGGGAAACTTGCAAGAGTCTAGGTATCGGCCCAGTGTGCTCCTGAAAAGCGAAAAGCTGGAAGCCCAAAACACGGCGTAAATATAATTTACGCAGCGTGCCCCAGACTCCCAGCTTCACGTTACAACTTACGTCTTAACGACGTAGACCCAGACGCGCAATCAAAGTTGTGTAACGGCCAAGATCTTTACCTTTAAGGTAATCAAGCAACTTACGACGCTGGTTAACCATACGGATTAAACCGCGACGTGAGTGGTGATCTTTTTTGTTAGCTTTGAAGTGACCTTGCAGCTTGTTAATGTTAAAGGTCAAAAGTGCAACCTGCACTTCTGGTGAACCTGTATCACTTTCAGCTTGCTTGTAGTCATTGATAATCTGGGCTTTGTCTTCGATGCTAAGTGCCATGTTGGGCTCCTAAAGTGAACAGGCCGGGATAATCCCGTGCAAAAAAAAGAGGTATGACCGTGCCTGCCAACAGCCTACCTTGATGTTTTTTAGACGCATCAATTAATGCAGCTAAAATAACTTGCTTATTGTGACCGAATTAGGCGCTTGGGTGCAACCATTCCATCATCATCTATCTCGCCAACACCAATAAACTCTTCATTATGGTTATAAACCCGCACTAGACCTTCTAAAGGTGTTTTTTGTGCGCGGACCGGCTGACCATTTAACCAGAAGAAACTGCTGTTCTCGGTTAAATAAACAATCGGCCAATCGTGCAAACCACTGTCGACTGGGATCATATAGGCATCCAGCGCTTCAGCGCCGCCTTCTTCATGCACTCGCTCAAGTTCTTCAAGCGTCACCGCATGAGTCAAATCAAAGGGGCCAGCTTGGGTACGGCGTAATTGTGCCACATGCGCGCCACAACCGAGAATAGCACCAATATCTTCAACCAAGCTGCGAATATAAGTGCCTTTGCTGCACGCCACTAAAATACGCGCTTGTGTCCCTGCGCAGGACAACAATTCTAAGCGACTGATCGTCACAGTGCGGGCTGGACGATCCACGGTAATACCGGCTCGGGCCAGTTTATACAGCGGCTGACCATCTTTTTTCAGCGCCGAAAACATGGGGGGCACTTGCTCAATCACCCCACGAAACTGCGGCAACACGGCTTCAATATCAGCGGCACTGACATTCACCTCTTTGGTTTCCAGCACTTCGCCTTCGGCATCTGCAGTATTGGTGGTGACACCCAACTGCATGGTCGCCTCATAGACCTTATCAGCATCTAAAAGGTAACGGGAAAACTTAGTGGCTTCACCAAAACATAAGGGCAACACGCCGGTGGCTAAAGGATCCAGACTACCGGTGTGACCGCCTTTATCGGCATTGAGTAACCAGCGGACTTTCTGCAAAGCACCATTGGAACTAAAACCATAGGGCTTATCGAAAATAATAATTCCGCTGACGCTGCGACGCTTACGCTTAACCTGTTGCACCACGCTGTTACTCTCCGCTTGACTCAATATTGCGCTGATCTTCAGTCACCGCTTGCTCGATCAAAGATGATAACAGCGCACCACGGGTGATACTGGCATCATAATGAAAGTGCAACGAGGGCACGCTACGCAGTTTCATTGCTTTACCGAGCAGCATTCTTAAGTAACCGGCGGTATCTTTCAGCACATCCAGATTTTCTTTAATCACTTCCGCTGAGTTTTCACCCATCACGGTAATAAACACCTTGGCATGACTGATATCACGACTGACATCAACGCCAGTAATAGTGATAAAGCCCAAGCGAGGGTCTCTAACTTCTTGCGGGATCAGCACGGCCAGCTCACGCTGGATCTGATCACCAATACGTTGGGTACGGCTGTATTGTTTCGCCATAGTATTCACCTTGTGCTGCATCACGCAGCTTTTATTCTCATCTATATAAGCAGCAAACGGCAAGCTCAATGGACTGGATTAAAATCCCAAACCATTGCACTTGCCGTTGCCTATACGACTATGAATTACAGAGTACGTGCGACCTGGACTTTCTCGAACACTTCGATTTTGTCACCGGGCTTAACGTCATTGTAGCTCTTCACACCAATACCACATTCCATACCGGCACGCACTTCGCTGACATCATCTTTAAAGCGGCGCAGGGATTCCAACTCGCCTTCAAAGATCACGACATCATCACGCAGTACACGGATTGGACGGTTACGGTGCACATGTCCTTCAGTCACCATACAGCCAGCAATAGCGCCCAGCTTAGGTGAACGGAAGACTTCACGTACTTCAGCAATACCTAAGATGTTCTCACGTACATCACTGCCCAACATACCCGAAAGCGCTTTCTTAACGTCTTCGATAATGTCGTAAATGATGTTGTAGTAGCGCATATCGAGGCTTTCTTGTTCAACGATTTTACGCGCACCGGCATCAGCACGCACGTTGAAACCAAAGATGACCGCGTTAGAGGCGAGGGCTAAGTTGGCATCACTTTCGTTAATACCACCTACACCACCGGCCACGATGCAGACTTCAACTTCATCGTTACCCAACTCAGACAATGAACCACGTAACGCTTCAAGCGTACCGCGCACGTCTGCTTTGATCACGATATTGAGTACTTTCTTCTCTTCCTGCCCCATATTCTCGAAAAGATTCTCGAGTTTACCGGCATGTGCGCGCGCTAATTTAACTTCGCGGAACTTACCTTGGCGGAACAGAGCGATTTCACGAGCCTTACGCTCATCCACCACCACAGTGACTTCATCACCGGCTTCTGGCGTACCATCAAGACCTAAGATCTCAACCGGAATCGATGGGCCGGCTTCTTTAATCGGCAGACCATTCTCATCCATCATGGCGCGCACGCGGCCAAAGTTAGTACCCACTAGAACCATATCGCCTTGGCGTAAGGTACCGTTTTGTACTAGGACTGAAGCAACAGGACCGCGGCCTTTATCAAGACGCGACTCAATCACTACACCACGACCGGCAGCTGATGGTGTTGCGCTCAGCTCCAGCACTTCAGCTTGCAGCAAGACTGATTCGAGTAAGGTATCAATCCCTGTACCGACTTTCGCCGAAACGTGGACAAACTGCGTATCACCGCCCCACTCTTCTGGAATCACATCATGCGCAGCCAGATCATTTTTAATCCGATCGGTGTCAGCATCAGGCTTATCAATTTTGTTTACTGCAATAATCAAAGGCACGCCAGCTGCTTTAGCATGCTGAATACCTTCAATGGTTTGCGGCATCACGCCATCGTCCGCTGCAACCACCAAAATCACGATATCAGTCGCTTGTGCACCACGTGCACGCATTGCGGTAAACGCAGCGTGACCTGGAGTATCAAGGAAGGTGATCATGCCGCCGTCAGTTTTAACGTGGTAGGCACCAATGTGCTGAGTGATACCACCCGCTTCACCGGTTGCCACTTTAGCGCGACGAATATAGTCAAGCAGCGAGGTTTTACCATGGTCAACGTGACCCATAACGGTAACAACTGGCGCACGGTGGAAGGTTTCACCATCAAATTTCAATGATTCAGCAAACTGCTCTTCCAGTACGTTATCGCTGACGCGACTGACGCGGTGACCAAGATCTTCAGCAATTAACACGGCAGTATCTTGATCAAGTACTTGGTTAATCGTGACCGGTGAGCCCAGTTTAAACATGTACTTAACAACTTCGACGCCTTTAACCGACATCTGTGCTGCTAATTCAGCCACCGTAATGGTTTCGCCGATTTGTACATCACGTATCACCGGACCGGCTGGGCTATGGAAGCCGTGCTGATTGGCACGTTTCTTACCTTTGCTACGGTTACGGCCACCACGACGCGCTTGATCATCCTCATCACGACCCGTTTTGCCTTTAGCGGCTGGGCGTGGTGCGGCTGTTTTGCGCTCGCGACGATCCGTGGTGTCTTCGACACGTTTCACTGGACGACGGACTTCATCTTTTTTACGTTCCGCGCCTGGGGCAACGGCATCCACTACCGGCAAAGTAATATCTGCTGGTGGCAAGCTCGCTTCAACGGCGGCGGGTTCTGCTTTAGGCGCTGCTGCTTTTTCAACAACTGGCGCTGCGACAGGCGCAGGTTTAGCTTTTTCTTGCTCAGCTTGCTTAGCTTTTTTCGCTGCTTGCAATTTAGCTAGATCTTTTTGCTTTTCAGCTTCAATTTCTTCTGCACTGCGCTGAACAAAGGTTTTCTTTTTACGCACTTCAACACTAATGGTTTTACTGCCAGGAGCACGTAGAGTTGTCGTTGTTTTACGCTGTAAAGTGATTTTCTTCGAGCCGTCAGCTTTACTACTGCCGCCTTTCTCTAGGAAACTCAAAAGTTTTTGTTTTTCAGTTTCACTGACATTTTGCTCAGCACTGGTATGTGCCAAACCTGCCTCATGCATTTGTTGCAATAGGCTTTCTACTGGCGTGTTGACTGTTTTAGCCAGTTCTTTAACCGTGACTTGCGTCATGAACTTCTCTCCTCAAGCCGCAATGTGCTTATTCAAACCAGTGGGCGCGGGCGGCCATGATCAGCTTGCCGGCACGATCTTCA
>SMEO01000236.1_pt1 | contig 10658 bp, 12 predicted proteins | sample 2456251 | NCBI WGS metagenome assembly SMEO01 (sample SAMN10132594, study PRJNA489261) | soil metagenome | isolation source: day1 control-silt loam soil ammended | place: USA | reverse complement strand
GACAAGAAATCTCTGGATGGAGAGCGATGTTAGATAAGAGTTTGATGATGATTGAAGAAAGTAGTCAAAAATTATTGAATCTTGCTCTTGGAGGTACCGCGGTAGGAACAGGTATTAATACAAGACCTGAATTTCCATCTAGAGTGGCCGAGCAAATTGCTGCTGATACGGGACATCCATTTCAAACATCAGATAATAAATTTCATGCTCTAACTAGTCATGATGAAATGGTTTATGTTCATGGAGCGTTGAAAGCGCTAGCGGCGGACTTAATGAAAATTGCTAATGATGTAAGATGGTTAGCGAGCGGCCCTAGAAGTGGAATTGGCGAAATTTCTATTCCTGAAAATGAACCAGGAAGTTCAATCATGCCAGGTAAGGTGAACCCGACTCAAAGTGAAGCTATAACGATGATTGCAACCCAAATTGTTGGAAATGATGCAACGATTGGATTTGCTGCAAGCCAAGGGAATTTTGAGCTAAACGTATTTAAACCAGTAATTGCCTATAACTTCTTACAGTCGGTTAAATTATTAACAGAAGGTATTTTATCCTTTAATCAAAACTGTGCGGTTGGTATTACTGCAAACAAAGAGAAGATTCAACAAAATGTTGAACGATCACTTATGCTTGTTACAGCCTTAAATCCACATATTGGTTATGAAAAAGCAGCACAAATTGCTAAACGTGCATTTAAAGAAAATTCTACTTTAAAGGAAGTTGCCCTTCAATTAGGTTTTCTAACGGAAGAAGAATTTGACGCTTGGGTTGACCCAACGAATATGGTAAATAAATAATTATAATTTAATACCCTTCCAAATCGATTTGGAAGGGTATATTAATTAAAAATAATGAGAGGATGGAATAGTATGGCTTTATGTCCATTATGCAATGGCCTAAAACATATTCATCTCTATTGTCCGGAATGTAATAGTGAAATGGAGGACAAAGGTAAGGTCATGGATTACGATGACGCATATAGTGCCTACGAGGATACTGATACATTAAAGAAAAATGATGGTTTTCCTCATTCACAAGAATACGGCCAATGTCCACATTTAATGAAATGCCCAAAATGTTTTCACGATGAGGTTATTTTAATTAAAGAATAAAGTTTTGAATAATAGGAAATGGCATCTTAATGAAGGATGCCTTTCTTACTTAAAAGGGAGAGAGTATTTGTGGACATTTTCATCGGGATTCTCAACGATCAAACGTTTGCCCGAAAAGTCCCAATTTAAAATATCGTAGCAAAGATAGCTGCTTGGGATTTCGTCGTCATCTAGAATAATGGTTTTAAGACTAATGCGTTCACCATCGAATGTCATTATTCTATCGCATTCTTCAGGTGCGTGTATTTCCATTTCAAAGTAAGGAGAAGTGGTCTGAATCTTATCAGCATCAAGGATTACTTCAATTTCTTGGCATCTCACTGGGTTAGCATCATTCTCTTTTTCGTATAGATATACATCAACAAATTGCAAAAAAATCACTCCCTTTTTTCTAGAATATTACAATTATATCATATAAAGAGAGGCGAAAACGAAACTTCATTATATTGTAAAGAAGTTTTAATATATGTTAATTATGATAAGTTGAAAATCTTTACTTGTATATGTGAGTAGTTGTTTGTTATATTAACCATTTTCTATTCTAATAAAGTATAATCCTCTCTATATTTACATTTTAATAAGTTAAATTATCTATGTCTATACATAGAAACCACTAAAATGTTTCAATAATGAGAACAAATTATACGTTTTGTAGATTATTATAATCGAATAATAGTGTGGATAGGATTTAATTGGAAATATAGGAATAATAAAGCGAGTAATTAACTAAATGGCTTTGTGAAATGTTGATAAAAATGATTTTTGGCATATTTCGGCTTTAATGAAAAGTATCTAAAAATCAATAGAGTTATATTACAAAGCTTTATTTAAAGGAACGTAAAGGTACATTAAGAATGGGGTATTTTTTCCAATTTTTATCTGTATAATGCCACCATTCATCATTAATTGTTGTAAAATTATTTTTTGTTGCATAGCGTAAATCGATAACAATTGTACGATCAATGTCTCGTAAATCTACAAGTTTGCTATTGGATTTATTTGTTATGTATTTTGCAGATGAACTAGGAGAGGCAAAAAGAACCACCAGGATAATACTCAATAAAGTAATTAAAACTTTATTTAACATACATAATCCTTCTTTCTGTACCATGAAACTTATTATAATAATGAGCTGAATGTAGGTAAACGTTCAGCTCATTATTGTTCGTTTATTGATTTACATTTGGAGGAGCTTCATCAAAAAAGTCATGTGCTTCTTCTATATTTTGATAACTCCCTACTGAATAGACGTTGCCACCAGCCATGCCTTCGTTGATAATACGATCAATGTCCAAGTAGACAGAGTCTTTATTTTCATATGTCGTATCTTTTAAAAACGTATAAGTAGCTTTTTTCTTATCCACATGTATCCCTCCTATAGCTATTCTTCCATGAGTGGGGTTAATGACTAATGGAAGATGCGCTTATAGTTTGAGCATGAAAGGGATCATTTTATTCATTTAAAGCTAAGGTATTATTCATACACATGAAAAAGCATTAATTCATGAATAGATTTTATTAAGTCTGATTGAGACGCCTCTGATGGGATCAAGTTTTTCCATTCTATACTTCCATCTTTATGATAAATTGCTTGATAATATTGTTTGTTGAAGAAAAATGAAATGTTCCAACCAGGTAAGCTTTCATCTTTGAACAACGGATTCCATTGAAAATGAGTGATCATAGGAAAAGAACCAACCTCCTCTAAATAAAAAGACTATTTGATTTCATTATACTGGAAATTTAGGAAGGAGGGAGGTCTTTTTTGTACTTTAAGACAATCTACCTTCTTTAAAGGATAAATAAGAGGCTAATTGGCTGAGGGCTATCTATACATTTAATTAGAACTTTTTTGCTCAGTTAATTCTATAAATAAATTTTTTAGTTGAAAAAGTCTATTTGCTTCAATATCGGCTTCATCAAATTGCATGGGCTTCGAATTGACTTCATAAATATATAGCTCGCCGGTTTCACTTTCTCCAAGATCTATTGAAAATTCTCCAATAAACCCCCATTTTTTTGAGAGAACGGTTCCGCAAGTTTGAGCAATTTCAGCTAATTGCTGATCGATTCTTTGTGTTCTGACTTTATGATAGGGATAAATCTTTCCACCCCTTGGAACATGGGTTGTGATTTCTTGAATTTGAGCCATTCGTACGGCCTTTCCGGTTAACTTAAATAATCCGTTTTGATAATGAACTAAGAGTCGATAGTCGTAGCGATGACCATTTATTTTTTTAGGAAGGATGGCTTGTTGGGCTAAGTACTTTTTTGTATGAAGTTGTTTTTCATAGATATTCCAGTATTCAATAAGAGATGAAAAAGTTTCGTTGTGATGTGGACTATTCAATTGTAAAGAACCATTCTTATTTTGTGTTAAAGTGTAAATCCCATTGCCACGATTTCCTTCTCTTGGTTTTAAATAAATGGTTTTATATTTATGAAAAAAAGCCTCAAATTCTTTGAGGTTTGTGACGATCATGGTTTGTGGTAATAGTGATGTTAATTTTTTATGCTGTTTGAAAGTAGTGTACATTTCATATTTATCAATAAAACAAGGATTAAACATGATGATTTTTTGACTAATAAAGGTCTCTTTCAATTGTTGAAAGGGAAGGGAGGATTCAATAGAACGTAATGGGATGCGATTGTAGACAATATGCGGAAGAGGAACAGATACTTTTTGCCACTTTTGATGCTTATTAGAATAGATATAGCCGCAATTTTCCTGATTCAACAAATCTTCAATTGTCAGTACGTAGGAAAGAATTCGCTGTTCCAATAAATACATTTGCAATGAACGGAATAAGGACAGGTTCCCACTAATGCCAATCCCATTCTTAGAATTTTGAGTTGTGAGGATCCCGATGGCTATTATTTCATGGTTGTGAGAAGGTTCCAATTCAAGACTAATCATCTCTGAAGTGGGTTTGCTATTCTGGTAGGGGATCATTATTTTATTTACCCCAAATGTGAATTCTAACCCAGCTTGATTATGCCACCAACTTTTATTAGATTCGTTATAAAAAATCTTCATTTACTAACACCAATTGATTGAGTGATGGATTGTTCAGCTAAATAAATAGCATAATCTAGACTTAATTTTCGAGTTAATAGTTCAAATTCTTTAAGTTTAGGGTGTGAGAAGATGGAACGGCCTGGTTTTGAATTGGCTTCAAACATCCAAACTTGACCATGTTTATCAACCCCAAAATCAAAGCCTATTTCTGCGATGATTCCATCCAGATGGTTCTCGATGCTTTTACTTAATGTAATCGCAGCTGTTGTTAGTTTTTGTTCGATTTCTTTTGCTAATTTCTGATCATCGAATAGTTCCTTCAATGTTTTTACGGAACCACCATTTTTTATATGAGTGGTCACGCTACCGACTCCTGCTACTTTTGCTGCAATGGCTGTTATCTGCCAATTTCCTTGACTATCTTTGTTCGTATGGACCCGAAAGTCAACAGGACGTTTTTCTGAGCGAATAAGCGGTATTCCTTGCTGAACAATGAGATTATCTAATGTTCTATTACGAAATACATAATTCATCATCGATTCTAAAGAGGAAAATCGTTGTAGTTTATTTTGCTTTTCTTCATTTTCATAGCGACAATAGTAGACAAGATCTTCCCTATTGTAGATTACCTGATGAATGCCGAGTCCGAGACTTCCATGAATCGGTTTTATAAAAACTTGACGATATTTGGAAAGTAAATGTTCAATTGTTGAAAAAGATCTCAGGGGATAGGTTTCTGGTAAAAAGGCTAACGCTGATTCATCCTCACTCAACCGTTCATATACATCCCATTTATTAAAAAAACCAGGATTATACCAAGGGATTGTGTACAGTTCTTGGAATTTCTGTTTTACTTCTTTTGGACCACTTTCGTTTTCAGTTCTCCGATTGGGTAAACGATCATAAACGACATTAGGAAATGGAAACTCACATACTTGCCATTGGTCATCTATATAAACAAAGCCGTGTATGATTTCATGATCCCAATCGATATGCTGTTCTCCAAAAATAAATGGAATGCAGCCTGTCAAGGTATTAAGTGAGAGTAGCTTGGAAAAAAAATCGGATCGTTCACCAAGCGGTTTATTATGAATTTTGGTGAAGCCAGATGAAAATATGCCTATTAGCGGTCCAAGATGAATGCTATTTTTGTATACAAATAAATGGAGGGGAGTATTCGTTTCAGTAAACATTAATGCATCTGCAAGATTTTTTGTGAGAACAATTCTTTCCTCTGTATCGGGATTTTTCCTGACCTGAGCTAGACAAGAGTGTTGTCCAAAATAGATTAGATCTATATCTTTTAGCCCATCTAATTCTGAAGGATAGTATAAAATTTCATCTTTGTGTGTAGTGATCTCTACTGGATAGACTTTTTTCACTTTTTATTCACCTGCTTTCAAAGGTGACTTAGATAAGTATTGACAATATAAAATAGGAGCAAGGTAGAGCTGGTGATATTGTGTAGGGTAGAGCGCCTCGATGATTTTTCGCCCAGGTTTTGAATTAATATCTAAAATCCATACTTGCCCATTTTTATCTACACCAAGATCAATTCCAAGTTCAAAGAGGCGATCGAATCTTGTCTCTACTTGGTTTGGAAGAGTCCGAAGAATGTGTTGAATCGTGTGTTCAGCCGTGAGAGGAATGGTATCTGAATATTGATTCAAAAATGTTGTGATAGGAAGAAATAATCCACCAGTTGCAACATTGGCTGTAATACTATCCTTTTGCCCAAGTCTGATTCCTCGGCCCCTTTCTACCCATTGATTTTGCTTGTTTTTTTGTAGTAACACGCGTAAATCAAATGGATGATGATCAGTCGTTGATAAATGTAAGTAAGGCTGACAAAGATAACTATATCTTTGAAGTAATCGGTCAACCCATTTATTTAATGGTGATTTCGATTCAAAGACTCGTTCGTATTTCTCTGCTTTTTTTGTCAGGGACACAATGCCACCTGTAGCTGTTTTAGTAACTAAATAGATGCCTACTCCTTGAGCTCCAAAGGCTGGTTTAAGGACAATTCTTTCATGCTCATCTAGTTGTTTCCACATATCTTCAGCTGTTTGGATTTTCACTGTTTTTGGCAAAAATGCTTGTAAATGTGGATGATCTTTAAGTGCCTCATAAAGCTCCCATTTGTTGGGTAGACCATAGCCAAGAAAAATACTGTGTTTTTTTAGCCAATTAATTTTTTCAATTACATCATTAGCTTCACGCGTTAATCCATGAAAGGTACGATCATAGATGAAATCAGGTAAGGGGACGGTTTTTTTAATCCATTTTTCCTGGCTTTCATCTAATATCTCTGCGTGGATTTCTTTGGTCTCTGTATTAATTTCTTTAGGAGTAAAACGGCAGATATCTACATTCTGTTTTTTGGCTACTTTCGCAAGTTCGGTGAAAAAGCGTTCCTCGTTTGGTAAACTAGATGTCATTAATCCTAATAACATACAGGATAACTCCTTTCTAAGGAAAAGGGGCGGAACTTCGCAAATGGTTAGGTGAAGGAATGAAGTTCAAGTGGTTGTGTAATTTAGACCTTTAATGTGCGTGCTGCGTTCACACCGTTTTTATTTTTTTATAAAGCAATTGCATATAATGAATAATTGCTTTGACAGATGGGCGTATTTTTTCGTAATGTCCTTCAAATTTTTTTGAAGGCTTAGAGTTTACTTCAATAATCCAAGGATGTAAGTCTTGATCAAAGGCTAAATCAATACCTAGTTCAGCAAATAATCCATCATGTTGATTGGATACATGCTGAGCTGTCTTTTTGGCTAGCTGAACAAGTACTCGCTGAAGTCGTAGAGCTTGAGGATGATCGAAGCGTTCTCTTAAAAATTGACCACCGTTTTTCATATCTGCGCCATGAGCGACATTGGAAACAATATGACCTGGATTGGCAATACGAGCAATCATTGATGTGACTTTCCAATCCTCATCTTTTTGCTGATGAAGAAGGATACGGAAGTCTACTTTCTTATGTTCCCATTCTAGCAAGGAAATTCCTTTTTGGATGATAAAGGAGCGATTTTTACAAAATCTTCTTATTACTGTAAAAAGCTCTAAATCTGTTTTCGCGATGTAGATGTCATTCGTATCGCCAGAATGTTCAAAGCGCCAACCGTCAGAGATCTTCGTTGCTTTGCCAATTGAGCGGCCTTGACTGCCGAAAACGGGCTTTACATAAACGACAGGATGATTTTGGATAAAAGAACAAACCTCTTCTTTATTTTGAAACATAATGGATTCGGGTAGATGAGAATGTAAAGTTTCTTCTTTTAATAGTAAGGTATGAACCTCGAATTTAGAGAGAAAGCAAGCGTTAAACATCGGTATTCGATATTTTTGTAGTTCTGTTGTAAATTGTTCAAATAGTGCTGATTTTTCTAATTGACGTGAATGAATACGATTGTAAAATACATCAGCGAGTGGAAGTGCTTGAGAGATCCATCCTGTTTTAGTAAGCAAATAACCAGTAATCATCTTGTCTTGTAAAGATTGCAGGTTTGTTACATAAAAAGGGAATCCTTGATTAGCACAGAATGTGTTCATTTCCTGAAAAAAGGTTTCCATCACACCGAATGTACCATCGGTTAAAAGTGATTGATTCGTAACAATTGCAAGAAATGGTCCGATGATTAATTTTTTTGTGGTCCTAAAGACAGTAAATGAAATAGGGGTATTGATATCAGGCAGTAATAAGAATTGAGTAGTAAGGTTAGTAAGTTTGCATTCTCTTTTGTTAGAAGGAAACGAAAGGACCTCAACTGGAATGGAGCGTTGACCTGCAATAATTGTAATCCTTTCTCCCTCTTGAAGTTGCCATTGTGTACATGACATTTCATCGATGTACATGATCGCTTTAGTTTCTTTGATGACAGATACTATCATTTTATAAGATTGACCGTCCATAATGATTGATTCTCCGTTTGCACTTAATTTAAGGTTCTTTATAATAAATAATGGGCAAATGTGGATAACGTATATTATGTTTTTGGACAATGAAATGTGCCTAGAAATTTCTTCATTAGCATCTCTATACAAAATATGAAGGATTATGTTGGAGAAGAAGTAAATAAATTATGGACTGATGTAATTAACAATGTCTTCCGATTTCTATAAAGGGCTCGAAAATTCCCTTTTTCAGTTATAAGAATATTAAGTGGTGAGAACATTCATGTTATAGTAGGGTGAGTGCGAGAATACAATGGACAGAGGAGGGGAAATGATGAGTAATATCTATGATGCAGCCTATCAAATGGAACAGGCGATACGCACAAGCAATGAATATATGGAGTTAAAACGTTTATATGATCTTGTTAATGCTGACCCAAGTGCAAAAGGGATGTTCGAAAACTTCCGTAATTTGCAAATGCAGCTTCAACAAAAACAAATGATGGGTCAAGAAATTGCACCTGAAGAAATTCAACAAGCACAAAAAACAGTACAACTTGTTCAACAACATCCAACGATTGCTAAGTTAATGGATGCAGAGCAAAGAATGAGCGTTGTTATAGCTGATTTAAATAAAATCATCATGAAGCCACTAGAGGAATTATACGGTCTTCCTGGGCAAGCCTAAAATCTCGAGTGCTGACGTAATAAAGAGGTGTGTCACCTCATATTACGTCAGTTTCTTTTTAATGTCAGATTTTCATCATCTGTTCTACTTGCTCTTATTTTTTCATAAATTAGAGCAGGACACTACAGATGGGAGAGATCAGCATGGTGTATCGTCTGTTGGCGGTGAATGTAGACGGAACTTTGCTTCAGTCAAATGGCCGCTTAAATAAAATGACAAAAGAAGCCATAGAATATGTGCATCAAAAAGGTGTATATGTGGCACTTGTGACTAATAGAAGCTTTTATTCAGCTAAAAAAGTAGCTAAATCGATTAAAATTAATCCAATGATTATAGCCCATCAGGGTGCGTTTGTTGCAGAAACGATTGAAAAACCGTTACTTGTTAAAAGAATTTCCGAAGAGTTGACTTTAGAAGTTGTCCAATTATTAGAAAAAGCGACATGTCAAATTCAACTTCTTCATGAAAAAGCCTCACTAGCCAATCGAATTAATACTCCGGAAAATCTACTAAGCCGAGCTGTTATCACTTTAAATGATCCCCATATTTTTTCACAAAATTATGTTGAAGTATTAAGTGAAGAACTTCAAGAGAGACCGTTTACCCCAACAAAAGTAGATATTATTTTTTCTAAAACAAATGATTTACAGGAAATGTACCAACTGATTCAATCTCTGTTTCCTGAAATAGAAGTGATCCAACAATCTGAAGATCGGTTGACGCTTGTGCCAAAAGGAGTATCCAAATGGAGTGGACTGTTGTATTTAGCCAATCATTTGCAGATTAAACGAAGTGAGATTGTTGCTATTGGTGACGGTATGGATGATATTGATATGATTGTTGGAGCAGGTCTTGGTGTGGCGATGGGAAATGCCGCTCCAGAAGTTAAGACAGCAGCGAAATGGGTTACCCGCTCAAATGATGAAAATGGAGTAGCGTATATGTTGAAGGAATTTTTCCGTAAGCAACAACCAATTGAATTTTTGCAAAAAATGAACTTGCTGAAATAAAGTGATTTGAAGAAAACTTAAAGATCATCCAAACAATCTGGATGATCTTTAAGTTTTTTATATTTGATACGTTCTGTTATCTTACTTTGCAGCTTCTATTACACGTTTCATCGCATGAATTTGTCCTAGATGATTAGATTCATGGAAAATATTAAATGTTGCGATTTCACCGACTGTTTCAAATTCTTTAAATGGTTGAGGTAATTTTTCATTAAAGCGTTCTTCTGGTATTTCAAGAATGCGCTTTATTTGTTCTTGTAACTGTTGTGTAAGTACAGAAACACTTGGAACATCATCTTTCCAATCTGCTGGCTTTGAACCATAACCAAACAACTCCTGGTAGTTGGCTGGTAGGTTGTTTGTTTGAGGATAGTCAAATAGAAATTTCTCAGTAACTGTTAATACATGACCAATATGCCAATGAATCGTGTTATTAAATCCGTTTGGCTGTACATCGAATACCTCTGGACTCATTCCTTCTATCTCTTTTAGTAAGCTTTCATGTGCAAATTGCAATTGACTCTTTAAATCAGTCATTAATCAAATCCCCTTTATCTTCTAAATTGACGTTATTATAAAAGAGTATAACAAAAAATAGGAAGTAACAGGTACTTTTTTGTTAGGGGATAAATTGTGGATAACTTATTGATAGTGAGTCCGAAAACGAGTCTCGTTCGGAAAAGGGAAGGCGAAAAAAGCGTGAGGGAGTCCGAACACGAGTCTCGTTCAGACAGGGGAAGGCGAAAAAAGCAGGAGGGAGTCCGAACACGAGTCTCGTTCGGACAGGGGAGAGCGAAAAAAGCGTGAGGGAGTCTGAACACGAGTTACGTTCGGACAGGGGAAGGCGAAAAAAGGATGAGGGAGTCTGAACACGAGTCACTCGGACAGGGGAAGGCGAAAAAAGGATGGGGGAGTCTGAACACGAG
>SMEO01000653.1_pt1 | contig 10728 bp, 11 predicted proteins | sample 2456251 | NCBI WGS metagenome assembly SMEO01 (sample SAMN10132594, study PRJNA489261) | soil metagenome | isolation source: day1 control-silt loam soil ammended | place: USA | reverse complement strand
GGCATTCCAGAACCGGCACGCCATCCACGTGGGCTTCAATAAGGGTTGGGATTTCAATCGGCAATACGTCATTGGCCTTTAGCTGGGACAACTGGGCAATGCTCATGTCGATATTGACGAAGTTGGCAATCAACTCGACTTCGGCGCTGCGTACTTGGCGTGACAATTGTTGCGTCCAGCGCTGGTCAATGTCGTTGGTGCCTTTGTCCTGCAGGGGGCGGGTCAAGAGATCGCGCAAGGGCTCGATCATGGAGTAGGGCAGGCAAATGTTCAGATTGCCGCCTTGGGCACCAAATTCAATATTGAAGGAGGTCACCACCACGATGTCGTTGCTGCTGCTGATGCTGGCAAATTTGGTGTGCATCTCCGAGCGCATGTACTCCGCTTCCAGCGGGTAAATGGATTCCCAGGCTCCGCAATAGCTCTCCAGCGTCAGCGTCAGCAGGCGCTGAATGATGCGTTGCTCGGTGGTCGTGAAGTCGCGGCCTTCGACGCGGGTGTTGTAGCGGCCATGGCCACCGAACAGACTGTCGATAATCAAAAAGACCAGGTTCGGGTCGAAGGTAAACAGCGACACGCCGCGCAAGGGCTTTAAGGCAACCATGTTCAGGTTGCTGGGGACAGGCAGGTTACGCTCGAAATCCGAATATTTTTGAATGCGAATGGAGCCGACAGTAATGTCAGCGTTGCGGCGCATGAAGCTGAGCATGGTCGAGCGCAGGCGACGGGCAAAGCGCTCGTTGATCAACTCCAGCGTCTGCATGCGGTGGCGCACCACCCGGTCTGGCGAGGTCAGGTCATAGGCCCGCACACCCGACAGGTTTTCATTCAGGGGCTTGGTGTCAGCGCCTTCGCCGGTAACACCGGCCAGCAGTGCATCGACTTCGTCTTGGGATAGGAAGCTCTGATACGACATTTATTGGATGACAAAGGCGGTGAACAGGACATCATTGATGTACGGTACAGCGGGGTTGGGCGCATAGGGCTCTTTCAGGCCGGCGCTCAGCTGTGCAACCAAGGCTTGACGCCCCTCAGAAGTCTGGATGTAGGCAGGGCGCTGTTCAGCCAAAATCTTGAGCACGCGGTCTCGCACCATGGGCATGTATTCCAGCAACATGGCGCGCGAGCCATCGTCTTGGACGCGCAAGGTAATACCTACGTACAAAATACGCGAGCGGCCATTCTCGTTCAGGGTGACGGTAAAAGGATCAAGCGGCGCAAAAATAGGCTTGGCGCTGACCTTGACTACCGGAGGCTCATTGGGGGCTGGGGCTGCCTCTGCAGACTGGCCTTTTTCTGCCCAGGCCAACCAGGCAGGCAGGCTGCTTTGTTGCAGGGAGTAGTACAGCGTTGCGCCCACGCTAGCGGCGATAATAAACAGAACCAGCAGACCGGTTTTCATCAGGCGTGCAAGTTTGGTGGGTGCTTTTCGGGCCATGTGATGTGAGCGATGAATTTTCTAGCGTATGACAAACAGACAAACGCATGTCTGGCCTGAGCCTGACTGCATGCCTGAGCTATTGTGCCGGAGGTCAGACAGGACAGGCCCGGCGAATAGACGCTGCTTTTCGAGCTTAATCATGCTTTTTGCCGGGCTGTCTGTGGGACCTTGAATCAGGCGAAGGTATCAACAAGCGCATTGGGGTCCAGCGAGCGCGTCGCAGTGCTGCCTGTCAGGAGGCTGGCCTCGTCCGAGGTGGCCAGACCATTCAGGCTGAAAGCGGGTTGATCGCCTTTGTTATTCTTGGCCGCCAATTGCTCGTGAAAATCGTGATGCGAGGCATTTTGGTCACCCACATCAGCCTGGCCCAAGGTCAACCCGTTCTCGGCAAACTGCTGTTGCAGCTGCTGCAAGGATTGTTCCAGGGCGTGGCGTACCTGAGCGTGGGGCGAGGTAATCATGGCGTGGGCCATGCCGTCCTGCATCTGCAAGGTAATACGCAAAGGACCCAGTTCGGGTGGGTCCAGGCGGATATCGGCACTTTGCATTCCGCCTTGGGCTTGTTGGGCCAGCGTGATCATTTGACGTCCCATTGCCGCGCCCCATTCGGGTGAGTGAACGGGTGTGGCTACCGCCAGAGCCAGGGGGCTGGGCAGAGCCGCTGGACTACTGACTTGCATCGCTACGGGTGTCGCTGTGAGCTGAGTCAACAGGGACGCATCCAGAGGTGGCACGTTCTGAGTCACGCCAGCGCGAGCATCATCAGCCATTTGTCGGCCAAAAGCGGCTAGCGAAGCAGTCGCCTCATCCAGCAAACGAGTTTGGGACGAGGCCGCCTGGGAGGCTGCATTTTGCATGCTTTGGCTGTTCAGAGCCAGCGCGGCAGTCAGAGCCGGTTTACGAGCGGGGGCCGCCGTCAACGGATTGCTGATCTCTGCTGCTTTAGGTAAGGCCAGTTCAGCGTTCAGATCAAGTTCGGCCGTCGCTTCGGCGGCTTTCAAGGGGCCGGCCTGAGGTAGACGGCTGGCGCTGCTCAATTCGGTAACCAGGTTTTGGCGTGTGCTGGCCGGTGCCCGTGTCAGCTTGCTATCAGCCTGGACAACGTTGGGATCGACTTTGCTGTTTTTGATAGCCTGCACTTGCGACAAAATCGACAAGGCCATGGCAGGTAGACCGCTATCGGCCTGGGCATCTAATGCTTCGTCCAGATCGGTCTCGGTAGCGATCAAAAGAGCCGGGTCTTTGGTCACTGCGTCCAGATCTACTGGTTCCGTGAGTTCAGTAGCCGATTCGGCCAGCGTGGGGCTGTCTGCGGGGGCTTGAGTCTTGGCGCCGTCTGGCTTGGCTGCCTGGGGTTTTTGTGCGCCTTTGTTTTGCACCTGTTGCTGTTGAGTCTGCAGGTGCTGGGCAAAGCCTTCGTCTTTGGGCGCTTGCGCAGCCGCAGGCCCACTCGTCGAGGAGACGGGGGCCGAAGGTGCGGCAGGGGCCGCAGGTAAAACCGAAAGAGTGGGCGAAGTCATGGCGGCGCTTGTTTAATAGGCGTTCTGGCTACGGGTATAGAGACGAGCAGCAATTTCATCGCTGCTGCGTTGTTCCATTCTTTGCTGTTGGACTTGTTGGGTTTGGAGACGGCGGTCAATCAAGGTTTCATAAGCCTTCAGGCGTTGCTGATGGCCATACCAGACCTGGCGTCCCTGCTCCATCTTGTCTTCCAGCGATTGGATAACGCTATTTTGCTGTGAAATGGCCTGGTCCAATGTCACGATAAAGCGCCGGAAATTGTGGTAGTTCGCCATGGTTACCCCGGTTTGGCCTACATCAAGCAGGCGTTGGGCGTAGTCCTGACGATACGTCTGCAGCATTTCCAGCTGGGATTGGGCGGCATCGCGTTGTGTGCGCAGCGTCTGCAGTTCGCGGGCTGCGTCATCCACGTTGTTTTGGCTAAGGTCGACCAGCGTATGTAAAGAGGTGTTGGCTTTCATGTTTATTGCTCGCTATTCAAAACGGCGTTCAATTCATCAAAGGCGCGTGGCACGTCCACACGTTGCTGCATGCCTTGTCGCAAATAGGCTTCCAGCCAGGGGTAGCGATCAATGGCTTGGTCAATGGAAGGATCATTGCCACGGGTATAGGCACCCACGGCAATCAGGTCGCGGTTACGTTGATAGCTGGACAGCAGGCCCTTGAAGCGGTGCACCAGCTTGATCTGTTCAGGGTCCACAATGCTGGGCATGACCCGCGAGATGGAGGCCTCAATATCGATAGCCGGGTAGTGACCGGTTTCGGCCAGGCTGCGCGAGAGCACAATGTGGCCGTCTAAAATGGCGCGGGCCGAATCGGCAATCGGGTCTTGCTGGTCGTCACCCTCGGTCAGCACGGTGTAGAAGGCCGTGATCGAACCGCTACGCCCTTGGGCATCAGGCTCACCATTGCCAGCGCGTTCCACCAGGGCGGGTAGCTTGGCAAAGACGGAGGGCGGATAACCTTTGGTAGCAGGAGGTTCACCAATGGCCAGCGCAATTTCACGCTGGGCCATGGCATACCGTGTCAGCGAATCCATGATGAGCAACACATTCTTGCCATCATCACGGAAGAACTCGGCTAAACGCGTGGCGTAGACCGCACCTTGTAACCGCAGCAAGGGTGAGACGTCGGCCGGAGCCGCCACCACGACCGAGCGTTTCAGGCCTTCTTCGCCCAAGTTGTGTTCAATAAACTCTTTAACTTCCCGGCCCCGTTCACCGATCAAGCCCACGACAATAATGTCGGCCTGTGTGTAGCGTGCCATCATGCCCAAGAGCACACTCTTACCCACGCCAGAACCGGCGAACAGGCCCATGCGCTGGCCACGACCTACCGTCAACAGGCCGTTGATAGCGCGTACGCCCACGTCCAGAACGGTGTCGATGGGGCTGCGGTTCAGGGGGTTGGGCGTAGTGTGGCTGAGCGAGACGCAAGAATGAGCGTCAATAGGACCCAAGCCATCCAGCGGGTTGCCGCTGCCATCGACAACTCGGCCCAGCAGACCGGGGCCAACGGGGACGTGGCGTGAACGTGCCTGGGCAGGCAGGCGATCAGGCTGATCAGAATCAGGCAGGGGAACTGGCGGTTGCAGTTGTGCCTCGACAGGCACAACGCGTGCCCCTGGGGGCAAGCCGGATATTTCGCTAAGCGGCATCAGGTACAGGGACTTGCCTTCAAACCCGACGACCTCAGGCAGACAATTCAACCTTGCAGGCAGCCCCGACCGCCAGCTTCAAACCCGTGGCTTCCAATACCAAGCCGGTGGCGCGTACTACACGGCCACTGCGTAAGGTCGGCTCAATCGCCTGCACCCGCTGCTGTGCAGACAACATCTGGGCACGCCAGCGTTCGGGAGAGGAGGCGAGCAGGGGTTTTGCCATTCAGGGCTCCAGCGTCGCGGGCAAGCCCAGGCTGGCCAGCGCCCGTTTCCAGCGAGTGGCAAGGGTGGCGTCAATATCGCCATAGCTGGAGCGCACCCGGCATTCGCCGCGTTGCAACTGCGTATCTTCTTGTAGACGCCAGGCTCGTGGTTCGCCTTGTTCGATCAGGAACTCACGCACCAAACTAATGTCATCGGGGTGTAAGGTCAGTTCCAGAGCGCTGGTATCGCCCGGATCGCTGCGCAGCACCTCGGCCACCAAATCGCGAATGCGGCTGGGTTCTGTCTTGATGGTGCTTTGTAAAACGTGTTCGGCGATGCGTGTGCCTAGCTGAATCAACGATTGCCCCATTTCCTGGTCCATGGTTTCAATGGAGCGGGCGCAGTTCTGGTTCAGGGCAACAAACTCTTTAATGTATTGGTCAATTTGCTCTTGGGCTTTTGCCATGCCAGCTGCCAGCCCCGCTTCGTAGCCCTGGGCATGTCCGCTTTCTTTGCCAGCTTCCATCCCGGCCGCATGGCCCTGGTTAAAACCGGCTTGATAGCCTTGGGTATGACCTTCCTCCTGGGCCTGGGTGCGCTGAGCATCCAGGTCTCGCTGCAGCTCTTCGTCTGTGGGAGGAACAAACTCCGGCTCTTCAGGTTCGCTAGGGACGACAGGATCATCCAGCCCCTGCATTTGCCAACGGCTCCAGCTTTCCTGAAGCTCCGAGTAGGCCGAGGCTTTGCGGTGGCCGGACATTTACAGGCTCCCGTTTGCGGGTTTGCGAATGGCGCGAAGGGGCAAGGACGGCTCCAAGGAGGCCGTATTAGACATACTCGTCCCCACTCAGGCCGCCTAGCGTAATCTGGCCGGCTTCGGCCAGACGACGGGCCACTTGCACGATCGCCTTCTGTTCCTGCTCCACCTTGGACATACGGATCGGACCTTGCGCATCGATGTCCTCGCGCAGCATTTCGGCAGCACGGTTGGACATATTGCGGAAGAACTTTTCGCGCAACTCTTCGGGCGCGCCTTTCAGGGCGATGGTCAGTGCAGAGGTTTCGATTTCCTTGAGCAGCAACTGGATGGCAATGTCTTCCACATCGGCCAGGTTCTCGAACACGAACATTTCGTCCACGATGCGCTGGGTCAGGTCGGCATCCATGCTGCGCAGGCTGGTCAGGACAGACTCTTCCAGGCTGGCATTCATGTAGTTCAGCATTTCTGCTGCCGTACGTGGGCCACCCATCTTGCTGCGCTTGGCACCTTGACCAGACAGCATGCCGTTCAGCACTTCAGTCAGCTCGTTCAGCGCCGTGGGCTGTACGCCGCCAAAGGTGGCAATACGCAAGACCACATCGTCGCGCAAGCGCTCGGGAATGTGGCCCAGGATATCGGCCGCGCGGTCACGCTCCAGGTGCACCAGAATGGTGGCAATAATCTGTGGGTGCTCGTCGGCAATCAGCTCGGCCACACTGGACGCATCCAACCAGTTCAGGGCATCAATACCACTGCTGGCACCTTCGCCGTTTTCCAGCAGGTCTTCGATCAGGCCAGCGGCACGGTCCGAGCCCAGGGCCTTGGTCAGGACCGAGCGGATATAGGCGTTCGAATCCAGGGCCACTGCCATGAATTGATCGGCTTCCTGACGAAAGCTCTCGAGCGCCCCGTCCATATCGGCGCGGGTCAGTTGCTTTAAGGATGCCATCGCGGTACTGAGCTGCTGTACTTCACGTGGCGAGAGGTGACGAAACACCTCGGCGGCGGCATCTTCCCCCAAGGACATCATCAAAATAGCACTGCGTTCGATGGAGTCGTCCGGTTTAGCCGTTTGCATTTTTTTCATCTTTGTTCAACCAGGAGCGCAGCACCATAGCCACTGCGCGTGGGTCATCATGAGCCATCGTGCGGGCTGTGTTCAGATTCTCTTCGTAGCGGCTCATTTCAGCGGCGCGCTGTTCAGCGGCATGCTCACGAGCGGCATCTTCTTTCTGGCGCTCAACGCGGGCATCAGCCACCCCCTTGGCCTGGATCAGGCCCTGGATGATGGGGTTGATGACAATGCGCCATGCCATGAACAAGATGAATGCAAAGACCAGATACTTAACCAGTTCCATGGCGAGCTCGCGGTATTCCGGATTTTTCCAGAAGGGGGTATCAACATCGCCTTGCTCGTTGAACTGACCGTTCACCACGCTCAGGCTATCGCCTCGTTCAGTCGAGTAGCCGACGGCTTGTTTGACCAGATCGCTGATCTTATCCAGTTCTTCCTGGTCCAGCGGCTGATTGTCTTGATCGGTATGGCGGTAGTTCAGCACTACAGCCACCGACAGGCGGCTTAGCTGTCCAATCGGTCCTTTCACGTGGCTGATAGTGCGATCCACTTCGTAGTTAACGGTGGAATCGTTACGCGCATTGCCGGTGTTTTGCAGCAAACGGGCTTGCTCTGCCAGGGACACCAAAGAGGGGTCGTTGCTGGCTGCGGCTGTGGTCGCGTTGGCCGTTTGTGCGGCACCGTTAGTGGCCGGGTCGATGGCGGGCGCAGTCGGTTGCTGGGGCTGGTTAGGCGCGGCGGGCGGGTTGACCAGATTGGCAGTGGCATTAGCTGGTGCCTGATTGCTCAAGGCACCCGGGACGCCTTGGGGCTGCTGCGGATTGCGCTGCAAGGACGAGCTGCTTTGTTGGCTGCGCACAGCCGCCTGACCGGGTTGCTGATTCGGTTTGTAGACTTCAGAGGTATGCTCGCGACGCGAGAAATCCACGTCGGCGGTTACCTGGGCACGTACATTCCCGGCACCCACCAAGGGGTTCAGCAAGGTCAAGATACGTTGTACGGCACGGTATTCAATGTCATTTACAAAATTGCGCTGTTGATTGTCAGCACCCATCTCGCCAGTGGGAGCCGTCAGCAAACGACCATTCTGGTCAATGATGGACACTTTGTCGGCGTTCAGATTGGGCACGCTGGAGGAGATCAGCCAACTGATGGCAGAGACCTGGCCTTCGCTTAAGTCACGACCGGGGTATAGCGACAAGACGACGGAGGCGGTAGGAGACTGGCGATCACGCACAAACAGGGTTTCACGCGGCATGGCCAGGTGAACACGGGCTTCCTTGACCGAATGCACGGCCTTGATGGAGTTGGCCAGCTCTCCTTCCAACGCGCGTTGATAGGTGACCTGTTCGGTGAACTGGCTGGCCCCAAAGCGGCTTTGATCCAGCAATTCGAAACCGGCATTGCCACTGCGCGGCAAACCTTGCGAGGCCATTTGCATGCGCACATCGTGCACACGATCCTGGGGAACCAGAATAGCGGTGCCGGTGTTGTTGAACTGATAGGGCACGTTCATCTGGCCCAGGGCCGAGACAATGGCACCGCCGTCGCGATCGTCCAGATTGGAGAACAGCACCTGAAACGTAGGGCCACGGCTCCACATCAAGAGGGCGACAATCAGGGCGATCAGTGCGGCACCCAACCCGATCAGCGCCACTTTGGGCAGGGCGCGTATCGTGTCGTAGCCAGGAAGTTTGTTCAGCAACTGTGCTGTCTGACTCATGGATGACCTTGGTGAGGCAGAGTTCTGCATGGAATCAGGGGAGTTCAAATCAGGACGTGCTCAGGCAGCATTAAGGAAAAGGGCGGTGCGCATGAAAAGATCAGGCTGCTTACACCGGCATACTGGCAATTTCTTGGTAGGCGGCCACTAAGCGGTTGCGTACCTGGATGGTGGCCTGAAAACCAACGCTGGCTTTTTGCAGGTCAATCATCACGTCATTTAAGGAAATCCCGGGTTCGCCCAATTCAAAGGCCTGGGCCTGGGTGCTGGCGGCGTTCTGTGCCTGGGATACCCGGTTCAAAGAACGAGCCAACTCGGCAGCAAAGCCGCCAGGAGCGGCTGCACTGGCCGAGGAGGATACCGAGCTGGAAGCCCCTGCCGCCTGCGCGACTGCGCGCATCTGGGCCAGAAGGTTTTCAACGCTGGAAAGATTGGAAATCGACATATTCGCTTGCCAGAAAGTCAGGATGGGCCACGCGCACAGGTGCGGGCAGCTTGCCGTGCTTAATGTAACGTTTAGCGAGCCAGGCTAAGCAGGGTATCTATCGCCAAAAACAGGGGCTTTTCAGCCCTTATGAATGGGATGCTCAGGGTTTGGAGGCGTCGTGTACGGCCTGCAAGGCTTGTGTGGCCTGGGGATGGCCTTGTTCCAGCGCATACAGCCAGGCCAGCAACTCGGCGACAGCTTGATAGAGCTGGGGGGGGATGTGCCGGTCCAGGTCCACTTGCATCAGCAGGCCGACCAGTTCTGGGGACTCGTGTACGTAAAGCCCGTGCTCGCGGGCTGTATCGATAATTTTTTCAGCCAGCGTGCCATAGCCTTTGGCGACGACGCGTGGCGCCCCCTCTTTGGGGTCGTAATGCAGTGCCAGTGCCTGTGGGCGATGGGTGGGGGCGTCATGGCTCATTGGTCAGGTCCTGCGGCAAGCTCGGGTCGGCCTCAATCTGTAGTTGGCTCAGGACCAGGCCTTGATCCTGCAAACGTTCGCGCAGCGGCAAGCTGTTTTCGTCCAGATAAGGAGCCGACTGATCGGCCTGTATATGTACCAGCAACTGCTGATTCAATAAATTAAGACGAAGCGTGATTGGGCCCAGGGTAGGCAGGTCTAGTTGCAGGGTGCTGGACCAGTGCTCCGTGTCTTCTGCTGACTGGGCCTCGTGACGTTGCACGGACCAGTTCATATCCGCATCGGGCCAGGCCTGGCCTTGCCATTGCAGGTTCTGGTGAGCCAGTGTATCCAGTTGCTGACGCACCAACATGCTATTTGCCGGGTCTTGCGCGGCTGGCTGGTTACTGGGGCTGTTTGTAGTCGTAGCCGGTTCGGTAGCCGGGCGATTCAGGTTTTGCGGTTCTTGCTGCAACTCGCCCACGCTGCGCTGCCCAAAGTGCAGATCACTTAAATGAGACTCATAGAACAAGCCGCTATGTTGCAAAGCCTGGGGTAGCGCCTGGGTGAAATGCTGGGCAAGGGCGGCGGTGCCGCCGGTGGGCAGGGGGTTACCGGCGGCTGTTCCTGCGGTAGCGGTACCGGCAGGACTGCCTGGGCCAGCCGTTGTTGTACCGGTTGTAGTGCTTGAGCCAGTAGGGGCGCCAGTCGTACTCGCGCTACCCGGCAAGGGCAGTCGTTGCTGCGCCAAAGTGGAAATTGTATTCGTAGTCGTTTGGTTCGTGCCTGGGCGCGAACCTGCATTGGCGTCGCTGCCAGGGCGGGTGGATTCGCTGCTTTCAATCTGGGTTTTGAGGGGGCCAGGCAATAAGGCTTGTCGCCCTTGTACGGCAGGAGCCCGATCCGGAAAACGTTCCAGCAAGGCCAGAATCAACTGAGCCGTGCGCCCCAGGGTAGTGGGCGCTGAGCTGGTGCTGGCGGTCTGGGGGCCTCGGCTGTCTAAGGCAGGATCGGTCGAGGTTTGACCGTTTTGTGTGCGCAGATTCCGGCTGTCACGGCCCTGGGTGTGGGCGCGCGCCTGGTCCACGCTTTGGCGTTGATCGCGGGCTGTCTGGTTTTCAGCGCGTTCAGGGCGCTGACTGCCCGGTGTCTGGCTGATGGCATCCGGACGGGCACCAGTCGCAATATTACTTTGCTGCGACGTGCTGATACCCAGAACGGCATCAAGCCGCTGAATAAGCAGCGTCCCCAGGGGAGAGGGGCCGCCTATGCTCATGGGTGGATGCTAGGGCTGTAATACGCTTGCAGAACCGTTTGCTGGCGCTTCATATTGCCCAGCAGCGCGCCAAGGCGGCTCAGTTCGGGGGTGGCCAGATGACGGATTTGGGCATCATCTTCCAAAATTTGGGTCAGCAATTGACGGCGTGCCTGTTTTTCAGTCACAGACAGGTCTTCCA
>SMEO01000648.1_pt1 | contig 10729 bp, 9 predicted proteins | sample 2456251 | NCBI WGS metagenome assembly SMEO01 (sample SAMN10132594, study PRJNA489261) | soil metagenome | isolation source: day1 control-silt loam soil ammended | place: USA | reverse complement strand
CATCAGTACTTTGGGTTGCGCCATCAAGGCACGGCCCACGGCCAGCATCTGCCGCTCCCCACCCGATAATGTCCCGGCCAACTGCGTACGACGCTCTTTCAGGCGTGGAAACAGGGTGTAGACCTTGTCCATGGTATCGCGCCAGCCTGGATGACGAGCGCGATACAGGCGGAAACCACCTAACAACAAATTGTCTTCAACCGTCATGCTGCCAAACAGCTCGCGACGCTCCGGCACCAGGGAGATGCCAGCCGCCACACGGCGTTCCACTTCCCAGTGGCTGATCTCCTGGCCTTCGTACTGTACCGAGCCCGTGCTGCGACCCACGCTGGGCAAAGAGCCCATCATGGCGTTAAGCAAGGTGGATTTACCGGCGCCATTGGCACCAATAACGGTCACGATGCTGCCGGCGCGTACGTCCAGGCTGGCACCCATTACGGCACTGACTTTGCCGTATTGAGCCGCCAGATTATCCACCTTCAAAATAATATCGTTCGATTGTGCTGAACTCATAGCGCTGCTCCTGCCGAGGCGGGCTCATTGACCTGATCCAGATCCAGGTCGTCATCAATACCACCCAGGTAGGCTTCCAGCACAGCTGGATTTTCCTGAATTTCCTTGGGCAAACCTTCGGCCAGCTTGGTGCCAAAATCCATGACAACCAGCTTGTCCGTCAAATTCATGACAAAGTCCATGTCATGCTCAACCAGCAAAATGCTCATGCCTTCGCTACGCAGTTGATCCAGCACTTTGGCCAGTTCCTGCTTCTCTTTGTAGCGCAGGCCCGCAGCCGGTTCATCCAGCAGCAAGAGCAGTGGATCGGACGCCAGAGCACGGGCAATTTCCAGAATACGCTGTTGGCCCAAGGCCAGATTGCCAGCCTCTTCGTACAGGTAATCACCCAGGCCCACACGTTGCAACTGAACTGCCGCTTCATGCAGCAACTCCGCTTCACTGCGACGCTCGGTATGCAATACCGCCGACACCACACCGACCTTACGACGCAAGTGAGCACCCAGCGCCACGTTCTCCAGAACGGTCATCGTCGGCAGGAGCTGCACGTGCTGAAAAGTCCGACCGACACCCAAGCGTGAAATTTCACGCGCAGGCTGGCCATCAATACGCTTGCCCAGAAAGCTGACCTGACCGCTGGTTGCCGACAAAACGCCGGTAATCAGGTTGAAGGTGGTGCTTTTGCCCGCACCGTTAGGACCGATCAGCCCCATGATTTGACCTGCATTCAAGGTGAAGCTGATGTCGTTCACGGCAACCAGACCACCAAACTCTTTGCGGATCTTGTTTACTTCCAGAACCAACGAGCCCGCCTCGGGACGCTCACGCTGAGGCAAGGGTTCTGCCTGGGGTGGCGCAGCCTGATTGCGCTTTGCTGCACCGAAGACCTGCTCCCAGGCCTTGTGCAAGATAGGCCACAGACCATCGCGAGCGTACTGCAAGATCAGGACCATCAAGATACCGAATACGATCAGCTCGAAGTTGATGTCGGTATTGAGCAGCTTGGGCAACCAGTTCTGCAACTGGTCCTTCAGGCTCAGCACCAGGGCCGAACCCAGCACGGCCCCCCACACACTGCCTGCTCCACCCAACACAGCCATAAACAGGTATTCAATACCGTAGTTCAGACCAAAAGGACTGGGCGACACAGCACGTTGATAGTGGGCGTAGAGCCAACCCGATACACACGCCAACAAGGCGGCGTAGACAAACACAATGACCTTGTAATTGGCCATATTCACGCCGAAGGATTCTGCCATGCCGCTGCCGTGCTTCAAGGCACGGATCGCACGACCGGGACGGGAGTTCAGCAAGTTACGCGTGCCCCACATGGCCAGCAACGCAAAGGCCCAGATCAGGTAGTAAATATCCCGGCCTGCGGCCAGGGAGATACCAAAGAACTCCAAAGGAGCAATACCGGAAATACCGTCGTACTGGCCCAAGAACTCCAGGTTGCCGAACAGGTAGTACAAGGCCAGCCCCCAAGCCAAGGTACACAACGGCAGGAAGTGGCCAGACAAGCGCAGCGTGATCGCACCCAGCAGGTAGGCCACCATCATGGTGATCGCCATGCCGATCAGCAGATTAAACCAGGGCGACCAGCCCAAACGGGCAGTCAGATACGCCGTGGTGTAGGCCCCCACGCCCACAAAAGCAGCCTGACCAAAAGAAGTCAGACCACCCACCCCTGTCAACAGAACCAGACCCAGAACCACCAAACTGGTCAAACCAATATAGTTAAGCTGAGTAATCCAGAACTCGGGCGTTGCGCCCAACTGGGGCAAGACCAATAGAACAGCAATAAACAGTAGCGTCAGCAAGTGTCTCATGTGATTTACTCCTCATCATCCACGTGCTTGCTACCGAAGGAGCGCCACAACAACACCGGTATCACCATGGTAAATACAATGACTTCTTTATAGGCACTGGCCCAGAAAGACGAAAACGCCTCCAGAACACCCAGGAACAACGCGCCGAACAGGGTAGCGGGGTAACTGATCAAACCGCCAAAAATCGCGGCTACAAAGCCTTTGAGGCCAATCAGAAAGCCCGTATCGTAGTAGATGGTCGTTACAGGAGCGATCAGCATGCCGGACAAGGCACCAATGGCCGCCGCCAGGGTGAAGGTCAGGGAACCGGACATATTGGTACTGATACCCACCAGACGGGCACCACGACGGTTCACTGCTGTGGCACGCAAAGCGCGGCCATAGAGAGTCTTACCGAAAAAGCCCCACAAAGCCAGAATCAACAGTACACACGCGCCCATCACAAAGAAGGTTTGTGCGGACCAGCTCACTGCACCCAACGAAATCTCGCCTTCCATGAAGGGAGGCGTACGCCAGCCTTCTGGGCCAAAGAACACCAGGCCCAGACCCGTCAGCGCAAAGTGCACCGCTACCGAAGTAATCAGCAGCACCAGCACACTGGCTTCGGCAATGGGTTGATACACCAGGCGATACACCATCGGCCCCAGGGGAATCACGACGGCCAGAGAGAACAGCACGGCGACCCACAAGGGCAGCTGCGAGCTGACAATCGCTGGGGCAGCGAAATAAACAGCCACGGGGATCACGATATTGACCAGGAACTTGCGTGGCATACCCACCAGACTACGGCTGCGCCAGGCAGACAGCAGTTCCAGCAAGAACACCAGAGCACCGGCGATCAATAGCAAAATAACCGTTCCCGGCATACGACCATTGACCACAAAAGCAAGGGTCAAGGCGCCAAAGGTGACGAACTCACCTTGCGGGATAAAGATGACGCGGGTAACTAAGAAAACCAGAACCAGGGCAAGCCCGAGCAAGGCATAGATGGCGCCATTCAATATGCCATCCTGCAACAAAATTAAAGCAATGGTGGTATCCATGTCGGACAACATCCTGTACAACAAAAAGGGCAAAGGGCTTACGGTAACGCAGGCCTGTAGCGGGAACGGGTGCCAGGATCAGCCAGCACCCGCCTTGGAAAAAACCGGCTTTTGAGCCGGTTTTTGCCTGTCAGATATTACAGATCAGGCTGATACGTCCATTTACCGTCGACCACTTTCACTATCACGTGGGCACGTTTATCCAGACCGGCATGGTCTGTTGGGGACATCGTGAACACACCCTGGGAAGCAGCCAGTTCCTTGGTTTGTTCCAGAGCGTCACGCAGGGCGGCACGGAACTCGGGAGTGCCGGGCTTGGCACCGGACTTCAGGGCGACTGGAATAGCTTCGGTCACAAGCAGACCGGCATCCCACATATGACCACCGAAGGTATTGATGGAGCCTTCACCATACTTAGCTTCGTATTTTTCCTTGTAGTCCATGGCGGTCTTTTTCACCGAGCTGCTGTCAGGCAGTTGTTCGGCAACCAGCAAAGGACCGGCTGGCAGGATCATGTCATTACAGTCTTTACCGCACACGCGCAGCACGTCGCTGTTAGCGGCACCGTGTGTTTGGTAAATGATGCCCGCGTAGCCACGGCCTTTCAGTTCACGCTGGGGCAAGGCAACCGGCGTACCGGAGCCGGCGATCAAAACCGCATCAGGCTTGGTGCCCAGCAGCTTCAGAACCTGCCCCGTCACGCTGGTGTCGTTACGGCCATAGCGCTCAGCGCCCAGCACTTTAATGCCTTTGGCTTGGGCCGCTTCGGTAATCACATTCAGCCAGCCATCACCATAGGCGTCGTTGTAGCCGATAAAGCCCAGGGTTTTGACATTTTGCTTGACCATGGCTTCAGCCAGGGCACCGGCCATCAACTGGTCATTCTGAGGTGTCTTGAACACCCAGGTACGAGCGCCTTCCACGGGATCAACAATTTTGGCGTTGGCGGCCACGCTGATCATGGGCGTCTTGGTTTCGCCAGCCACATCCACCATGGCCAGGGAGCCGGGCGTCACGGATGTACCGATCACCACGTCCACTTTGTCGTCGGTGATCAGCTTGCGCATATTGCGTACGGCAACCGTGGTATCGGTTGCATCGTCCAGCACAATGTATTCAATTTTCTGCCCGGCCACTTCGGTAGGCAGCAGGCTGACTGTATTGCGCTCAGGAATACCCAGCGAGGCAGCCGGTCCTGTTGCCGCCACCGTCACCCCCACTTTGATCTGCGCGGACACCGCCACGGGCAGGCACGCAGCCAATGTCGTCAGGCGCCCAGTAGAAATGCAGTTCATCCTTTTCTCCCAATATTTGTTCATTGTTGTGGACCGGATTTAGCGGTCAAAAATCGTAATACAGATAATCACCAGCACATACCAGAAACGTATCAAGTCACGCGAGTTTCAGATATTGGTGTTTACCTTAAATATTAAAAGTTTAAATATTGCACTAACTAAAGTGATAGCTCACTAATTAAGTACGCCCAACGAGCATTTTCCTGCTTAGGCCTCTATTACTGCCTGGCACTTTGGAACCCTCTGCTCCAAACGCACTCTAATTGTCGATTACTATGTAGGACTGCGCCTCCTGTAGGCATTGATCTGTTTTTCATAAGGCAGCACACGTGGAAAAAGTACGCAAAACCGAGGCCGAGTGGCGTGCCCAGCTCAGCCCTGAAGAATTCTATGTCACCCGTCAAAAAGGCACGGAACGCCCTTTTACCGGCCGCTACTGGGACACCACAACTGCCGGAATTTATCGCTGCGTCGGTTGTGGTACGGCCCTGTTTGCCTCGGACACCAAATTTGATGCAGGTTGCGGCTGGCCCAGTTACTTCACCCCCCTGAACCCCGACAATGTGCGCGAAGAGCAGGATGTGAGCCACGGCATGCGTCGTACCGAAGTGCTGTGCAATGTCTGCGATGCCCATTTAGGCCACGTCTTTGAAGACGGCCCGCCCCCCACTGGGCTACGATATTGCATTAACTCCCTGTCGATGACCTTTGAACCTGAAGCATGAAGAAGCTCTTATTTGATCTATTCCCGCTCGTCCTGTTCTTTCTGGCGTTTCGCTTTTCCGATATCTATACGGCAACCGGTGTGGCCATGGCGGCCTCGGTCCTGCAGATACTCTGGCTAAAGCTCACCCGCAAAGTCATCGAGACCTCGCACTGGATCAATCTGGCGGTCATCGTCATTTTCGGCGGTGCGACCCTGTTCTTCCAAAACGATGTGTTCATCCGCTGGAAGCCCACGGTGCTGTACTGGATCTTTGCCCTGGTGCTGCTGGGCGGACGCTACCTGATGCACCGCAACCTGATGCAAAAATTCATGGGCACCCATCTGGTGTTGCCCGGCCACGTCTGGGACAAATTAAACCTGGTCTGGGCCCTGTTTTTCATCATCACGGGTCTGGTCAATCTGTACGTTGCCTTTTCCGGCCACTTTACCGAATCCCAATGGGTCAACTTCAAGGCCTTCGGTCTGCTGGGTTTGATGCTGGTGTTTGTCGTTGCCCAATCTCTGTGGCTGGGCCGTTACCTGCAAGACTCTTCCGACAACTCCCATCCCCCCAAATCCTGACTTAGCCATGACAGACGCGCTTGCTTCCCTGATCCACGAACGACTCCAGGCACTGGAACCGTCAGAACTGGACATTATCAATGAATCCCATCTGCACGCTGGCCATGCCGGTGCACAAGGTGGCGCAAGCCACTTTCGAGTGATCATCACCTCGAAACAATTTGATGGAATTTCAACACTGGCACGACACAGACTTGTGTATGATCGCGTCCACGATCTAATGCCTTTCCCTATTCACGCATTGGCTATTCAAGCCAAACCCACCGCTTAAGGATGCTCATGAAACGTATTGCCGCATTTGCCCTGACCTGCGCTATGGCTGCTCCCGTCTATGCCCAGACGATTGCCACCGTCAACGGCAAAAACCTCACGCAAAAAGACCTGGATCAGTTCGTTGCCGTCTTGGTCGAGCAAGGCGCCAAAGACTCGCCCGAGCTGCGCGAACAGGTCAAACAAGAAATGGTCAACCGCCTGGCCGTGGTGCAAGCTGCTGAAAAAGCCGGTATCGACAAGACCAGCCAGGTTCAGCAAGAAACTGAACTGGCCCGCCAAAGCATTCTGGTCCGCGCTTTGATGGCTGACTACTTGAAAAAGAACCCCGTCACCGACGCCGACCTGACCAAGGAATACAACACCATCAAGGCGATGGAAGAAGGTCAGCAGGAATACAAGGTACGCCATATTCTGGTCAAGGACGAGCAAACAGCCAAAGATCTGCTGGCCAAGATCAAGTCCAAGAAAACCAGCTTTGCTGACGCTGCCAAGAAAGACTCCATCGACACGGGTAGCGGCCAGCAAGGCGGCGATTTGGGTTGGGCTCCAAGCACAACCTATGTCCCTGAGTTTGCTCAAGCCGTTGAAAAAATGAAGAAAGGCGAGCTGAGCGCCGCTCCTGTGCAGTCGCAGTTTGGCTGGCACATCATCCAGGTGGACGATGCCCGTCCCGTGACGTTCCCCGCGATGGCCGAAGTAAAGCCTCAACTGGAAGAAATGATGCGTCAACGCAAACTGGCCGAGTTCCAGCAAAAGATCCTGAAAGAAGCCAACATCAAATAATGGTGTCCAGTGCCGCTTTGCCTCCAAGGTAAGGCCGCTTCAGGCAGACACAATAATGGCGCCGTTAAGGCGCCATTATTGTTGGTAATCAACGCTGTTCAAGCGAGATTTACAACCCAGCTCAATCGTTGATCGTTTCTTTGGCGAGCTACCCGAGCCTTGAAACAACAAGCCATCGGCGACTAAAACCCCGTTTGTGCGCCCTACTCTCCCGCCAACAGCGCCAAAAACTGGGCTTCGTCCAGAATAGTCACACCCAACGCTTGGGCCTTAGTCAGTTTTGAACCGGCTTCCGCCCCCGCCAGCACATAAGCTGTTTTCTTGGATACCGAACCACTGGCCTTGCCACCCGCCTCCAATACACGGCGTGTGGCTTCGTCACGGCTCATGCTGGGCAAGGTACCCGTAATGACCACCGTTTTGCCAGCCAGCGGTAGATTAGCGCTATTGGCACGGGCTTGAGCCTGTTGCGGTGTAACCCCAGCCGCTAACAAAGCCTCCAACGCTTCCCGGTTGTGGGGCTCCTGAAAGAAATGGCGCACAGACGCGGCAACCACGGGCCCCACTTCATTGACTTGCAGCAGCGCCTCTTCCTCGGCCTGCTCCAAGGCCTGCAAAGAGCCAAAATGCTGCGCCAGATCGCGCGCCGTGGTCTCGCCCACATGACGGATACCCAAGGCATAGATCAAACGATTCAAGGCCGGCTCACGCACTTTGTCGATGGCCTCGATCAGGTTCTCGGCAGACTTGCGCCCCATACGCTCCAGCAGGATCAGTTTTTCTACTTTCAGTTTAAAGATATCTGCCAAGGTATGAACCAGCCCGGTTTCCACCAACTGATCCACCAGTTTTTCACCCAGGCCTTCAATATCAAGAGCTTTACGACTGGCTGCGTGAATCAAAGTTTGCTTGCGCTGCGCCGGACAAATCAAGCCACCCGTGCAACGCCAGGCGGATTCGCCCTCCAGACGCTCCAGGGCCGAATGACAAGCCGGGCACTCCTTGGTCATCTCGAAAGGCTTGCTGCCCTCCTGACGCTGTTCCAGCACCACCGTAACAAGTTCAGGAATCACATCCCCGGCGCGACGCACGACGACGGTATCACCGGCACGGACATCTTTGCGGCGCACCTCGTCCTCGTTGTGCAACGTGGCATTGGTGACCGTCACCCCACCTACAAACACAGGTTTCAGACGTGCAACGGGCGTAACAACCCCTGTACGACCTACCTGGAACTCAATACTCTCGACACGGGTTATTTCCTCTTGGGCCGGAAACTTGTGAGCCACTGCAAAACGCGGTGCCCGTGCCACATAACCCAGGACACGCTGAGCAGCCAAGACGTTGACCTTGTAGACCACGCCATCAATCTCAAAGGGCAAGCCAGGACGACGCTGCTGGGTTTCAGCATAGAAATCCAACAAACCTTGCACACCCTGAACAACTTGACGATCCCGGCTTAAGGGCATGCCCAGGCTTTCCAGCCAGTCCATCATGCCGGACTGCGTATCGCGCGGCAGCGTATCCGTTACCGGATCGGCAAACAAGGCATTTTGCGACTGATTCGTAGCGGGCATGGGACTGACTTCCCCCCAGCCATAGGCAAAAAAGCGTAAAGGCCGTTTCGCCGTCACTTTAGGGTCTAGCTGGCGCAAGCTACCTGCCGCCGCATTGCGCGGATTCACAAATATCTTTTCACCACGCTTGGTCTGGTTTTCATTCAGACGCTCGAAGTCTGCCCGGTTCATCAAGACTTCACCACGCACTTCCAGCACAGCAGGCAATTGCGCAGCATCTCCACGCAAGCGCAGGGGAATGGAGTTGATGGTGCGAATATTGGTCGTGACGTCTTCGCCCGTGGTGCCATCACCCCGGGTCGAGGCCTGAACCAGAATGCCTTGCTCATAGCGCAAGCTAATGGCCAGGCCGTCAAACTTGTACTCAGCCAGATAATCCACCCGGCGGTCCAAACCGACCACACCAGCATCGACCAGCGTATCGGCAACGCGCTTATCGAAGGCCCGCACTTCCTCGTCATCAAAGGCATTGCCCAGAGACAGCATGGGAACCGCGTGCTGGACAGTATCAAAACCATCTAAAGGGGCTGCACCCACGCGCTGCGTGGGCGAGTCTGGGGTGATCCATTCCGGGTGCTCGGCTTCCAGCGCCAGCAGCTCGTTCATTAATGTGTCGTATTGCGCGTCCGAAATGCTGGGGGCATCCTGAACGTAATAGGCCCAGTTATGCTGGGCCAGTTCTTCATGTAACTGCTGTACTCGCTTCAAACTCACGAAAAAATCCTGCCTGTACGTTCCTGGCCTGCCGTAAAGCCGGCTTGTTCCAGGCGTTCGTACAGATTGCTTAATTGTTCATCAATATTTTGGTCGGTGCTCTCTGGCAAAGGACGGCCCTGGTCATCCAACACCACCCCGTCCAGACGGTTAGCCAAGTCTCGGGCCACCGTGGCCATACGACTAAAGGCATGATTGTCCGCCGGGCTATTGGGCAGATCCAGCAGCAAATCAATGCGCTCAATGCTGGCCGACTGGATATCGTTAGGATGGGCGCTATCGAACATGGCAGTAAAGCGCGGCTGGCCAGAATCCGCCAGCCAAGCCAGTTGCTGCCCAAAGGGCAAGAAACCGGCATCTTTTACCATCTGAATGACCGAGCTTGCAGGCATAGGGCCGGGCAAGCGCACCGACACCCCCACCAGCGCATCCAGGTCAGCACAGGTATTGTCCAGAGAGGCAGCACGACGCAGTACGTCGTCCTGCTCCGGGCCTTCTACCGAGCCATCAAACTGTTGGGCCAGGGACTGCGCCGCCATCCAGACCTGTGACCACTCGATGGCAGACAGGGGGCCACTGCGATTAGCCAGCAAAACGGCAATCTGCATGCTGGCGTAGGACTCGCCGGCACGCAAACGGGCGCGATGACCGCCCCCTTCACATTCAGCGAAATAACGCACCGGCTTAGTGCCGCTGCGCGACACGGCCTGCAAAGCCTGTGCCAGATCCTGCGCATCCACAGGCTGGCTGAAGCTGATGTCAATGACGGCCTCAGTCGTGCAATCGGCCTCAGCGGCATCATGCTCGCCGTCCGTAGCGACGGCCTCGCCGCGGCCTACGCTAGGCTCGCGTCTCTCCAGCTCGGTGAGCTGGCTCATCAAGGGGTCGGTATCCCCGTCCGGGAATTGGCTCTGCATCTGCTGGCGCACACGGCGGTCTTGCCACCAGTTAAATACCACCACGAGCAAGATGAGCAAAATGCCCAATAAAATCAGTGCGATTTGCAAATCACTCATTGTCAGTTCCGTCGAATCAACACTACCGGATTAAAAAAAACAGGCTTACACACTGCTCATCTGCATTGCAGCATCTACGTCTACCGCCACAATACGGGAAACACCCTGCTCTTGCATGGTGACACCGATCAGTTGCTTAGCCATTTGCATTGCAATTTTATTGTGGGAAATAAATAAAAACTGGGTTTGTTCACTCATGCTGGCCACCAGATTGGCATAGCGTTCAGTATTGGCATCATCCAATGGCGCATCCACCTCGTCCAGCAAGCAAAATGGCGCAGGATTCAACTTGAAGAAAGCAAATACCAAGGCGGTAGCCGTCAACGCTTTTTCACCACCAGAGAGCAAATGAATAGTGCTATTGCGTTTGCCCGGCGGTTGCGCCATGACTTGCACAC
>SMEO01000277.1_pt1 | contig 10807 bp, 8 predicted proteins | sample 2456251 | NCBI WGS metagenome assembly SMEO01 (sample SAMN10132594, study PRJNA489261) | soil metagenome | isolation source: day1 control-silt loam soil ammended | place: USA | reverse complement strand
TAGTAAGATCCCTGAAAGATGATCAGGTTGATAGGTCAGAGGTGGAAGTGTGGTGACACATGGAGCTGACTGATACTAATCGATCGAGGACTTAACCTAATTGAAAGGCGAAGGCGACTGTTCAGCTGAGATTACGGTGGAGAGCCAGCCTGCAAATCCTGGTTTTGGATTTGTGAGGATGGATTGAAGCGGCCGAGAGGCTAGGAGCCGTAGCTAGACACTAAAAATGTTTTGATTACACGCAAGATTTTACCTTCTTTATTATCTAGTTTTGAAGGAATAAATTAATAACAAATTAGAGGTCACACCCGTTCCCATTCCGAACACGGAAGTTAAGCTCTTCAGCGCCGATGGTAGTTGGGGGTTTCCCCCTGTGAGAGTAGGACGTTGCCAGGCTTGTTCATGTACACCATGAATAGTGAGTATTAGGGAACATTATATCATTCCGCAGTAGCTCAGTGGTAGAGCATTCGGCTGTTAACCGAACGGTCGTAGGTTCGAGTCCTACCTGCGGAGCCATGCTTCCATAGCTCAGTAGGTAGAGCACTTCCATGGTAAGGAAGAGGTCAGCGGTTCGAATCCGCTTGGGAGCTTCCTACGTCAAATTAATTATCGGCCCCTTGGTCAAGCGGTTAAGACACCGCCCTTTCACGGCGGTAACACGGGTTCGAATCCCGTAGGGGTCACCATATGTATAATGGAGGATTAGCTCAGCTGGGAGAGCATCTGCCTTACAAGCAGAGGGTCGGCGGTTCGATCCCGTCATCCTCCACCATTTTATATGAAATTTGCCGGTGTAGCTCAATTGGTAGAGCAACTGACTTGTAATCAGTAGGTTGGGGGTTCAAGTCCTCTTGCCGGCACCATATGGAGGGGTAGCGAAGTGGCTAAACGCGGCGGACTGTAAATCCGCTCCTTCGGGTTCGGCAGTTCGAATCTGCCCCCCTCCACCATTAGTTATTAATCATGTGGATTCTTGTATACTTTCTTTCATCTAAGGGAATTATATAGTACCACCTATTTTTTTGTAAAATATCTTTCGTATATATTCGAGTCCTTCTAGCCCAGCCATTTTTGCGGAAGTAGTTCAGTGGTAGAATACAACCTTGCCAAGGTTGGGGTCGCGGGTTCGAATCCCGTCTTCCGCTCTACTCTATCTTATTATCCTTTACGGGGACTTAGCTCAGCTGGGAGAGCGCCTGCCTTGCACGCAGGAGGTCAGGGGTTCGATCCCCCTAGTCTCCATCTAAATCATACTTTTGAAATCCTTAAACTATTAATAGTTTAAGGATTTTTTATTTTAAGGAAGTTTTAAATTTTGGATGCATGTATGTTTATACACTTTTTTGTGAAGTTGAACCATTTAGTTCAGCAGTTATAAAATGGAGTTAAGGGGGAGATGAGATGACCATAGAGAAGATATCATTAGTGGGCTTACCAATGGACCTTGGGCAAACTCGACGAGGCGTGGATATGGGGCCAAGTGCAATTCGGTACGCGGGTATTGTGGATCGTCTAAAAAGTTTGAAGATTGATGTGGAGGACCTTGGAGATATTGCCATCAATCGATTAACTAATAGTTCAAGCTCAGAAACTCACCTAAAAAATTTGCCATTGGTAGCTGAGGCAAGTGCAAAGTTGGCAGTAAAGGTTGATGAAATTGTTGAAGGTGGTTCATTTCCGCTCGTATTAGGAGGAGACCATTCTATTGCTATCGGTACAATATCAGGAGTATCTAAACATTTTAAAAATCTAGGTGTTATTTGGTTTGATGCACATGGAGATTTGAATACGGCAGAAACTTCTCCTTCAGGTAATATTCATGGGATGCCTTTAGCTATTAGTCTGGGGATAGGTCATCTAGATTTAGTTACTATACATGGATATGCTCCTAAGGTTAAGCCTGAACATGTTATCATTATTGGTGCTAGATCACTTGATGATGGTGAGAAGAAACTGATTAAGGAAAAGGGGATCAAAGTGTACACGATGCATGAAATTGATCGGTTAGGAATGACAGCAGTAATGGAGGAGTGCATTTCTTACTTAAAAGAGCGAACGGATGGTGTGCATTTATCTTTAGATTTAGATGGTATAGATCCGAAAGATGCTCCTGGAGTAGGGACACCAGTCATAGGTGGATTGAGTTACCGTGAAAGTCATTTAGCAATGGAAATGTTGGAAGAAGCACAAATTATTACTTCTGCTGAGTTTGTTGAAGTGAATCCGATTATAGATGAAGGAAACAAAACGGCAGAGATTGCTGTTGAATTGGCAAGTTCGTTATTTGGCGAAAAGCTTTTATAAATATTTGAGTAAACAGTAGCTTCATTAGGAGTTACTGTTTTTTTTAGAATTCTTTTGATGAGACAATACTTATTGTTTAATGTGAATGTATGTGCGAAATCAAGTCGAGTGTTAAATCATTTTTAACAGATAAGGTGAACATCTATCCTAACTTTGTTAAAATTAGGATAGAAAAAAATTGAAACCTTTTAGCTTGCGATTCGTATTTATCGTATAGCCGCATGAGCGGGGGGAAGACCGATGGAAGCACTTATTAAAGAGAGAATCAGTCAAGTATTAAAGGGCGATCAAAACGCATTTGGTGAAATTGTTGAGCTATATAAGGATAAGGTTTTTCAAATTTGCTTCAGGCTGCTTGGAAATAGGCACGAAGCGGAGGATTTAGCTCAGGAAGCGTTTGTGAGGGCCTATATCAATATTCATAGTTTTAATATACAAATGAAATTTTCAAATTGGTTATTTCGAATTGCAACCAATCTTTGCATAGATCGACTTCGAAAAAGGAAGCCTGATTATCATTTGGATGCTGAAATAGCTGGTACAGAAGGATTAAATATGTATTCTCAGATTGCAGCAGATATGATGATGCCAGAGGAAGAATTAGAATCGCTAGAGCTTCAAGAATATATTCAGAGAGCTTTGATAAAATTGCCGGAAAAATACCGTTCGGTTATCGTTTTGAAATATATCGAGGAATTATCATTAAAAGAAATAAGCGAAATCTTAGATTTATCAGTCGGTACAGTCAAGACGAGAATTCATCGCGGTCGTGAAGCTTTGCGGAAACAACTGCGTCATTATTGAAAAGAAGGTGAGTATTTTGAATTGCCATGAGGATATCATTGAATATATGCATGATTATTTAGATGAAGACATTACACCGGAGAATAAAGAAGCCTTACGAAGTCATTTGCAAACATGTCCGGATTGTCGAGACTATTTTCATGAGATGAAAAAGGCTGTGGCCCTTGTTCAAAGTACTGCTCATATTAAGGCGCCTGATGACTTTACAGATCGAGTAATGGCGCAATTGCCAAAGGAAAGGAAACAGGTGGGGGTAAAACGTTGGTTTAAACAGCATCCATTTTTAACAGCAGCTTCTCTATTTATTTTATTAATGACAGGTACTATTTTTACTAGTTTTAATGAAGACCAGCGTTTTGCTGTTACAAAGCAACCCAATTTAATTGTGGATGGCGAAAAGGTTATCGTTCCAGCAGGTAAAACAATAAAGGGAGATGTGGTCGTTCAAAACGGAGATATCCTAATTGAAGGTCAAGTGGATGGAAATGTAACGGTCATTAATGGAGAGAAATATATGGCAGCCGCAGGAAACGTAACAGGGCAGATTGAAGAAATTGATCAAGCATTTGAATGGCTTTGGTATAAAATAAAGGATATAGGAAAATCGATTGTATCTCCTTCATCTGAGGATCAATCGGATCAATAAAATATACTAAATATAGCTTTATTGAACGGGAGAGAGATGAGTGAATCTACCATTGGTGGATTTGCTTTTTTTCATACACCAGAAAGTGTACCTTTTTTAAAGGATTAAAGTATATGCCGTAGGTGCATCAACTTGCGCCGTTAGGGTGATAAGTCGCGTTTTTCTAAGTATTTTATTTGATAAATCCTCTATTTATTTTATGAATATTGTAATGGAAATGGTATACTAAATAAGTTAATGATAAGTGCACATTTTTTTACTATCAGAAATTATATTTTATGGGCTATCGTATAAGAAAAGAGGGCCTTTAGGTATATCGACTTTTGTATCTATGGGTGACAAGTCGTGTTTTTCTACGAAGTATTACCACTGGAGGAAACAATATGTCATTATCTGACTTGACGTTTTGGGATTACGTTGTAAATTTATTTGATATTCTCCTTGTTTGGTTTATCATATATAAGCTTTTTAATATTATTCGTGGCACAAAAGCGATTCAATTATTAAAAGGAATTTTCGTCATTGTTGTTGTACGAAGTTTGAGCGGGTTGCTTGGATTAAATACATTACAATGGCTAATGGACCAAGTGGTGACTTGGGGAGTCTTGGCCATTATCATCATTTTCCAACCTGAATTGAGGCGAGCGCTTGAACAGTTAGGACGGGGAAAGCTTTTTTTACGCAATAATTCGCCTGAAGATGATGTACAAGAACGGTTGGTTGACAATATTGTGAAGGCATCTGCCTACATGGCCAAAAGGCGGATAGGTGCTTTAATTTCGATTGAAAAGGAGACAGGCTTAGGCGATTATATTGAAACTGGGATTCCGTTAGAGGCACATATTTCTTCGGAATTATTAATTAATATATTTATCCCTAATACACCCCTTCATGATGGTGCGGTTATATTACAAGATAATCGGGTTCAAGCAGCAGCCTGTTATTTGCCACTTTCAGAAAGTCCGTTTATTTCTAAGGAATTAGGTACTCGGCATAGAGCTGCTATTGGTATTAGTGAAGTGACGGATTGTGTCACGATTGTCGTCTCAGAAGAAACGGGTAGTATTTCTCTTACAAAAAGTGGAGAACTATATCGTGACTTAGATGAAGAAACATTCAGAGATATGTTATTAAATGAACTAATGCTAGATAAAGGAAAAATCGCTTCCTCAGGAATTTTGAATTGGAGGGGGAAGAACAATGGATAAATTCATGTCGAGTACTTGGTTTGTAAGAGGAGCCTCACTTGCCATTGCTGTACTATTGTTCATATCAGTGAATTTTGAATTTAAAACCGATAAAAAAGTCCTTGAATTTTCCACTTCTCCTGAAATCAATACCGTTACGATTGAGAATGTACCAGTAGAAGTGTACTATGATACAGAGAACTTGGTGGTAAGCGGGATACCTGATAGTGTGGATGTAACGTTAAAAGGAGCCAAATCTCTGCTTACGGCAGCTAAGAATCAACGTGATTTTACAGTTTATGTCGATTTATCCGACCCTAATATCACTTTAGGGAAACGGACCGTGACTTTTAAAATAGCAAATTTGAATGAAAAATTAATTGCTACAGTAAAACCAGAATATGTTGACGTAAAAATACAAGAAAAAGTGACGAAAGAATTTTCAATTGATGCCGAATATAATCGTGCTGTCTTAGAAGATGGTTATATAGCAGAGGAACCAGTAGTCAAGCCACAAACTGTGAAAATTACTGGTGCCAAAGAAAGTATCGAACAAATTTCTTACATAAAGGCAATCATTGATTTAGACAAAGGTATAAAAGAAACAGTTAGCCGACAAGCATCTGTCCAAGCATTGGATCGAAATTTGAATAAACTAGATGTGACGATTGAACCAGCTAAGGTTGATGTGACCTTAAAGGTAAGTATTCCAGATAAAAAGGTTAAGATTAACCCTGTTCAAAAAGGGAAGCCAAAGGGTGGTCTTACAATAAAGGACATATCTATTATTGAACCAAAAGAAGTGACGTTATATGGAAAACAAAAAGATTTGGATAAAATTGACGAAATCAATTTAGATGTTGACGTTACGAATATTACAGGTGATACAGAGGTCGAACTAAATCTACCAAAGCCTGAAAATATAAAAGGTATGTCTACTAGTACAGTTAAGGTAAAAATTGACACTGAGAAAGAAGCTAATGCAGAGGCTGATCCAGAAGCAACGATTTCATCGAAAAAATTTAAGAATCTCTCCATAGGAATAAATGGAGCAGGTATTGACCAGAGTGTTGAAATCGAACCAACCCAAACGGACATAACATTGTTTGGCAAAATGCAAGATTTGCAAAACATAACATCCAAGGATATAGAATTATCCGTTGATGTAAGTGAGCTAACAGAAGGTAAGCACGATGTACAGATATCTGTTAAAGCACCTTCTTCAATCGAATGGGAGCTTTCTTCACCAACTGCAACAGTTTCACTTAGCCGAAAGGAAGCAACCTAATCAAGGGTAAGTAAGAGCTTATTTTTCACTTTACAAACGATTTAAAGAAGGAGCGATACAGATGGGAAAATATTTTGGAACAGACGGTGTTAGGGGTGTGGCCAATAGCGAGTTAACGCCTGAATTAGCATTTAAGCTAGGACGTTTTGGTGGCTATGTACTTACGAAACATGCTGAAAAGCCAAAAGTTCTTATTGGACGAGATACTCGAATTTCTGGGCATATGTTTGAAGGAGCACTTGTTGCAGGATTATTATCAATAGGTGCTGAGGTTATGCGCTTAGGTGTCATTTCAACTCCTGGGGTAGCCTATTTAACGAAAGCATTAAGTGCTGAAGCTGGCGTAATGATTTCCGCTTCACATAATCCAGTTGCTGATAATGGTATCAAATTTTTTGGACCAGATGGATTTAAGCTTACTGATGATCAGGAAACAGAAATAGAAGCTTTGCTTGACCTTGAAAAAGATGAACTTCCTCGTCCAGTTGGAGGAGATTTGGGTCGTGTGAACGATTATTTCGAAGGTGGACAAAAGTATATTCAGTATTTAAAACAATCTGTTGATGATGAATTTTCGGGTATACATATTGCCCTTGATTGTGCACATGGAGCAACATCATCTTTGGCTACTCAATTGTTTGCTGACCTAGATGCAGATATTTCAACAATGGGCTCGTCACCAAATGGTTTAAATATTAATGATGGAGTTGGTTCGACGCATCCTGAAAGCTTGGCTGACTTTGTCCTAGAAAAGGGTGCAGATGTAGGACTAGCATTTGATGGTGATGGTGATCGGATTATTGCGGTTGATGAAAAAGGAAGTATTGTCGACGGGGATCAGATTATGTATATATGTGCCAAGCACTTAAAAGAACAAAATCGTTTAAAACATGGCACAGTTGTGTCAACGGTTATGAGTAATCTTGGTTTTTATAAAGGATTAGAAGAACATGATATTCTAAGTAAACAAACAGCTGTTGGTGATCGCTACGTAGTGGAGGAAATGAAAAAGGGCGGCTATAACCTCGGTGGAGAGCAATCAGGTCACATTATCTTCTTGGATTACAATACAACTGGTGATGGTTTGTTAACGGGTCTACAACTGGTTAATATTATGAATAAAACGAAAAAACCATTATCTCAACTAGCTAGTGAGATGAAGAAATACCCACAAAAGCTTGTGAATGTTCGTGTAACGGATAAACATGGTGTAACGGCTAATGCAAAAGTGCAAGAAGTTATTAGAGCAGTTGAATCAGAGATGAATGGAAACGGACGGATTTTAGTTCGACCATCTGGAACTGAGCCACTTGTTCGTGTAATGGCAGAAGCACCTACTGCTGAGGAATGTACAAGCTATGTGGATCGAATTGTAGCAGTCGTTCAAGCAGAAATGGGATTGACTGAATAAAAGAAAAGCTTGAGTACGATGAAAAAACTTATTTTTAAAAAAGCTATGCATAAGGGGCACACTCGTGCCTTTTATGCATATTTTTATGGAGAGGAAGCTATGACAAATCTATTGCATGTAGCCAATTTTACTAGTAGAAAAAGAGGATATATAATTGACCTTTTGTTTAGATTACGGTATGATATCCCTGCTTTATACTTTTTTAAATATTTGTTAAAGGAAGGCGGGATGTGTAAAAATAATAGAATGATAAAAAAGCGCCTGAACTAAGTCTGGACGAGAAGAGGGCTTAGTTGACGAGGGGGAGGTTTATCGAATCATCGGCGGATGCCTCCCGGTTGAATGTGTACAGCCGCAGTAATTTTAATCTTAAAACAGTAAGGTAACTTGCTGCACAAAGGATTGAAAATGCACATACAAATTTTTATACTTTAATGCTGTCTAAAGAATTAAAGTATAAATAAACATGTCTTTTCGCCATTAGGGGCGATAGAGCGTTTATTTCTAATAAAATGAGATAAGGGGGCAGGGGTGCCCCCGGGCATTCTTGTTCCCTGTATCGGTATGGAGGAACATTAACTATGTGCGGAATTGTTGGATATACTGGTCTTGATGATGCGAAGGAAATTTTACTTAAGGGCTTAGAGAAGCTGGAATATCGTGGTTATGATTCAGCGGGTATCGCTGTGAAAAATGAAGCAGGCATTACGGTTTTTAAAGAAAAAGGCCGAATTGCTGATTTACGTGCTAAAGTGAACGAGGATGTATTAGCACACACAGGGATTGGTCATACACGTTGGGCAACTCATGGAGTACCAAGTCAAGATAATGCGCATCCGCACCAAAGCGCATCAGGCCGTTTTATTTTAGTTCATAATGGCGTAATCGAAAACTACTCCATCTTAAAACGAGAATATCTACAAAATGTAGAGTTTAAAAGTGAAACAGATACAGAAGTCATCGTTCAATTAATCGAAAAATTTGTTAATGAAGGAATGCATGTGGAAGAAGCATTTCAACATACTTTAACTTTATTAAAAGGTTCTTATGCTTTGGCTTTATTGGATGCAGAGAATAGTGAAGTCATTTATGTAGCAAAAAATAAGAGTCCGTTATTAATTGGTGTAGGTGAAGATTTTAATGTCGTCGCTTCTGATGCCATGGCGATGCTTCAAGTAACGGATCAATTTTTAGAACTGATGGATAAAGAAATGGTTATTGTGACGAAAGACAATGTCACCATTAAAAACTTGAACGGAGAAGTTGTAACACGTGAACCATATACAGCAGAGCTTGATGCAAGTGATATTGAAAAAGGAACATATCCGCATTATATGCTGAAAGAAATTGATGAGCAGCCAGCTGTTATTCGCAAAATCATTCAAGCATACCAAAATGAAGATGGACAGCTAACGATAGATTATAATATTGCGGAAGCTGTTAGTGAGGCGGATCGTGTCTACATCGTTGCTTGCGGAACAAGTTATCATGCCGGTTTAATTGGCAAACAGTACATTGAAAAAATGGCTAAAATTCCAGTTGAAGTGCATGTTGCTTCTGAATTTACTTATAATATGCCATTGTTATCTGAAAAACCACTTTTCATCTTTATCTCTCAAAGTGGTGAAACAGCGGATAGCCGTGCTGTGCTAGTTGCTATTAAGGAACTAGGTCATAAGGCATTGACGATTACAAATGTACCAGGTTCTACTCTTTCACGTGAAGCAGACTATACACTTCTTTTACATGCGGGTCCGGAAATTGCAGTTGCTTCAACAAAGGCGTATACTGCTCAAGTAGCTGTATTAGCTATCTTGGCTCAGGTTGTAGCCCATTTCCGTAAACAAGTTTTGGATTTTGATCTTGTTAAAGAACTAGGAATCGTTGCAACAGTAATGGAAGCTCTTTGTGACTCAAAAGAAGCGATGGAGTCAATAGCTCGTGAATTCTTATCTGTAACACGCAATTGCTTTTTCATCGGACGCTCACTAGATTATTATGTAGGGCTTGAAGGTGCTTTGAAGCTGAAAGAAATCTCGTACATTCAAGCTGAAGGTTTTGCTGGTGGCGAACTAAAACATGGTACAATCGCTTTAATTGAAGAAGGTACACCAGTTGTAGCTCTTGCTACACAATCAGGCGTAAACTTAAGCATCCGCGGAAACGTCAAAGAAGTCGTGGCTCGTGGTGCTAATCCGTGCATTATTTCCATGAAGGGATTAGAAGAGGAAGACGACTGTTTCGTCCTCCCAGAAGTGCACGAACTATTAACACCCCTTGTCTCAGTCATTCCCTTGCAACTTATTGCATACTATGCAGCATTGCACCGTGAATGTGACGTGGATAAACCACGTAATTTAGCGAAGAGCGTAACGGTTGAGTGATAAAAAAGTTGTATGCTAGACAAATTGATAATTAAAAATAGAAATGTATACTGAGAAATAAAGAAGTATCCTGAAAAATAAAGTCTTATAAAAATAATAATGTTTTACACCAAATTTTTATAAGATTTCTTTGGTGTTTAAGTGTACCCACCGAAAAAACTTTGGACTTAAAGAAAAAGGTCTGCATCAGACCGAAGGAAATCAGGATCAATGCCTGGTAGCCCTTCGGTCTTTTTTGCATGAAGCAAGTGGGGGAAAAAGCGAGAAGGAAAGCCTAAAATGCTTGAAAAACAAGGATCAAAGAGAGAAATGGAAAAGGATCATCCATGCTGTTCATTTGGATTACAGTTGGTAACTAAAACATCATGGTGTCTTTACAAAAAATAAGATACCTTAATTAAAAATAGTATCACCTAAACCGGAAGTTCTCTGATGCAAAATCAGTCGACCTTCAGTCCTTTTTATGCCCAAATAAAAGCCAGATAAGGCTTGAACAAGAATTAATAACGCTGAGAAAAAAGAACTGGAGCACCAATTCTTAACTCCACTCTGGATGTAGCTTTGAAATAAAAGTTTGATTAAGATTCTGTATTAATGTAAACAGTTTTTTTTTTGCTTTTGGCGATGGTGTAGTAAGACTCCAGTCGTTTTGCTCCACTAAAGGGCCATTTAATGGAATTAAGGAAGGGATTACTCAAAGGGAAATCGAAGTTAATTTAGATTTATGATATTTTATTCGATAATCTAGAGTAACTATGTTATGTAAGGAAGGCACTAATA
>SMEO01000250.1_pt1 | contig 10856 bp, 13 predicted proteins | sample 2456251 | NCBI WGS metagenome assembly SMEO01 (sample SAMN10132594, study PRJNA489261) | soil metagenome | isolation source: day1 control-silt loam soil ammended | place: USA | reverse complement strand
TTTAAAGCGGGTGCAGGCGGCATCGGAGATTATACCCACTGTGCCTGGCAGGTACTGGGAACAGGACAGTTTAAAGCGCAGCAAGGTGCAGATCCTTATATTGGTGAAGTCGGGGAATTAGAGCAGGTTGAAGAGTGGCGAGTAGAAATGCTGGTTGCTGATGAAAAGGCGGTCGAGGTCGCCAAAGCTCTGAAAGCAAGCCATCCTTATGAAGAGCCTGCTTTTGAGTTTATTCAGCTCCTGGATATTAAAGTCTAAACGTGCAACCTTATTGCTGCTAGAAGTAATGGTGCGCATCGTGTTTTAGCGTACCATCAGCTTATCTGTTTAAAATGATTAACCTCCTTTTATGAGTATAAAATCAGTCATCATCATAAAAATAAAACAGGAAAATAATAATGCAGTGGTCAAAACAGCTCGGCAATATCCTCAAGAATACGCTCAGTAAAACTATCAAACATGGTGCGGGAATCCTGCATAGCCGCATTCCCTATTCTCATGACAATCCCTATCTGGATGGCATATTTGCGCCACAACGACAGGAGCATTTTGCTACTCAATTGATGGTAGATGGGCAAATTCCTGTAGAACTAGAAGGTGCGCTGATGCGGATTGGCCCGAATCCGATCACGGTAAAGAACCCACGAAATTATCACTGGTTCACCGGTGACGGCATGATTCACGCGCTGAAACTCAAAGCTGGTGAAGCACATTGCTATAAAAGTGCTTATGTCGGATCGGCCAGTGTGCAGAAAAAATTGCATAGACCCCAGATTTTAGGGAAAACGCGTGGAGTCGCGGATGCGGTCAATACCAATATCATCCACTTTGCCGGGAAAATCTGGGCACTGGTCGAAGCGGGGGCTTATCCGATCGAAGTAAATCGTGAACTGGAATCAAAACGGCATCAACTTTTTGAAAATGATCAGGATTTACCGTTTACGGCTCATCCGCATATCGACCCGGAAACAGGAGATATTCATGCGGTTTGTTATGATGCCTTGAATCATCATCAGGTTTTTTATTTACATATTGATGCTCAAGGCAAACTGCAACATCATGTCGAAATTCCAGTCAAACATGGCCCGATGGTGCATGACTGTGCCATTACTCAATCTCAGGTGCTGATTCTGGATTTGAATGTCAACTTTTCTATGCGTAGTGCCTTAAAAGGCTCACTATTACCCTATCAATGGAATCCTAAACATCAGGCTCGTATAGGTATGCTGCCTTTTGGTGGCAGTGCGGCAGACATCCGCTGGTATGAGATTGATCCCTGTTTTATTTTTCATACGGTCAATGCTTATGACCTGAACACAGGTGATGTAGTGATGGATGCAGTGGTACATTCCAAGGCACTGGTCAGTTCCATTCAGGGACCAATAGAAGATCAGGAGATTCGGCTGGAAAGATTGATCTTCGAGCAGCAAACAGGAAAAGTCACTCGAACTGTATTATCCAATATCAAGCAGGAATTTCCGCGGATCAATGAAGCCTATACAGGGCGGCCTTATCGCTATGTCTATAGTATTTCCTTTGCCGGCTTTGATGATCCTTATCATGTTAGCAGTAATACACTCTTGTACCATGATCTGGAAACCGGCAGTACAGCAAGCTATTCCTTTGGAGCAAACTGGGTTACAGGTGAGGCAGTTTTTGTCGCCCGAGAAGGTGCTCAAACAGAAAATGATGGCTGGCTGATGTCTTATCTACACGCCTTGGATGGCAGTCCATCGAAAGTGGTGATTTTAGATGCGCAATATATTCAGAAGGGGCCTATTGCCACGATTCATTTACCGGTTCGTGTACCCGTCGGATTTCATTGTAACTGGATGGATGACCGGAAATTGAGAACTTATTATTCTTAGATTTTGATGATGCATAAGCACTTTGGGTGCTGGCACAGTCTCATATCGCGTGAAGATTTAAATCTTTATTTAATAGGTTGATGTTACTTTGAAGGATGAGAAGGGTAGGTCTAAATTAACCGAGATCCCAGGTTAGGCAGAAAATTCATTTCTGAATCTCTGCCTAAGAGTGGTATTCATATCGCCAAGAATATCAAATCAAAGATTTATTCTTCTATTGCTACTGTTAAACTTTCTGGATAAATAACTCACGATCAAAACGGTATTGCGGGAAGAACACGCCGTCTTTGGCGCGTTCACCTGCACCAATCACCATGACTGGATATTGCTGATCATTTAAGCCCAAGATATCGCGTACCATCGGTTCATCAAAACCTTCCATCATGCAGCTGTCAAAACCATAAGCACGTAAGGCCAAGACCAGATTTTCGCAAGCCAGTGCCGTTGTTTTGGTTGCCCAAAGTTTGGCATCACTTGGACTAAAGGCAGAAACAGGCATCTGTTTATCTAAAGTGCGGGCAACTTTGAAAGCCACTTTTTTAAAGTTGCCAAAGACATTTAAATAACCGGTTTTATAGTTATATGGAATGTATTTATAGTATTTTTTGATGGCAGCTGGTGCTTCCGGATATGGAAATTCATTGACATTCCGTTTGGCCATTTCATCAATACGGTCGGTACGTGCCACACAGATAATCAGCTCAGAAGCCGTTTTTGCTGCCAGTTGGCTCATGCAGGCTTTGACCAGTCGCTTTTTCTTCGCCGGGTTTTGTACCACATAAAATGTCCAGGGCTGCAAGTTTGACGAATTGGGAGCCAGCAACGCCAGATCCAGACAAGCATCAAGTACATCTTCTGGAATTGGTTTTTTGGTAAATTTACGCACTGAACGACGACTTTCGATCACTTTACGGAAATTATCGACATCAATATCCTGCGGAGCAGGTTCATAATAACGTTTTTTATCCGGATTGGCGCTATCAATGGTTTCAGTAGACTGGGCAATAATGGATGAATTTTCAGTAGACATATTCTTTATTCTTACAGGTAAAGGAATCAATGAGGCAGTCTAAACCAGCTCATTGAGATCCTAAGTTTGAAAATTAGTTGAATTGTGTGAAATCAGGTTTACGTTTTTGCATAAAAGCTTGTACGGCTTCCAGCATTTCCGGAGAGCCAACGCGCTGCATGAAAATTTCTGCTTCATGGTCGATGCAGGCCACAATTTCATCCAGATTATGTTTCATCAAGGCTTTGGTTTGCTTCAAAGACGCCAAAGGTAATGCTGCTAAAGTCTGCGCCTGTTTTTGTGCAGCCGCATAGGCATCTTCTTCAATACTATTCACCAGACCGGCACCGAGTGCTTTTTCGCTATTGAATTTTTGTGCAGTCAGCAATAATTCAGCCGCTTTATGATAGCCCGCCTGCTGAATCAGCAATTTGCTTGAAGCGCCTTCAGGCGATAGGCCCAGACTGACAAATGGAATCTGGAACAGGGCAGTATTGTCACTATAGACCAAGTCACAATGCAATAAGATGGTTACCCCAATCCCGATTGCAACGCCACGTACCGCTGCAATTAAAGGCTTGGAAAACTTGGCAGCCGCTTTGAGTAAAATAAAGGGCGGGCCTTCAGCCGCAGGGGCCTGACCTTTTTTCGCAGCAGATTTCATGAAATCCTGCATATCATTGCCCGCGCTAAAGTCCGTGTCCTGACCGCGTAACACCACCACACGCACCTGATTGTCCTGATCTGCTTCATCGAGCGCTTGAGCAATCCATAAATACAGCTCGCTGTATAAGGCATTTTTCGCTTCCGGGCGATTGATGGCTAAAGTGAGTACGCCATGTTCTAAATTCGCATGCAAATGCTCATGAGGTTGTTGAATACAGCTCAGTGTCATCGTACTATCCTTGCTTTAAAACTTAATTTGATTTTATGAGATTGATTATGTCGCATATTTATTGGGGCGGCACAACTCATGAGTCATAAAAATGATCTGTTATGAACTATACATTTGATTATCTGGTTTTCATTGGCCGTTTTCAGCCTTTTCATCTGGCGCATATGCAAACCATTCAGATTGCTTTGGAACACAGTCAAAATGTGATTTTGGCCCTTGGTTCTGCGCAGAATGAACGCAATATCAAAAATCCATTTCTGGCTTCGGAACGTGAAGCCATGATCCTTGCAAATTTTAGTCCGGAAGATCAGGCGCGGATTCAATTTGTAGAAGTCATTGATGTTTATAATGATGAAAAATGGCAAAAACTGGTGAAATCGCTGATAAATCAGGCCATAGAACCGAATGCCAAAGTCGGACTGATTGGACATTTTAAAGATGATTCTTCATATTATTTAAAATTTTTCCCGGAATGGGAAATGGTCGAACTGGAAAGCCTAGAAGGTGCTTTATCCGCTACGCCGATGCGTGAAGCTTATTATCGCGGTGAAATTCAACGGGATAAATTTCCACAAGGCACGATTGAGTTTCTAGAGCAATTCCAGCATACCGAAACCTATCAGCAACTCAGTCAAAAATTTGTCCAGAAGGATAAAAGCAATCTGGCCTGACTCGATCAGATGGCTAGAGGCTGATTCATGGTGGTCTGAGCATGCTGTTTTAAACATTCACCCAGAATCGCCAGAGCAGGAGACTGCTGTTTCCAGTGATGCCAATACAAGGGGACTTCAATTCGCATTTCACCGGAAAGTTCAATCAATTGTCCTGATTCCAGCAAATGCCGGGTTTGATAATCCGGCAACCAGCCATAACCCAAGCCCATGACAATGGCATCAAAAAATGCATGCGTCGATGGAATAAAAAAGTGAGGATATTGTGCCGGACTCAGGCCAAATTCTTGCTGGATATACTGGGTATGCAACTGGTCTTTTTCATTAAACAGAATCGCCGGTGCGTGGCGTAAGGCATCACGATGTATTCCTTGTTGAAACCAGTTCCGGGCAAATTCAGGCGTGGCAACCAGACGGTAGTGCATTTGTCCAATCCGCTCGGCCAGACAGCCTTTCATGGCTTTGGCTTCAGTGCTCAAACAGGCATTGACCAGTCCGGCTTCCAGTAAATGATGGGTTTGTGATTGGTCATCCAGTTGAAAATGCAGCACAATTTTATGCTGGATCAGTTGGGCTTGTAAGGTCGGCAATAACCAGGTCGCAAGTGAATCGGCATTGGTGGCAATATTCAGACAGTAAAAACCTTCCTGTTGTACCTGTCCGCCCAAATCCTGCATCAAATTCTGTTCTAGCAAACGCTGATGCTGTAAATAATGCAATAAAGTTTGTCCAGATTGAGTCACGCGACAAGGCCGGTCTCTCACCAGCAGCAAGTGTCCCAATTGTTTTTCCAGACTCTGAACACGAAGGGTCACTGCTGAGGCAGTAATATTGAGTTGTTCTGCCGCCAGATCAAAACTTCCAGTTTTTGCAACCGCGTAAAAAGCATCACATTGTTTCGCATTCAGCATCGCTACAATCTAAGAAAAATTTAGTTAAATTGATATTAACTTAGTTTTAATGAATAGCTTCCTTTTTGTTGAATAATTCATGTATTCAAAAAAGGGGAATGTGATGTTCAGTTATATGGTCAGTGGCTTTGCTGTAGGTATGAGCCTGATTGTCAGTATCGGGGCGCAGAATGCCTTTGTACTAAAACAGGGTTTAAAACAGCAGCATATCTTCCTGGTCTGTTTGACGTGTGCCTTGTCTGATACTATTTTGATATTATTAGGTGTTTTTGGTTTTGCTCACATCATTGAACATTATCCAAATGCGGTTATGTTTTCTAAATATATCGGCGCAGGATTCCTGTTTTATTATGGTCTGCAACATGCAATCAGTGCATTTAAATCAACAGAAGTTTTGGCTCCAAGTGATCAAGTTACAGCACATTTTTTACAAGTGTTGATGATCTGTCTGGCATTTACTTGGTTAAACCCGCATGTTTATTTAGAAACCGTCATCCTGATTGGTTCAATTTCAACGCAATATAGCCTAGGAAAATGGTGGTTTGCGCTTGGTGCTGTGTGTGCATCCTGGTTTTTCTTTTTTAGCTTGGGCTATGGGGCAAAGATATTGACACCCTGGTTTCAGCATCGCCATGCCTGGAAGGTTCTGGATGCTCTCATTGCTTGTACCATGTGGATCGTCGCAGGGTCATTAATTCTAAGCATTTAATTCAACTGGTAATATAAAAATCCTCAATTGAGGATTTTTATATTTTGAACAAGAGAATGCGAGTAAGGTCTGTAATTGATATTTGTCTAAACATTCTGTTTAAACATTTTTCAAAGAGAATCACAATAGAAAATGGAGTTTGCAGTGCTCGCTGTGTAAGCAAATTTTACTTCAGATTTTGTTGGAATATATGATCATATTTAGGAGATGAATTTTAAAATCAAACTATTAACAGTCTCCATTCGATGAGTATACTTCGATTAAGCCATTTCTTAAAAATAAATACTAACGATTATTTTTTCCATTAGTCACTAAGGGTTTTACAAAAACTTCAGTTAACTGGTATAAAAATAACGAAAACAAAAATTCTAAAACTGAAAAGAAAATTTAATTTCAGCTTGAAGCGTGTATCTAAATCCGATCAATAAGAAATTAAACAAGGTGGATTTAAAATTGAAAACAACAATAAAAACTGGACTGATTGGCCTGGCAATCTGTTTATTTTTCAGCAGTCAGACTTTTGCAAAATCATGGACGCTCACTCCTAAAAGTGATGTCGGCTTTGAGATCAAGTCAATGGGACTGACTGTGGTCAAAGCCAAGTTTAATCAGGTGCAATCCAGCATGCAGTTTGATGCCAAAGCACCGCAAAATGCTTCAACGCATCTGGTCATGGATGTCGAGAGTTTGAGTTTTAATAAACCGTTATTGAAACATATGATTTTGGGTGAAGACCTTTTTTATGTTGAAAAATACAAAACGGTAAGTTTTAAAAGTATCCAGTTTAAAGACCTGGGCAATGGTAAATACAATGTTTTAGGCAATTTGACTTTGCGTGGTGTGACCAAACCGGTGATTTTTGAAACAACCTTTAAGTCGAGTCTGTCTAATGACAACTTGCTCGAAGTCCAGGCATTTGCAGTGATTAACCGCAGTGATTTCGGCATGAGAAAGGGGATCGCAGGCGTAGGGGAGAAAGTGAATCTGCATCTCTCGGGTCATTGTGAAGTTAATTAAGGGTGTTTGAATACAGTCTTTTTTCAGATTAATAGACTGCTGCATGTCTATTGCTTAGCTTTAAAAATTGAAGCATAGAAGACATATAAAATGCTTGTATTACATCAAAGTAATCACAAAAAAAGCCCGATTTTTTCGAGCTTTTATCCTTGCAGGAAATAGTCAATTAAGCACTTTGCAGAGCTTTTAAATCTTCCAGGACTTGTTCGGCATGACCTGCGGCTTTGACTTTACGATATTCTTTGACCAGTTCGCCGTTATGGAAAATAAAAGTCGAACGCTCGATCCCCATGACTTGTTTGCCATACATGTTTTTTTCTTTAATCACATCAAAGTGATTACACAGGATTTCTTCTTTATCACTGATCAGATTAATACTCAGATTCTGCTTTTCAGTAAAGTTTTGATGGGCTTTGACCGAATCACGAGATACGCCAATAATGGTGGTATTTAAAGCATCAAACTGATCTTTTAAACAAGAAAATCCGACGGCTTGAGTGGTACAACCCGGAGTAGAATCTTTAGGATAAAAATAAATCACCAGCCATTCTGTATCCAGCTGGGTTAAATTGATTTCAGCTGTCGTTGCAGGGAAACTCTGGTCAAGCAAACTGATGGCAGTCATATTAACTCCTGTTTTATTTAAATTTTTCAAAAAAATAAGCCACATTATAGTGGCTTATTTCATCAAAGAATAATGAGATATTATTTCTTCGGCGCAGCTTGAGCTGATTTCATTGCTTCTTCAGTCAAAGTTTTCAGTTTGCCTGTTAACTGTGGACCAAAACATGCTTGCAGGTCTTTATTCTGCTTCTGTACAAAAGCTAAAGTTCCAGGACTTTTCTTCTGATTAATGGTGCTTTGGATTTCCCATTTTTGTGCATTGGTTAGTTTACCATCTGCTTCAACAGCGCAAGTACAATATTTACTGACTTCAGCAGCGGTCAGTTTTTTACCTTTGCCAGTTTCATCTTTACAAACATTGATCAATGCAGATTTTACATTGGTGCTTTTATAAGCTTGTTGTAATTTGTCATCAGCTGCCTGAGCCGTTGTTGCGAACATAGCAGCAGCTGAAACAATTGCTGAAAGCACGATGCTTGATTTTAAATTCTTCATAAACTCTACCTTGTTATTACGGTATATAACGTGTCGGGTCTTCAACACCTGCGTCCGCAAAACCCTGTTTACGTAAACGGCAACTGTCACATTTGCCACAGGCACGTCCTTGGTCATCTGCTTGATAGCATGACACCGTTTGACTGTAGTCTACGCCATGTTCAATACCTAAGCGAATAATATTTGCTTTGGATAAATGTAACAAAGGTGTTTCAAATTTGAGCGCCTGACCCTCTACGCCAACCTTGGTCGCAAGGCGTGCCATGTTGGCAAATGCGTCAATAAATTCCGGTCGGCAATCCGGATAGCCCGAGTAATCAACCGCATTAATTCCGATCACAATTGCTTCGGCTTTAAATACTTCCGCAGCGGCTAAAGCATAAGACAGGAAGATGGTATTACGTGCCGGAACATAGGTAATCGGGATACCGGCTTGTTCATGATCAGGCACCTCAATGCTATGATCGGTAAGGGCTGAGCCACCCAGATTGCCCAGATCAATATTAATCACACGATGTTCCACACCGGCAGCTTGAGTCAGTGCTTTGGCTGCATCCAGCTCTGTGGTTGAACGCTGACCATACTTAAAACTGATCGCGATACATTCGTAGCGTGCCTGTGCCCAAGCCAGACATGTAGTTGAGTCTAATCCGCCAGATAACAGAACAATGGCACGAGGGCGCATAAGCTGATTCTCCAAAAAAGTAACTTTACAAAAAATTAACGACCAGTTTCATCATTCCATAACAACTTGTGCAGCTGTAACTGGAAACGAACAGGGAGATGGTCTTCTAAAATCCACTGAGCCAAATCACGCGCCAGTTGCGGTAAACGAACCGCGCCTTTTTCAACCGCAAATGCAGGCGAGAACCAGACTGTACTGACTTTCTCTTGAAGCTGATACTGTTCAAGCTGCTGCTTTGACCATTCATAGTCTTCACGGTTGCAGATCACAAACTTGATTTGATCATGTGGCGTTAAATGATCCAGATTGGATAACAAATTTCGTGCAACTTCACCTGAAGTTGGGGTTTTTAAATCTAGAACTTTGGAAACGCGCGAGTCTACTTTAGCAACATCTAAAGCACCACTGGTCTCTAAAGAAACCTCACAACCTAAATCAGCAAGGCGCTGCATTAAAGGCAGGGCATTCGGTTGAGCCAGTGGTTCACCACCGGTCACACAGACATAGGGTGTTTTAAAATCGAGCGTGGTCTGAATAATTTCATCCAGAGACTGACGCTGACCACCTTCAAATGAATAGGTGGTGTCACAGTATGTACAGCGTAACGGGCAGCCGGTTAAGCGGATAAAAACCGTTGGCAAGCCCGCAGCATTGGCTTCACCTTGTAATGAATAGAAGATCTCCGTAATGCGTAAACCCGCAGACGGATCAGAAACTGGAATTGCGGAAGAACGAAGCGTATTCATAACAAAACTAACCACTGAGAAATAAATAACCGGGTATAAAAATAAAAATCCCTACGATCATGACTGATCGTAGAGACGGGGAGCGCTTGAAGCTCCGAGGAACACCAATGTGCCCTCTAAGTTAAGACATATTAGTCTTCGCGTAATAGATCGTTCAGGCTGGTTTTAGAACGAGTTTGCGCATCTACTTTTTTCACGATAATCGCAGCATAAAGGCTGTAAGTACCACATTTAGAAGGCAGACTACCTGCAACAACGACTGAACCTGCTGGTACGCGACCATAGTGAATTTCACCAGTGGCACGATCATAAATCTTGGTCGATTGACCAATGAATACGCCCATTGAAATTACAGAACCTTCTTCAACGATCACGCCTTCAACGATTTCAGAACGTGCACCGATAAAGCAGTTATCTTCAATAATAGTCGGGTTGGCCTACTACACGTACGCCAGCCGCTTTGAATTGTTCTTCAGTCCAGTCTGAGAATTTAGTATCTACTTTGTCATAGAAACGAAGATCACAAGCTTGCATTGGTTTGTTGTCGTTTAATTTAAATGATAACAATACCGCTTTCTTAATCCATTGATGAACAATCCATTCACCATCGATTTTTTCAGCAACACGTAAAGTACCATTGTCTAGACCAGCAATTACGTCCTCAACTGCTTGACGGATTTCAGCAGGGCAATCTGCAGCTGTGAAATTCGCACGATCTTCAAACGCTTTTTCAATGATTGTTGAAAGCTGCGACATGATCTTCCTTCCAGAAAAAATTTTCTAGATTTTACACTATATTGCATTAAAAATAGTTGAGCAGACTGAAAATAGATGAAAAATAGCCAAAAGTGTGGGAAGTTTGAAATAATGAACGTGATAAGTGTTATTTTTCATTATTTTAAAATGTAGTAGAAGTGTTAGAAAAAGCCAGGTTATCAACAAGAAAAACTAATTTGTATCAAAAAATAACAAAAGATCAGCAAAACATGAATAAAAAATATTTTTTAAGTCCTTTATATTGAACCCATCACGAATAACTAATGATCAAAATAAGTTCTTTTGAGGAGAGAAATAATGAAGTCTTTACATAAAATTTTAGCAGTTTCCATTTTGGCTGCAGCAGCTGGCTCTGCTATGGCTGCTGATGAAACAATCGTAACAGATGAAGGTGTGGCATCTTTTTCTTTCTTTAAACCCGCAGCTGTTCGTGCTGAAGTCGGTACTAC
>SMEO01000676.1_pt1 | contig 10894 bp, 12 predicted proteins | sample 2456251 | NCBI WGS metagenome assembly SMEO01 (sample SAMN10132594, study PRJNA489261) | soil metagenome | isolation source: day1 control-silt loam soil ammended | place: USA | reverse complement strand
CGATTAGAAAAAGAAGTAAACCGTTTAGAAAAAGAACATCGTAATATGAAAAAAGACTATGAACAATTTATGCAAGTAATGAATCGTGCAAGACGACTAATGACACTTGGCACTGAAGATGAACACATCGCACCTGTATTTACAATGGAGCGAAACGGGAATCTCGTAAAAAAAGAAGATTCTACAGTAAGTGTAGAAGAATAATTTAGTCTAGGAAATAACTTTCTAAAACAAAAAGCTGATTGCTAAAATCCAAACTTTAGCAATCAGCTTTTTTTTGCAAATTTCCCGGGAAATCGACAAGATAGGAAAATAACTTTCTCATGAATTATTTTTTTAATAACATAGATTGATTTCTATCTAGAACCCTTTTTAAATAAAATGTATACAACTCCATTTCATCTGCTTGCAATGTGCCGATTTTAAATTCATCACAAAAAGAGGCTAATAATTGTTGTAAAGCAATCACTGTTTGTTGGACAGATAGAGGCTCATCTAGTAATTCGCTTAAAGAAGCCATCACTTCAGGTTGAATTTTAGGATATTTGAACTTCGTTTCTTCGCCTTGCAAGCTGATCTCATAAAAATCACGAACAAGCTGTGCTCTTTTTGAACCGCTTCCTTCAATGCAAAGATAGATTTGCACTGCGATTCCTTGTCGTAAACGTCTTTGTGAAATACCTGCAAATTTCTTCCCGTTAATACTTAAATCATACGAACCTGGACAATATGAACCTACAATTTCATATGCTTCTATTTGATCTGCAATTTGCGGAAATAATCGTTTGATCAATTCAACCATAATATCATAACCCGTATTAATATCAATTTTGCCTTCACGTTCTGATAATACGAGTGAAATATTTAATACGCCTGGGTCTAATACAACAGCTAACCCACCTGAGTTACGAACAATTGGCTTAAATCCTCGGTTTTCTAATAACTCCATACCTTCTTGAATATGTGGTAAACGGTGATCTTGAATACCAAGAACAACCGATTCATCGTGAACCCATGTACGAATGGTAGCAGGTGATTGCCCTTGACCTACTAACTGGCAAAGGGTATCATCCGCTGCAAATGATTCTAATGGTGAATGGCCTCTACCGCTAACAGATTGATCCCAGAAACGCCATATTGATTGTTGTAAATAATCCTTCATCGCTTGATCTCCTGTATTCGTTTTGTATTTTACTTAAGCATACATTATTTGACGAAATATCTCATGTCAAATTGGTGAAACAATAGGCTAATACTCACTACTATAAAGCATTTATGTTAAAATAAATGTGAATGATTCTAGAGGTTAAGGAGTGTCCTAATAATGATCGAAGCAGCACAAACACTAGATGGTTGGTACGTACTACATGATTTCCGCTCAATTGATTGGGCTTCTTGGAAATTAGTTTCTGAAGAAGAACGAAAAGCAGCGGTTGATGAGTTTATCCAATACCTAGCTAAAATCAACGAAGCAGACATTGAAAAAACTGGTAGCCATGCTTTTTACTCTATCGTTGGTCAAAAAGCAGACTTTATGTTAATGACATTGCGTGAAACAATGGAAGAACTACAAGATCTTGAAAACGAATTCAATAAATTAGCGATCGCTGATTTTACAATTCCAACTTATTCTTATGTTTCTGTAGTTGAGCTTTCTAACTACTTAGCTGGAAAAAAATCTGGTGACGAACCAGCAGAAGATCCATATCAAAACCCACATGTACGTTCACGTTTATATCCTGAACTCCCACGTTGGGAACATATTTGCTTCTACCCAATGGACAAACGCCGTCAAGAAGGCGCAAACTGGTACATGATGGAAATGGATGCACGTCGTGAATTAATGCGCTCTCATGGTTTAATCGGCCGTAGCTATGCAGGTAAAGTAAAACAAATCATCTCTGGTTCTATCGGTTTCGATGACCATGAATGGGGTGTCACTCTATTTGCACATGACGTTTTAGAATTCAAAAAATTAATCTACGAAATGCGCTTCGATGAAGTTTCTGCTCGCTATGCTGATTTTGGCGAATTCTTCGTTGGTAACATTATGGACAATGAAAAATTAGTGAAGTACTTAAGCGTTAAATAACAACATTTAAATTGAATTGTTTTGGAGATGGTTTCTGTATTTTACAGAGATCATCTTTTTTGTTGTCTTTCGGGGGAGGATTGTTACTTTTTTCAGGAGATGTTGTTGCTTTTTCTACCCACTTTGTTGTCTTTTCCGATGCGATTGTTGCCTTTCTGGATTTTGTTATCTTTTCGGAGACGATTGTTATTTTTTTCGAGGAGGTTGTTGCCTTTTCTACCCCCTTTGTTGCCTTTTCCAGTGCGATTGTTAGCCTCTATTTTTACTCCCTCTCATTACACAAAAAAACCCTATAACTTGTACGTTATAGGGCCTAACCTTTAATACGCAAAACGATTGTCTAGTTCAGCTAGTTTGTCTACGATATGTTCTTCGACGAATGAATCATGGTCAATGATTTCATCAGCATAATGTGTTAATAGAGGATGCTGACCAATCATGACGCAATGTTTAGCGTTTTCAAATACGCTTATGTCATTTTCATCATTACCAAATGCAATGTATTTTCCTTTTTGGATGCCTAGTTTTTTTAGGGCTTTCCATTTTTGAATTCCGCATGGCGTGATTTCTAACATACCCTCTTGATAATGAGTATGTATTATACAATCTAAATTGGCTAATCTTTTTCGTAAGTTTGCCATATTAAATGCCGTAACAATTGTGAGCTTCACGATATTCTCTAATCTTTCTATTGGTCTATTAACCGCAAGTTTATGTGGGTCTAAATTGTCTAAAACAGGGTGACCGATTGGACCTGTATAAGAATAATCCCATACGCTTTCGACTAAATACGTAGCATGGTACTCTTCCATTAAGTATTGGATTTTTTTTAGCGTAATGTCATCAAATTCTGTACAATGTTTTACATTTCCATTTTTGCATGTTGTTGAACCGTTTAATCCAACCATTTTATAGCCATGAAATCCCTTAAATAGAACCGGTAACATATGGCGGATTGGTTGGGACGATGTGAAAATCACTTCATGTCCTTTTTCTGTTAATTGCCCTAAACTATATAAAATAGGCTCTGTAATATGTTTTTCTTCAAAGCAAATTGTACCTTCTAAATCGAAAACAAACTGCATATGAACGACCACTTCCTTCTGTAATCCTTCTGTATTTTTCAGTCATTCCCGTATTAGACCCGCTAAAAAGTTAGCTAACTGCCACTACTTTTTTGGGTCTTTTTTGCATACAAAGGGACGTTTCATTATCTGAATTATTACCCTACTTCCGACAAATTTATACACAAAATGGGGTTCTTATTTTCTTTCACAGTCATATATAAAGAAGAGGAGGTTACGCAATGCCTGTTGTGAAGGCAACACCATGAGAAGTAGACCCTATTACTCGCTTTATACATGTAGAGGCTAAGAGTGATAGGAATCTTGCTATGTTAAGGGTTTTAGAATATTGAAGTTACCCAGGAGCTAACAGATTGTTCAGACTTTTTGTGTTCAACTGCATTTTAGAGCAAATGTTTTTTCAAAATCCTGGTGGCTTTGATGCAACGCAAAAAATCTACAAACTCGCTAACATCAAGATCGTAAGTTTGCTCTCTGACGCGTTATGAATGCATATCATTTTCACATAAGCAACAGAGGGAATTATGCCGTTATAAAGTGCATTGCTTTTGCTCCATCCACAAATGACTGTCCACAAGTATAATTTACAAATGAAAGGAAGATGACATGGTTCAATATTATTGGACACCAAACTATCCTACTGGCACAACGCCCTATCCTGGTGGCACAACATTTCCAACTGGTACTTCACAATTACCTCCTGCGCAACCTGCAACTCCAGTACTAGGAAGAGAGCAATCATACATTGAGAATATTTTACGTTTAAATCGTGGGAAACCAGGGAATTTCCATTTTTCATTTGAACATGCTATGCCGACATCCGGCCAAAATGTAGTGACTGTAAGAGGTGTTGTAGAAGCAGCTGGGCGAGATCATGTGATTTTACGTGATCTTGCCACTAATCATCGTTTCCTTTTCCCAATGATTTACTTTGATTACGCTGAATTTGATGAAGAACTTGCTTATTTCAATCAAACTCCAGGTATATAAAATGGGGCTGTCCAAAGTCGTATTTTCGACTTTTGGACGCCCCTTTTATATTTTGGGATTCATTTTCCAAAATAAGTTGTAGTTATAAGTTTTTCGCAGCGGCTATTATGATCAGAATCCATGAGATTAAGAATAATACTCCACCAATCGGTGTAATCGCACGGAGTAGGTCCAATTAAACTTTTGCTCATTAAAATACCAATTACGATTAAGCCTAGTGCATGGAACATTTGATATTGTACGGCAGTCTCCCATACGGCTGCGTAGTGATCAGTTAGTATATTTTTTAATGCGTGTGCACCAAATGCACCAAATGCTACAGCTAAAAAAGCAAATACAGCACCTAAAATAATATAAAATTTCATTTCTTTTTACATTCCCTTCTAGAAATCAAAAATCGAATCGCCATTTGCATCATCTTCTTCAAGCTTGTTTGCTGTTAAAGATTGAGGCATCTGCACAGAAGTTTTTTGTGTTAAAGGAGGGACCGTAGTTGTCATCATTTTAGGAATGGTTTGATTTGGTGATTCAGGACCTTTGTTATGTAATGCCACATCACATAATGCTCGAATGGCAGAAAGCTCTTCACGCATTTGTGCTTCATTTCTAACGGATTGTGCTTGTGCTACGTGTTTTGCAATTTCTGCTACAACCACTTCATATGAAATCATTGTCAATCCCTCTTTCTTCTCTTCAAACTTTAGAAAATTTTGCACTGACGAATTCTTTGGACTAAGGCTTGTTTCTCATTAAGCCGTATTCCACCTTTTTCCTATTTATGTGCTTGTCTAACAATTAGTTTCACTTTACCATGATTTGCTATTGTACGTGAAGTACCAATACTTAAAGATATCCCCTGTCTTCTATTATTTTGTCAAATCAAAGTCTATTGGTTGTTCTCCCCAAATTTCAAGTTGGTTGTTGATTTTTGAATAAGGTCGACTTCCAAAGAAACCCCTATGAGCGCTTAGAGGGCTTGGATGAGGCGCTTTAATAATTGTATGTTTACTTGTATCAATAAGTCTCTCTTTTTGTTGTGCAGGTTTTCCCCATAGTACAAAAACAATGGGTTTATTTCGATCCGATAGTTTTTGTATGACTGTATCAGTAAATTGCTCCCAACCATGTCCTTTATGGGAATGGGCTTTATGCGCGCGAACTGTTAATACTGTATTTAATAATAATACCCCCTGCTTAGCCCATTTAATTAAAGTACCATCACGAGGTATATCAAATCCTAGATCCTGTTGTAATTCCTTGAACATATTTTGAAGACTAGGAGGATGTGGAACACCCCTCTTTACTGAAAAACTCATACCATGTGCTTGACCTGGTCCATGATAGGGGTCTTGCCCCAGTATGACCACCTTCACTTTGTGGTAAGGGGTATAGCGGAAAGCATTCCACATATCTTCCATCGGTGGATAAACCGTTGCTGTAAAATATTCATGCTTTAGAAACTCTCTTAATTGTAAATAGTAAGGCTTATCAAATTCTTCTCCTAAAACATCCTGCCAATCATTATCAAAAATTTTCTTCGTCAATTAAACCTACTCCTCAAATTTAACTGTGACATCATACCCAACTAGTGAAAACATTTCTGAGATTGAAGCTTCGGCGTTTTTCTCAGCTGTTTTTAATACGCCTTGTGTTGTTGCCTCTTCTATCATTTGCTTTTTGGCCTGTGCTGCTAGTCCGTATGCTTCTGAAATATCCGGTCTGCTACGGAATAAACCTTCACTAGAGAAAACTTGAACCTTTTTAAAATTAATATCAGGCTCACCTAGAATTTTAGCTTTTGGTAAATAAATCGTTGCTGTTTTCTTCTTTTCATTCAGATCAATGTTTTTTTCCGTTACACTTGAAAAATCCACGCCTGCCTTTACCGCACCTGGAATGACAACTAACAATTGTCGCTTAGTGCCTGGTATATCTACTCCAATTTCTTTTCCAAAGAGCTCATTATTTTCCTGTTCAATCATCACCTTTGTATAGGCTTGTGCAGTAGTTAATTGGTTTAAGTTTTGAATTCGTTCAACAATGGACCCTTTTTGTTCCGCAAAACTATTTCCTTGCAGTAGTTTCCATGTAGTAAAAGGTAATATTGATATGGCTAATATAATAAGGATTGCTACCCAAGTATTCCAATTCTTCATTAGACTGATTAACCAATTATTTTGAAAACGCATATGTGAACTTGCTGCAGCTTCCATGATTGTTGCAGCTTGTTGTTCCCCAACGTGAAAGTCATGCAACACTTTTTCTAGCTCTTTATTTTTTAAAGACATAGACTTCCCTCTTTTCATACTTCTATTATATCTTTCTATTACTCTACTTTCTGTATTGTAGCGAGAAAACACACCTTTTGTCGAAATGTAAGGCTTCTCAAAAAAATTTCTTTTTTTACCATTAATCTTTTACAAAATAACTGGATAGATTGTGTCAGCCAATGACACTGACCACTAAGAGATAAAATAATAATGCTTAATTTAAGCAAATATTGGACAATCTATATCTGTCATTCTTCGAAAAATTTGATAACTATATAAAGGGGTCTTTACTATGTCATTAAAAAAAACTTTAGCAATCGCTGGTTCTGACGCATCAGGTGGTGCTGGTTTAGAAGCAGATTTAAAAACTTTCCAAGAACACGGCACATATGGTATGACTGCTGTTACTGTAATCGCTACTATGGACCCTGATAATAATTGGTCTCATGGGGTCTACACATTACCAATTGATGTATTAAAAGCACAATTAAAAACAATTTTTTCTACAGGAATCGATGCTTTAAAAACAGGTATGTTATCTACAGAAGAGGTCATCCAAACTTCCGGTGAAGCCATTAAAGCAAGCGGTGTAAAAAATGTCGTAATTGATCCGGTTATGGTATGTAAAGGTGAAGACGAAGTACTAAACCCTGGTAACGTTGATGCCATGATTACTTATTTACTTCCTCTCGCATTAGTTACAACGCCAAACTTATTTGAAGCTGGACAATTGGCTGGTATGAAAACACCTAAAACAGTGGAAGAAATGAAAGCTGCCGCTGAAAAAATCTATGAACTAGGTGCAAAAAATGTAGTCATCAAAGGTGGACGTGCAATCGATCCAAATAAAGCATTCGATTTATACTTTGATGGTGAAAAATATTATTTATTAGAAACTCCTAAAATTGAGACAACTTATAACCATGGTGCTGGTTGTACTTTTGCTGCAGCTGTAACTGCTAACCTTGCAAACGGCTTAGATGTGAAAGAGTCTGTTTTGGAAGCAAAAGAATTTGTTGCTGCTGCCATTACACATGGCTTTAAATTGAACCAATTCGTTGGACCAGTAATGCATGGTGCAAAAGGCGTTTATGGTGCTCCTGAAATTACAGTAACTGAAATTTAATTAACAATGTTGATTATAAAATTAGAGCTTCCACCCGTAGATGAGTGGAAGCTTTTTTGCATCTTGTGATTGGACAAAATTTCAATATGCTTTATTTTTTGTTTTGGGGTTCATTTACTAATCGAGTTTTGGGAAAGGCGGAATTGCCTTCACTTTCCCACTTTCTATAATTTACTATTCCTTTTAAATAAGATTTTGCGTTTGATCCAACCGAATATTGTGCTTAACATTAATATAGCGGACATTAGGATACCTGAAACGGCTGTTATTAAACAAATCCATTCAAAAAGGTTATAGTTGAAAATCTCTGACCAATTATACTTGCCTGCCCAGTCATTGGTGACAAGATTCATACCAAAAATACCTGACAATACAGAGAACATGGTTAAGATGAATAGCAATTGGTTTTGTTTTTGATCCGAAATCTTCTCTTGATTAATATAAAGTGCATCGAGTGTTTTAGATACTTCAGCAAATAATTCATCAATTTTGAAAATTGTCCGAAGCCGCTTCCCTGTCTCACGGGTAGATGAACGACTGCTTATTTCTTGAAAATAATATTTGGCTGAGAACATGGTAATTTGTTTCATTAGCTGTTCTACAAATATCGCATCTTTTTTCCATGCCAATTCACAATATCTATAGGATAATTCTAAAAGTGTTAATTTATAAAAATAATGCAGTAATATAATGTAATAATGGATCCCCATGAATCGGATTCTTATTTTCTCCTTCAAAATACGATCCGCTTGTCCAAAAACAAGTGTTGTTTGAACATGCTCCGTTGTAATCTCACAGAATTTAGGCATATACCGCGTGTTCATCCTCGTTTTTAAATACTCTTCCATATGTTCCGTATTGGCAGCAGAAATTAAAGGAGAGCCATCTTCTGTAAAACCATCAAGTTGACTTGCGCGATAGATTTGTTCAATCGGAATTTCTCCTTCATCGATCTCAATGTAAGTTGCTACAAGCATGCGTTCATCTTCAAAATACGGTAAACTTCCAAGGTACCCATCACGCCTTTCATCGTGAATGGTAAATTCTTGAATTTCCGGACAAAGATAATCCATAATCAAACTGTTCATACTTTGAAATGTTTTGGATTCAATTCGAATATGCATACCAATTTCATCTACTGACTTCGGTTCCAATATGCGAAAGTGGTGCATAAAGTCCAAGGCTTCTGACAAGGAATAGTCATTATTTAGTTCAACTCTAACCGTGACAAATCCTATACCAAATGGGCAAAGCACTATATCTACGCTTAAAATAGTAAATGAATAGTGTCGGTTGTGGATTTGCATTTCACCTTGTTGGATTATTGATTTTGAAAAACGATGAAATGCTTCCTCTTCCATACTTCGAGGAAATAGTCGTCGTTCTATGTATGGTAAAAAATGCTGATTTAAGGCAATGTTTGATATTTGGATATCACCATAGTAGGCTGATTCCTGTGATATATCCTGAAGGTCAAAAAAAGAATACCCTTTATAAAGTAACTCCTCAGCTAACATTTGGTGATTTTTTGCAACAAAAGAAAATGGCATCATCGTGATTAACCAAGCTTTTGAAATCATATTCTCCTCTACCATATTTGGTAATGTAAGCTTCATCAACTTCACCTCAATAACTATTATTCCCATAGAGTTTTTAATTATAAACATTTTTAATCATACGAGCTTTTTAATGCGTTACTAATTAGTTATCACTTGAAGTGAAATACTATCTCTTTATGCAAATATTCTTTCGTTTTGACTTTATGATAAACTGAAAAATGCTTAGCAATCGCATTTATAGAAATAATTACTTATACTATAGAGTAGATTCTATCTTCAAGAAAAGGAGCATTTAGATGGAAATAGTAGATACACAAAAGTTACAAGAACTTCTTAATTCCTTTGCGAATAAAGATGTCTATATACACTTAGAAACAACAAATGGTGCATATGCAAGTCACTTCGATGAAAAGATGTTCAATGCCGGTGCTTTTATACGGAATGTGCTTATACGTTATGAATTAGGCAAAGTAACACCTGATGAACCTCATCGCGTAGGATTAAAATTAGCCAATGGTGGTTGGGTTTATGCACAAGGCATTACGCATTTTGAATTAGATGACCAAAATCGTTTGCTGATGGCTGGCCATGGCTATGATGGAAAATTGGCAGTTGCATTAGAAATTAGCGAAACACCATTTGCATATTAAGAGGAGTTGAAAGAGAATGCTACAACCTGAACGTCAAATTCTTGTCGTGTTCCCACACCCTGATGACGAAGCCTTCGGAGTATCAGGAACATTGGCACAATACGCAAAAGCAGGTACACCAATTACATATGCTTGCCTTACTTTAGGCGAAATGGGCCGTAATCTTGGTAATCCTCCTTTCACCACTCGTGAAGGGCTACCACTAATCCGTAAAGAAGAATTGAAAGCATCCTGTGAGGCAATTGGTATTAAGGATTTGCGTATGATGGGTTTACGTGATAAAACTGTTGAATTTGAAGATGATGAAGAGATGGTTCAAATGATTACCAAGTTAATCGATGAACTAAATCCTTCATTTGAGGCAACAGCAAGAGCAGTTGTCCGAGCTGTTCGTAGAATCCCTGAAGCAAATCGTCCACGTCTATATGGTCTTGCCTTCGCAAACAACACATTAGATCGTCTAGGTGAAGCAGATATCGTAAATGACATTCGCGATGTAAGAGATGCTAAATGGAATTCGATGAGTGCACATATCTCGCAAACTGGATGGATGCTACAAGAAGAAGCTAAACGTAAAGATGAAGGCGCAACAGAAGCGGATAACTGGTTCACCATTGAACGCATGTATACCTATCGCTTCCATGAGGATTTTGAAGAAAGCTTTTAATATTGAAGAAGAGGCGGACCTAAGTGAGCTGTTCACTTTTGATCCGCCTCTTTTTCGGTAGTACGCACCACTGTTGCGGCTCTTTTTTAGCACTACTCGTCCATTGATTAGCACTACTCGACTCCTTTATATTATCGATTAAATATTTTGTCGCTTCTCTTATTCAATGTTTCTTGGAAAAATATGATGAAAAATAGTTGAACTCTAGGACTATTTCCGAACAGCTTTTGAAATTTTTCTAGAATAATCCATGTTATGGCAATATTCGCGAATTGGAAAGTCTTATCGAACGTCTCATTATTACAGCGAATGATGATGTCATAACACTTGATGAACTTCCTGATAATTTAAAAATGGAGAATGCTCGCTAGGGGTTACTCAATCCTATATCGCTCGCCGATTAAAGAACTTTCAGCCCAAGGAAGAATAGTTGTTTTCACGATTTAGCAAGAATT
>SMEO01000326.1_pt1 | contig 10917 bp, 7 predicted proteins | sample 2456251 | NCBI WGS metagenome assembly SMEO01 (sample SAMN10132594, study PRJNA489261) | soil metagenome | isolation source: day1 control-silt loam soil ammended | place: USA | reverse complement strand
CAGACCGCAAAGCACAACGTCGCCAGGAAGCCGAGTTACGCCAGCGTCAGGCCCAGCAACGCAAGCCACTGGAAAGCCGCTTGAAGAAAGTGGAATCCACCATGGGGAAAGCTCAGTTGCGCTTGCAGGAGCTGGATACCTTGATGCAGGACCCGGACTTTTATTCAGACCGCTATAAAGATCAACGTCCAGCCCTGATGACCGAACACGGTGAACTTAGCAAGACGCATCAGACGCTGGAAGAAGAATGGCTGGAAATTCAGGAAGCGATGGAAGCGATTGGGCGACAGGTTTAAACAAACCTGCGTTTGCAGCGAATCTTCTTACTGGGCTCACTGAAACCTGTCTGAACAGACGGAAACCAAGAAGGCGCCATACCGACAAGGGTGGCGCCTTTCTTTTGGCTCAGGGAAGCAGCTTGGAGCATCACGCCGAATTGACACAGCCTAGATAACCACACAGCAAATCCACAATAGCCTGCTCCACCTGCTCAGGCGGATAAGGAACACCGGGCGGGATAATCGCGCCATGAATGAGCGATTCCAGACTTTGCATCACCACCCAGGTCGCCAGATCCAAGTCCTGCGGCCCTACCTCGCTGCGATGTTCTTCCAATAGCTGACGAATACGATGACGGATGCTTTGATCAGCCTGACTCTCGGTGGGCGGCGCATCGAAAAACGGAAAGTCTTTTTCCAGCACACGATGCAGTTCCGGGTCCACCCGGTGCGCGGCCAACCAGGCTTGCACTAAGGCCGTTAGCCGCCCCCTTAAATCCAGGGGCCGGGTATCCGCCAGACTACTTTCCATGGCCGTGTTCATCTGCAGCGCATGGCGCTCGTGTAAAGCGGCGATCAAGGAATCCTTGTTAGGGAAATACTGATACACCGATCCCACACTGACTCCAGCCACCTCCGCCACCACATTGGTATTGGTTCCGGCGTAGCCACGCTCGGACAAAACGCGAGCCGTTGCCTCCAAAATGGCTTCCACCAAAGCCCGTGAGCGGCTTTGACGAGGGATACGTCTGGCTTGGGGAAGCGTTGGCATAGAGACTCCAAAGGCGAGTTTTCGATGTGAGCAATTATTCATATTATCTTAAATATCGAGCAATTACTCATGTTTGGAGCTTCTGTATGTCTGTACCCCAATCGGCTCTAGCCACCTCTACGGCGCAGTCCCCACCTGCCGCCCATGTTTTTCGAACGCTGCTGCCTATTACTCTGGCGGTTTTCATCAGTTTTTTAAGCATAGGCCTGCCCTTACCTGTGCTGCCTTTGCATGTACACAATGCTCTGGAGATGAGCACCCTGGTAGTGGGTTTGGTCATTGGAGCCCAATTCGCAGCCGCCTTGTTCTCGCGTGCCTGGGCCGGCAATCTGGCCGACACGCAAGGGGCCAAGCACGCCATGATGCTGGGCCTGATGGTGATGGGCCTGTCCGGGCTGACCTATATGGCGTCCTTAAGCTTTATCACTACGCCCACCCTGTCGGTCTGGGTGCTGGTCATAGGCCGTATCCTGCTTGGCTGCGGGGAAAGCCTGATCGTGACAGGTGCTTTGAGCTGGGGGATTGGCTTAGTCGGCCCCCAGAATGCCGGCAAGGTCATGGCTTGGGTCGGTGTGGCCATGTACGGTGCGTATGCGGTGGGTGCCCCTATTGGGGTAGCCGTCAACCAGGACTATGGCTTTAAGGGCATCTCTATCGCCGGCACTCTTTTGCCTTTGCTGTCTTTGCCACTGCTGCTGAAAGTACGCGCTACTGCCCCTACTGCCTTGCGTCGCACGCCGTTCTACAAAGTGCTGAGTCTGGTTTGGGGCGCACAACGTCCTGCTATCGCCTACCTGGGTGCTGCCTTGACCGGATGGGGCTATTCCCTGGCCTTCCCTGGCTTTGGTGTTGAAGCCGTACGCCCGTGCACCACCAGAGAGCCGAGGGGTCGCCATGGGGGCTTACGTGGCCTTCCTGGACATCTCGCTAGGCATTACGGGTCCTGCCTTGGGCGCAATAGCTGGAGCCTGGGGGATTGGAGCAATTTATCTAGTCAGTGCTCTTGTGGTAAGCCTGTCCGTGTTCGTCGCTATCGCCCTGATGCGTGGCGCCAATCGCACATCAACTGCCTGAGTCAACCGATTAATGGTACAAAGCAGCGCATTCACTATGAATCATTAATCCACTTTATCAGGACCTTGCTCATGCACATTGCCACACACGAATTTCCCCGTATCTGGATCTCGAACGCTTCGCCCTCCAACTGGAAACAGGAATTGGAAGCCTTGCTGGATCAAGGTAAGCGCTTTGTCTTGCTGACTCGCGAGCTCCCCGGCCAAGACGGCGCGGACAATGACAAAGAGGAATTTTCGCAGTGGCTCAAAGACCATCGCAGCCGTTTAAGTGTCTGCTGTGCGGCCAGCCTGGTGGTGGTGAGCAATTCCTTGATAGCCTTTTCCTTGAATGCCTTTGTGGCTCCCTTAAGCGAGAAGTTTGGCTTTCCTGTGCGTGTCGTGCATGAAGATGATCTGGATGCACAAATTACTGCCTTTCTGGCAGCCAGCCCGGAAGTAGCCAATAGCTAAACAGTCCGGCTTCGCCAAGACGCGTAGGCCGACACGTTTCTTGGGCCATCTGCAGTCAGGTGGCCCCGTCTGGCTCTCCATCCAGACTAAAAACTGCGAAGTGAGCGGTGCACACGCATTAACACCTTCAGAACTGCAACTTTATGCGCGCTGCGCTGTCCATTGTCTTTTCTGATTCTGGCTGTAATCCGTTTGAGTCTCTCCACCCCCTCTGCAAGCTTGCCCCCCGTACTGGCGGGCCCTATTTTGCGTCGCCTGGACTCCCAGCGTCTGGTCATATGGCTAGTCGGCAGCATAGCCTTGTCTCTAGACCTACTGCTGGAACCAGAAGGTGCCGCTCCCCAACGCCTTACTCTGGATTCCAAGCACTGTCGCATCGTGCCAATTGGCCAGCACGCGTTTATCCATTTGATCGATGTAGAGCTGGCCAGCCCCCTGCCCCGCGATACCCTTATTCACTACGACCTGCTCACGATAAGCGACACAGGACAAGAACAAGGGATTGCCGACTGGGCCCCTCATTTGCTCCATGTAGGCCAATCCCGACCCAATTTGGTCCTGGCCAGCCGGGCCGATAATCTGATGTTTGGCTCTTGCCGCAAGCCTCATCACCCGGCCCGTGACGGCCTGGCTCAGGCTGATACGGTGTTAAGCGAGCACATTCGCGAGGCCGATGCGCGACCCGCCTTATTGATGCTGTGCGGCGATCAGGTCTATGCCGACGATGTTGCTGGCCCCATGCTGGCCGCCATTCATGCCTTGATTGAACGGCTGGGATTATTTGGCGAATATCTGGACGGCGCGGTCGTCTCAGACAGCGAGTCGCTGTATCGTCACCCGGCCAGCTACTACCGCCGCGCCGATCTGCTCCCGGCCTTCAAATCTAATGAAGCCCTGCGCGAGCGGTTTTTTGGTGGCGTGGAAAAACCGATCTTCACCACCGCCAATGCACATAACCACTTGGTCACCTTGGCGGAAGTACTGGCCATGTATCTGCTGGTCTGGTCCCCGACTGCCTGGCAGATCATCCCAGAGCCCAAGGCGCCCGAGCTAGAGCCCCAACACCAGCAACGCTGGCAACGTGAAGCCAGCGCACTAGAGGGTTTTAGACAAGACCTGCCTCAAGCGGCACGGCTTCTGGCACATGTACAGACCTTGATGATTTTTGATGACCACGACATCACCGATGACTGGAATCTGTCCGCCAAATGGGAAAGCACGGCCTACGGCCACCCTTTTTCGCGGCGTATCGTGGGGAATGCCTTAGTCGCTTATATGCTGTGTCAAGGCTGGGGGAATCGACCCGAGGTCTTTGCGGCTGTGCTGGATACAACCACCGCCTGGACGAGCAAGACGGATGGACAGCACCGCCTTGATCATCAGACCCAGGATGATCTGATCAAGCAGCTCCTGGCCTTTCAGCAATGGGACTATGTGCTGCGTACCGACCCCACCATCATCGTGCTGGATACCCGTACCCGCCGCTGGCACAGCCGACGCTTACCCAGCAGACCATCGGGTTTAATGGACTGGGAATCCTTGACGGAGCTGCAGCATGAATTACTGGATGAGAAGGCAGCAATTATCGTGTCGCCCACCCCTATGTTCGGTGTGAAGCTGATTGAGGTCATTCAAAGAATCTGCACCTATGCCGGCTTTGCCCTGACCGTTGATGCAGAAAACTGGATGGCACACCGGGGCGCCGCCAATACTATGCTTAATATCTTTCGGCATTCCCGCACGCCCGGTAATTACGTAATCCTGTCCGGCGACGTGCATTATTCCTTCGCCTACGATGTGCAGGTGCGCCACAGCAAACAAGTCCCACATATCTGGCAAATCACCAGCAGCGGCATCAAGAACGAATTTCCACCCGAGCTCTTGAACTGGCTGGATCGTCTGAACCGTTGGTTATATTCACCACGCTCGCCCTTGAACTGGTTTACCCAGCGCCGCGACTTGAGCATCAGCCCTCGCCTGCCGAATCAACGCCAACAAGGAGAACGAGTCTGGAATGGCTCAGGAATAGGTCAGATCTGGCTGGACGAGCAAGGCCGCCCAGATCGAATCTTGCACCACAACGCCAACAAAAAGCCGCCTACCGAATTCTTGCCCCCGGATCAGGAGGAGAATGAGTAAGGCGGCTAGTGTCTGGCAAAGACAGCGGGCGTGGATTTATTGACCCGCTACCGAGCTGACATACGTGGCGATCGCATCACGCTCTTCGTCACTTAAGGTTTGCGCAAAGGAAGGCATCGCGCCCATTCCTTCTTTCATCACCTTCAAAATCTGCTCTTTGGAGGGCTGCAATTCATCCAGATCAGGACCAATGGCGCCGGCCGAACCCGCATCAGCCAAGGTATGACAGACCGCACAGGCGATAGGTTTGGCACTGCTGGTAAACAAGGTTTTGCCTTGTTCATCGGCATGGGCCTGGCCCGACAGAGCGAACAAACAGGTAGCAGCAACAGCAAGGTATTTCTTCATGACTTCCTTCCAAACCCGCCCCGACGAATCGGGGCGGCTACAACATTCAATACTTAGGCAACCGTGACGGGCAGCATGTGATCGCGCCAGCTATTGTTCAAATAGCCATGGCTGTTGGCAACGCGCTCTTCAGGCTGAACCGTGCCCGCTTCGCTAGTCGCACGGCTGGCGATTTCGTATTGGCCGGGCTTTAATTCCATACCCACCACGAATTGACGCCAGGCGTACTTGCCCAGATCCGGTCCCACGAAATTGGCCTTGACCCAGTTCTTGCCACCGTCCACGGACACTTCAACTTCTTTAGCCGCAGACATGCCACCGAAAGCCAAACCTTGGATCTGCACCAAGCCTGCTTTCAAATCTTCACCAGATTCGCCATTGGGGCTGGTGATCCAGGACTTGACCGGCATTTCCCACACCGATTCCTGGTTCACATTGGTCTTTTCGCCCATAGGCGTCATGCGGTAGCTGTTTTGCTGAATGCTGGCAGCTGACTGGTCTTTACTGAAGGCCAGTTGCTTGATGTACTTGACGTTGTTCACGCCGGTGTAACCGGGCACGATCAAACGCAAAGGACCACCGTGTGCCAAAGGAATGGGCTGACCGTTGATTTCCCAAGCCAGGATTGCATCATCAATGGCTTCCAGTGGAAGCGAGCGCTCCACCATGATGGTATTGGGATCCAAACCTTCTGGAATATCCTCGCCGCCTGTGCCAGTCATGAATTTGGCACCGGCTTCCATACCGCCTGTCGCTTCCAGCACGGCCTTGATAGGTACGCCCGAGAATACGATGCAGCCAGCTGCACCCACAGTCCATTTGGTACCGCTGGGTTTTTCAGGGAAGTAAGCACGGCCGTTGCCGGAACATTGCAGCACCATAGGCACTGCTACCAGGCCCAGGCGCTTCAGCTCGGCCACGGTCATGTCTTTAGGGTTTTTAACACCCTTGATCGACAGTACCCACGCGTCTGGATCAGCAACGATCTGTTCAGACGGGGGAGCCACGTTATTGCGTACGAACAAGCGATCCAAGGGGGTAATCAAACCCGAACCAAATGCGCTGCGTTTGGTTTCAATGGTGTTAGCGCTATGTACGATCAAGCTGTCCAGGTGTTTCCAGGATGCATAAGCCGGCAGCGCCTTAGCCTGCGTTTTGGCCTTTTCCTGTGCCAGTGCCGCAGACAAAGGTGTCAAGCTTGCGGTGCCAGCCAAAGCCATGACCCCGCCCGTAGACAAAAGCATGCGCCGGCGTGAGAGATTGCTGGGTTCCATGATCGCCTCCATGTGTGTTTGTTATCTGTAATTAGTTTAGGCTTCGATTTTATGGGGGCGCTCACTTTATAACTACAACTTATAACCCTTACATATAACGGGTATATAGCGCTTTCAGGAAATGCGGCAGTCTCTTGAAAACAGCATGAAATAAGGTTTACAGAAAACCTGGGGGTATTTTCAAAAAGAGAATCAGGGGCAGAATGTTTTAGAGTTGAATCAGGAAGAGAGCCGGAGCGGTGCTTCCTGTTAGCTACTTGGAATAGGAAAATCCACGATAAAGACGGTGCGTTTGAATATTCACCTCATCAAAAACCGGGGTTTAACGGATCTCTTTAGTGCCCTGCCACTTGGGCATACCTGGAAGCTCTGATATCGCCCTCCGCTGATATGAGAGACAAACATACAGAGGCAAATACGGATACGATCAACAAAAGCGCCAGCAACAATAAGCGTCACCCCATGAAAAAAGCCCCCGAACTCGGGGGCTTTCAAATTGTTCACTAGTCGTAGAAAAGTTGCCTAGCTAACAGTGTCCAGCTTGGCAATCGCCAAGGCCAGGGTCTTGCTACCCACCTCACGGAACTGGATCAATGCTTGCGCATCGTCGCCCTGCCCCGTCAGATTGATAATCGTACCTTCACCAAAACGGCTATGCTGCACGCCCTGCCCAACACGGAAGGACTGGCCATTCACTTCCAGCACACTGGTATGACTGCGACCACCATAAGGCTGTGCCGAGCGGCTTTTGTCTTTGGACTCCCAGCTTTGACCACGGCGGAATGCCCCCGAGCTGGCCTCAGATTGCATAGGTGTACTGGTATAACGGGCCGACAACCACTTAACGTGCTGCTCAGGCAGTTCCCCCAGAAAGCGCGAACGCATGGCATAACGCGTTTGTCCATGTAGCATACGGCTTTGCGCCAAGGTGATGTACAAACGCTGACGCGCCCGCGTGATGGCCACGTACATCAAACGGCGCTCTTCCTCGATGCCACCGGGATCAAACAAGCTGTTCTCGTGCGGGAACAAGCCCTCTTCCAAACCCGTAATGAAGACGGCATCGAACTCCAGGCCCTTAGCAGCATGAATAGTCATCAGCTGTATGGCGTCCTGTCCTGCCTGAGCCTGGTTATCCCCGGCTTCCAGCGAAGCGTGAGTAAGGAATGAGCCCAAAGGCGACATGGGGGCCAGCACCGACGCCAGGGGCTGGTCCGGATCCTGCATGGCTTGCTGTGACTCGCCGGGTACGGCCTCGGGCACGCGGCCCGCTGGCAGTTCTGCAAAGCCTTCTTCGCCCACAAAAACCGTGGCCGCGTTCACCAATTCCTGCAAGTTTTCCAGCCGTTCCGCACCTTCACGGTCCGCCTGATAATGCGCCAATAACGTACTGTCGTGGACTACATGCTCAATGAGTTCTGGCAAAGACAGAATCTGGGCCTGACTGGCCATGTCTTGAATCAGATGGGCAAAACGCAGCAAACCAGCAGCCGCCCGCCCTTGAAGGTAGGGAATGGCGCGCAGCAAGCTGGTACCGCGTTCTCGGGCCAGATCCGCTAACTGCTCAACGGAACGGGCACCAATACCGCGTGTCGGGAAATTCACGATGCGCAGAAAGGCCGTGTCATCATCCGCGTTATCCATCAAACGCAAATAAGCTAGGACGTGCTTGATTTCCTGACGCTCGAAGAAGCGATGGCCACCATACACTTTGTAAGGCAAGCCTTGGGAAAACAGCCTGTGCTCAATAACTCGCGACTGGGCGTTGCTGCGATACAAAATAGCAATCTCGCGACGCGGTTTGCCTTCCGCGATCAGGGCGCGGACTTCGTCCACAATCCACTGTGCTTCTAAAGCATCGGAGGCCAGTTCGCTGATGCGTACCAGCTCGCCCTCGCCACTATTAGTCCACAAATTCTTGCCCAGGCGACCGCTATTGTTCTCGATCAGCGCATTGGCTGAATCCAGAATATGGCCGCAAGAACGGTAGTTCTGCTCCAGGCGAATAACATTCCCACGGGCATAGTCGCGTTCGAAGTCGGCCATATTGCCCACGTTCGCACCACGAAAAGCATAGATAGACTGGTCGTCGTCGCCCACCGCAAACATGCTGGCCTGATCACCGGCCAGAAGACGCAACCAACGATACTGCAGTACGTTGGTGTCCTGAAACTCGTCGACCAGAATGTGCTTGAAACGGCGCTGGTAATGCTCGCGAATAGGCGCATTGCGCGACAGCAGCTCGTAGGCACGCAGCAGCAGCTCGCCAAAATCGACCACACCTTCACGTTCGCACTGTTCTTGATAAAGCTGATACAGCTCGATCAGGCGGCGACGATGGGGGTCATGTGCGTCCAGATCACCAGGACGTTGGCCGTCTTCCTTACAGGCATTGATGAACTTTTGAATTTCCTTGGGCGGAAATTTCTCGTCGTCCACATTATTGGCTTTGATCAAACGCTTGATAGACGCCAATTGGTCTGCCATATCCAGAATCTGGAAAGTCTGCACCAAACCAGCATCCCGATAGTGCATACGCAGCAAGCGATTGCACAGACCACCCACATTCCGCGGGTATCGATAGGCAATAATGAAGTAAGCCGCGTCAGCATTTCGCGCGCGGCTTTGTTGGTGAAGGTAACAGCAGCTAGTCCGTGTGGACTGACCTGCCCGGTCTGGATTAACCAGGCCATTCGGGAGGTCAGTACACTGGTTTTTCCGCTACCCGCTCCGGCCAGCACTAAGGCATGGCCAGAGGGTAGAGTAACGGCGGCTCGCTGTTCCGGATTTAAGCGATCCATCATGCCGCGTAGCGGCGCAGACGCAAGGCGAACTGCTCAAGACTTTCAATGCCGCTTTGCTGAGCACGCTGGCACCAGGCGCGCAAGTCAGACAGCAATTGCTCGCTGGATGCACTGGAACTTTCCCAGATACCGGCCAGTTCACGTTGCATGCGGACCAGGATGGACAGACGGGAGTCGCCCGCCGCTACCGTTTCCAGTTCAGCACGCTGTTCCGGCGCCAGAACGTCGTCACCACGGCCAATCCAGTCGTTGCAGCTTTCCAGCAGGGACCAAGAGCAATTGGGATTGTCCTTGTTCACTTGCGGTTTCAGACGAGCAATCTCTTCAGACGCCGTGGTCTTGATGATGTCGGCGTAACGGGCCAGGATTTCGTAGCGGTGGGTAATCACACCTTGCAAGGTAGCCAGGCTGATGCCATCGATAGGCGCGTTGGAGGCCACGCTGGGTTCCAGACGCAGCTTAGGCGCAACCTTCTTGACCTTGGCCAGGCCTAGTGCTTTGAACACCGTGATATAGCACCAACCCAAGTCAAATTCGTACCATTTACTGGAGAACTTGGCCGAGGTGCCATAGGCGTGGTGGTTATTGTGCAGCTCTTCACCACCAATGATGATGCCCCAAGGGAACACGTTGGTGCTGGTATCCGGGCTGGCAAAATTGCGGTAGCCAATAGCATGACCCAAACCGTTGACCACGCCGGCCGCCCAGAAAGGAATCCAAGCCATCTGGATCGCCCAGACTGTCAGGCCCAACAGGCCGAACAGGAACAGGTCAATACCCAGCATGATGACAATACCCAACATGCTGTACTTGCTGTACAGGTTGCGCTCGAGCCAGTCATCGGGCGTACCGTGGCCGAAACGCTTCAGAGTTTCAGGATTGGTCGCTTCCTGGCGGTACAGCTCAGCACCACGGAAGAACACTTTGCCCAGACCAAAGACCACAGGCGAATGCGGATCGCCTTCGCGCTCGCATTTGGCGTGGTGTTTACGGTGAATAGCCACCCACTCTTTGGTGACCATACCGGTGGTCATCCAGAGCCAGAAGCGGAAAAAATGCATAACGGCCGGATGTAGATCCAGCCCACGGTGTGCCTGACTACGGTGTAGAAAGACGGTCACTGCCACAATAGTGACATGTGTCAGTGCTAAAACGACAAGGATGAACTGCCACCAAGACAGTTGCAGCCATCCATCGGCGAGATAAGAGAGAAACGATTGCATAGACCCTTTTAGACCTGAACTTTGTTAAGGGAAACCAGAAAAGTGTATCCCACCCAACTAGTTAACATTAACATTATTTAAGGACGAACTTGCTTTAAATCAAGCACTTTCAGTGATTCGTTCCAGTGCCGCACCGAAAAAACAGTCGGTCTGGTGACGGTCCGTGCGCAGATTCAGATAAGGCCCCTCTAGCGCGAGAGCCGGACATTTGTCCTTCAAGATTTCCCGGGCGTCCAACAATCGGAACTCGGGATGCTTGTCCAAGAATGCCTGCACCTGTTGCTCGTTTTCCTCGGGTAAGAAACTGCATGTTGCATAAACCAAACGACCTCCGGGAGCCACGCAGGCAGCGGCCTGTTCCAGAATGTTGGCTTGCATCTTAGTGTACTGCTCCAGAGCTTGTGGGTGTTGACGCCATTTAAGATCAGGATTTCGGCGTAAAGTTCCCAAACCACTGCAAGGGGCGTCCACCAATACACGGTGAGCCTTGCCATGCAAGCGACGCACACGCTGATCCCCCTCTTCCTGAATAACCACAGGCACCACATTGGAC
>SMEO01000327.1_pt1 | contig 10974 bp, 8 predicted proteins | sample 2456251 | NCBI WGS metagenome assembly SMEO01 (sample SAMN10132594, study PRJNA489261) | soil metagenome | isolation source: day1 control-silt loam soil ammended | place: USA | reverse complement strand
TGGCAAACAGTAGAACCCAGATGGCAAAGGTATTGCCAACAAAACGGCTCAGGCGGGCGATAGCCTGCATGATGAAATATCCTTCAAGGAGCACGGCAGGCCGGTAGGCCCGCACGGTGCGGATTAGTCTGTTACGGGGAGCAGCATGTGGCGGGCCGGGTGTAGGGGCCGTCAATCGCAGACCTGCTTAAGGGCTGGCGACACGGACTTCCGGTGGGATGGGATAAAGCGCTGGCAACACGGGGCCGTACGAGGTGATCTGGGTAAGGTCAGGGGTACGGGCAGGTGTGAGCGGAACGGGCAACATGGCAGACCATGTTTTTTTATCCTGGAAGGCCGAGCTCGGGCGTATTGTAGACCTTGGCCTTAGCGGTATTTTGATTAGTTGCCTTGCAAGTGTGTGTATTAGGAGATCGTAGGTGAACACAGCGGGATCACGTCTGGGGGCTTATGTCTGTTTGGCTCTGTCCATGACTTTGGTGGGAAGTTATATCGCCTTGACGCGGCCTTTGGTCGCTGCCTTGCCCGTGTTTTTATTGGCCTGGCTGCGTTTTGGGATCGGTGGAATTGCCATGTTGCGCTGGCTGCGCAAACCGGCCAGCGAGCCTGTGCTGGATGGACGTACCCGTGGCCTGATCTTTCTGGAGTCCTTTCTGGGTAATTTCATGTTCACCTTGTGCATGGTGACAGGCATCAGCCTGACCAGCGCGGTATCTGCAGGGGTGATTTTATCTGCCATTCCCGGCATGGTGGCTTTGTTCAGCTGGTATTTCCTGAAAGAGAGCATAGGCCCACGCACCTGGGCATCGTTAGCCTTAGGAGTAGGTGGCATCGCTTTGCTGGCGTTGGTACAGGCAGATGATCACGGTGTGGAGCCATTGGACCCGGCTAAAATCTGGCTGGGCAATGCGCTGATTTTTTGTGCAGTCTTGTGCGAGTCAGCCTACGCCGTCATCGGTAAGCGTTTGACTGCTGTGCTTAGCCCCAAGCGCATCAGCGCGATTATCAATCTGTGCAGTTTGGTTTTAATTACCCCCTTGGGCTTATATGCCGCCTGGGGTTTTGATTTCACGGCACCGACAGGCTGGGTCTGGCCTTTGCTGGTTTTTTACTCACTGGCGGCCAGTGTCTGGACGGTATGGCTGTGGATGACGGGCGTGCGTTTTGTACCAGCTTCGCAGGCGGCTGTCTTTATGGTCTTGATGCCCTTGGGTACGGCGGCGGTGGGTGTGTTGGTGCTGGGAGAAAGCTTTACCACCGTGCATGTCGGCGCCTTTATCCTGGCTTTGGCAGGTCTGGTATTGGCGACCTTGCCTGGCCGGTCTGCCGCTAAATTGCTCTGACTTCTCATCAATAACCCCGCTTTCTTAAATCGCCCCGCAAATTTTGGAGAGATCTCCTGTTTTTGCGGGGCTGTTTATATCAAGGCAGGTTTTTTAGCGACGGATGGCTTGATTTAGCTTTGTTCTTGGGCAAACTCAATAATGAATTGCACACTGACATTGCCATTCCATTCGTTCTGATCCAGACGGTAGGCGGCTTCGATGTTTTCAGGCAGCAAGGTGTCGCGGTTGAACCAGATTGCATCAAAATATTCGCCGTTTCGTTCCAGGCTTAATTTCAGATGTTTGTTCTTGAGCAGACGTTGCTGGCGCACGAAGAAGTTGTCGCGGAAAACCGGGGCTGGGAAGCCCGCTCCCCAGACTTGCTTTTGCAATAGTCCGGCCACCGTAATGTTGATGTGCTCGGGCTCCAGCGAGCCGTCGGTTTCAATGATGGGATCAAAGTGATAGCGGCCAGTCAGCTCTTGCACGGCCTCTTCAAAAGCCTGCACAAAGACTTCGTAATTGTCTTCTTCAATCGTCAGGCCTGCCGCCATGGCATGGCCACCGAATTTCAGAATCAGACCAGGATAGCGTTTGGACACCAAGTCCAGCGCATCGCGCAGGTGCACATCGGGAATCGAGCGGCCAGAGTCCGGTTCGGCCAGCTCGGCGGCGCGCAAGGCTTCTTCACGCATGGATTGCTCAATCGAGCGGCGATCCTGGTTCATGTCTTCCAGTTCACTGGCCAGACTAGCGGCCTCGTCCTCGTCGTCTGTGATCAGGCAGCGTATGCCCAAAGCCATGTCGGCCAGCCGACCTGCGGCGTTGATGCGTGGGCCCAAGGCAAAACCCAGGTCAAACGCGCTGGCTTGGCGTGGATCACGGCCAGCCACCTGGAACAAGGCACGTAGCCCTGCCTGCATCTGGCCTTTGCGCATGCGCTCCAGCCCTTGGGTGACGATCAGGCGGTTATTGGCATCCAGGCTGACGACGTCGGCCACGGTGCCCAGGGCCACCAGATCAGCCAATTCATTCAGGCGGGGGCCCGCATTGGCCTCGTACACGCCGCGCTGTCGCAGCTCTGCCCGCAAAGCCAGCATCAGGTAGAAAATAACGCCTACGCCAGCCAGATTCTTGGAAGGGAATTCGCAGCCGGGCTGATTGGGATTCACAATCGCCAGGGCTTCAGGTAATTCGTCACCGGGCAAGTGGTGATCGGTCACCAGAACCTGCATGCCAGCCATGTGAGCAGCTTCCACACCATCAATACTGGCGATGCCGTTATCCACGGTAATCAGCAGGTCAGGCTTGCCAGAGGGATGTTGTTCGGCCAGCTCCACCACGGCGGGCGACAGGCCATAGCCCGTTTCAAATCGGTTCGGGACCAGAAAGTCCACCACCGCGCCCATGCTGCGCAGCGCCCGTAGGCCCACGGCGCAGGCGGTTGCGCCGTCGCAGTCGTAGTCGGCAATGATCAGCATGCGATCACGGCGGGCGATGGCGTCTGCTAGCAGCACAGCCGCTTCTCGCGCTTGAGTCAGCAGACTGGGCGGAATCATATTGCGCCAGGCCGGATCGATCTGCGCAATGTCAGTCACGCCACGCGAGGCCAGCAGGCGGGCCATTAAATCGTGAATTCCGGCCTGTTTCAGGTTCTGGCTCGCGGTTTCTTGTTCGGGACGGTTTTTCAGGATAGGGGTGACCACCACTGACTCCAGTTAGAGGTTTGTGTGAGCAGGGACAAAGGCCAGATGCGGCGCGGGAAGGGACCGACTTGAGCGTAGCGGTCCAGTCCTGTCAGCACCAGTTCCGGCATAGGTCCTGCGGCCAGGGGGGCGAGTACCGTGCGATCCAGCTCGGCCAGCTGTTGCAGCCAAAGTCCCCAGTCTTGTCGTATCAGGCTGTCTTGCAAATCATCGATAATGCGCAGCTCGGCAGGCTCTGGACCCAACTGATTACAGGAGGCCCCGCCAAACAGCCACAAGCTGTTTACATTGGGCAGGCCTGCCTGTTGGCGCTCCTGATTGTCGGGCAGCGCAAAGCTCAGCATTTGGAACTCGTTAATCAAACGACGCCAGGGCCGTGTTTGCACATCCTGCGTCCACCAATTATTCAAATTGCTTTGGCTGACCAGCTCGGTAGAGGCCGCTTGCATCGTAAAATCAGCCGGTGGCGTGATGCGCCACCGTTCAGGGCTGAGGTACTCAAATTGAAAGCCGGTGTCGTCCAGGTAGGGCCGAATGGCATCCAGTAAGCGGCGGCTGTAGGATTCGGACAAGGCCAGCTGCTCGCTCGGTAAAAGCATGGCCCCCTCACGCGAGGGTGCAATGTGAACCAGCTCCGCCAGCCAGACGGGTTCATCCACTGCGACCGACTGGATTTGTTTCAACTGGCGTAGCCTCAAAGGGGCCAGACCTGCGCTAAGATGCTGGGCTTGGTGCGCCGTAAAGCCATGGGCGTGCAAAAGCCAGGATTGTGCTGGTGTGCACAGATCCACGGCCGGGTCGCGTACCGACAGCGCGCCTTTGCCCTGAGCCAGCAAGTGGATCAAGTTGGGGGCCGTCTGGGCCAAGTGTTTAATGAGTTCGCGCGCGATGGCCGGTTCCGGCAGCGCACCGTTGATTACGATCTGCATGACAGCGATTGTAGTGTTTTCTTTGAGGCGATAGCAGCTCGCATGGGATACGAATTTTGGATAGGGGCGCGGTATGCCGGTCTGGCCCGAGGCCGTAAACGGCGTGGGGGACGAAAAGACCGTTTCGTTTCCTTTATTGCTGGCAGCTCGATGGCAGGGATTGCCCTGGGGGTCGCCGCGCTGATTGTGGTGCTGTCCGTCATGAACGGTTTTCAGACCCAGGTGCGGGATCGTATGTTGTCGGTTTTGCCGCATATCGAGTTGATTGTGCGCAACTCAGACCATCAGCAGGTGCTGAATGACTGGCAAGCGCTGGCCCAAAAAGCCCAGACCAATCCGGCCGTTGTGGGCTCAGCCCCCTATGTGGCAGGGCAGGGCATGCTGGTGCGTAGCAATCAGTTGATGGGTGTACAGGTGCGCGGTATTGAGCCTGACCACGAAACCAAAGTGTCCGAGCTGGCCCAGCAGATGGTTATGGGTCGACTGGAAAACCTGCGTCCCGGCACCTTTGGTATCGTGCTGGGCGAGCAGTTGGCTAACCAACTGCGTGTCAGTACCGGCGATACCGTGATGTTGATGGCTCCCCAAGGCTCTATCTCGCCAGCCGGTTTTTCACCCCGTATGCGTCAGTTCACGGTAACCGGTGTGTTTTCCTCCGGCTATTACGAGTATGACGCCAGCCTAGCCTTCGTCAATGTGGAAGATGCCGCCAAAGTGTTCCGTGATAGCGGCAATAGTGGCGTGCGTCTGCGTATCAAAGATATGCAGCAGGCCCCGATGATTGCGCAGGAACTGGCCAATAAAATGCCGCGTACTGTCATGGTGTCGGACTGGACGGCTAATAACCGCACCTGGTTTGCCGCCGTGCAAACTGAAAAACGCATGATGTTCCTGATTCTGGCGTTGATTGTGGCCGTAGCCGCGTTCAACCTGCTGTCCTCCTTGGTGATGGCGGTGAAAGACAAGCAATCAGACATTGCGATTTTACGCACCATTGGTGCCACCCCCAGTGAGATTGCCCGCATTTTTCTGGTGCAAGGCTCTTTGATTGGTGTGGTGGGGACGTTGTTGGGCGTAGGTTTAGGTACCTTGATTGCCTACAATATCGACATCATCGTGCCCTTTATTGAAAACTTGATGGGCCGTAAATTCCTGCCCCAGCAGATTTACTTCATCAGCGATTTACCTTCCAATCCGCAGGTCTACGACATTGTGTTGATTGCCATCGTCTCTCTGGTTCTGTCCTTCCTGGCCACGCTGTATCCAAGCTGGCGTGCTTCCAAGCTTCAACCCGCACAGGTGTTGCGTCATGACTGATCTTATCGCTCCCACTGTGTTGCGTGCGCGCGATGTCAGCGTGCATTACGAGGAAGGCGGCAACGCTATTCAGGTATTGTCCGGGGTCAATCTGGAAGTGTGCCGTGGCGAGATGGTGGCCATTATTGGTGCATCCGGTTCGGGTAAAAGCACCTTGCTGCATGCCCTGGGGCTGCTGGATAAGCCCAATACCGGCAGCATCGAGGTCAATGGCACACAGACCGAGAGCCTGAACGAAGGCGAACGTAGTCAGCTACGTAATAAGGTACTGGGCTTTGTGTACCAGTTCCATCATTTGCTGGCCGAGTTTGATGCGTTGGATAATGTGGCCATGCCCTTGATCGTGCGCCGGATGAAACGCAAAGATGCGCGTGAGCAAGCCCAGCAGATTCTGGAGCAAGTGGGCTTGTCGCAGCGTGTGCATCACTATCCGGGGCAGTTGTCCGGCGGTGAGCGTCAGCGCGTTGCCCTGGCGCGTGCCTTGGTAACGCGACCAGCTTGCGTGCTGGCAGACGAACCTACCGGGAATCTGGACCGTTACACGGCAGAAGGCATGTTCGAGCTGCTAAGTCGGGTGAATGAAGAGTTCGGCACAGCCTTTGTTATCGTCACTCATGACCAGGCTTTGGCCTCCTTGGCTCATCGCCAATTAGTCATGGATAAGGGTTTTCTGACTCAGGAAATCAAGACCGACCGCCGGTCTTAATCGCCAGCAGGGGCGCGGTCCTTAGTATCGCGTCTATCCACTTGCAGGGCTGGCCTGGTCCTTGTGGGGAGTCTCGCTATGCTTATCGATACGCACTGTCACCTGGATGCCCCCGAGTTTGCTCAAGATCGTGAGCAGGTCATTGAACGCGCCCGTCTGGCAGGAGTGCGTTCGATTGTGGTCCCCTCTGTAGGCGTATTCGACTTTCAAGCAGCCCGAGAGACAGCGCTGGCGGCCTCTGGGGGTGTTTATGCATTGGGTATTCACCCCTTATTCACTCCCCAAGCAGGTGCCGAAGATTTAGAGGCTCTGGAGCAAGAAATCCAGCGTCGTCTGGATGATCCGCACTTTGTCGCTTTAGGCGAAATCGGCCTGGACTATTTCGTCCCTGAATTAAAAACAGAGGCCGCTAGCCGTCATCAGGAATGGCTGTATGAAGCCCAATTGGCGTTGGCGCAGCGCTATGGCTTGCCCGTGCTTTTGCATGTGCGCCGTTCTCAAGATCGGGTGCTGAAATATCTGCGGCAGTTTCCTGATGTTGGTGGAATTGCCCATGCTTTTAATGGCAGCGAGCAGCAGGCACAGATGTTTGTGCGACAGGGCTGTGCGCTGGGTTTTGGCGGGGCCATGACCTTTGCTCGCGCCAAACAGATTCGTCGTCTGGCGCAGGACATGAGTCTGGACGATATTGTGCTGGAGACGGATGCACCGGATTTGGCCCCGTCCTGGCTGGTAAAGCCGGGGACCCCGTTGGCGTCGGTTCGCAATGAACCGGCTGAAGTAAAAGGGATTGCGGGAAGTTTGGCTCAATTGCGCGGTATGGACGTGGCGGCTGTCATTGCCCGGACCGGCGCAACAGCCCGGCGGGTCTTGCCTAGATTGGATGCGTTTTTGTCCGGTCAGGGGCACTAAGTTCATCGCTGCTATCGTCTTTGAGCCTTGTTTTTACCCTTTCAGTGACCGGAGCGTCTTTCCCCTTAGGGATGAGCCGAGGTGGGCAAAATCAACCTGAACTAGCTAGCTGACACTGCCTGAACCTCTACGCTAGAGATTTGCGTGGAGGTCACGATGACAGGGCAGAGCTCATGATAGGACGCGCCTGTTTGGCCGCCTTTGTGGCTGCAGCCACCTTTACTCATTTCCTGGCACCGTCTTATCTAAACCTGCCTGCCTGGGTTTGGCTGGTGGCCATTTTGCTGGCCTTGCTGCTGGCTCTTCGTTTCCCACTGGGCTATGTGCTGGTCTTTGCGTGCTTAGGATCAAGCTACAGTGTCTGGCATATACAGGACAGATTGAACCAAGCTGTGCCTGCTGCTGATATCAATAAAGTCAGCCGTGTAGAGCTGGAAATCCAGTCTCTGGTGCAAATGGGGCCCGCCTACAGGCAGTTTCAAGCACGAGTCCTTAGCGCCCAGCCGCCCGGCTTGCCCGAGCAGATTCTGGTGCGCTGGAACGCTACCCAACGCTATTCCCTGTACCGCGAACCTGTTGTCCAAGACTTTCCGGAACTGATGCCCGGCCAGCGCTGGCGTATGTCTTTATTAGTCCGGCCACCTCGAGGAGCACGGAACCCACACGGCTTTGATGCTGAACGGCATGCCATCACTCAGGGCTGGCGGGCAGTGGGCAGTGTGCGGGGGCAGCCCCAACAGATGGAGTTCGACCCAGCTCATTCCTGGGCCACTTGGACCGAGCGTCTGCGTCACTCTTTGCGAACAGCCTTGATGCCTTATGTGCAAGAGCGGCGCTGGGGAGGGGTGATGCTGGCGTTGTCCTTGGGCGATCAAGCCAGCATTGCTGCGCCGGACTGGGTGACTTTTAACCGTAGCGGCTTGACGCATCTGGTGTCTATCAGCGGTACTCATGTTACGTTTCTGGCGGTCTTGCTAGCCGGTTTAGTGTCCTGGTGCTGGCGGCGTATTCGTTGGCGACGCTGGGCATTGGCCGAGCAGATTCCCGCTCAAATTGCGGCTACTTGGGTCGGCATTGCAGGGGCGGGGGCGTATTGTGTCATTGCCGGTTGGGGCGTTCCCGCCCAACGTACTTTTTTGATGCTACTGGTGCTGGGCCTGTGTCGCATTCGTGGTTTGCATTTGGGCGTTAGCCGGATTTTATTGATCGCGGCGTTGGTTGTGGTCTTGCACGATCCCTGGGCGGGGCTGACAACGGGTTTTTATCTCTCCTTTGCCGCCGTGTCCGTCTTGTTTGCTTTTGCTCATTTGATGGGACAAGTACCGTCGGCAGGTTCTATGTGGCAGCGCTGGGGGCGACGAATTTGGTTTGCGACTCAGCTGCAAGTGTTGATTACCTTGGCTTTGCTGCCCGCCTTGGCCCCGCTATTTCACGAGATATCCCTGGCTTCTTTACCAGCCAATGCCTACGCCATCACTTTGATCGGCTCTGTGGTTACGCCATTGGTATTGGTTCTGTTGATTCTGGCGGCAATACAAGCCCCGCCAGAATGGTGTGAGCGTGTGGCCCAGGTCGCCCATGCGGTTCTGGATTTGACGATGCAGCCCACTGTCTGGCTGGCAGAGCGCAGTTTAGCCAGCGTGCCTGTGCCTGCGCAGCATTGGGCTTGGACCGTGCTGGCGTTGCTGGGTGTGTTACTGATGCTTTTGCCAAAAGGCTTTGTGTCCCGCTTAAGCGGCTTGTCACTTCTGATACCTGCACTAGCGCTGCGTCCTCCTTTATTGCAGGAAGGGGACTGGGATTTGTTCGCCCTGGATATCGGGCAGGGTAGCGCAGTGGTACTACGCACCCGCAGTCAGGTGCTCTTGTTTGACGTAGGAAACCGCTATGGCCCCGATTCGGATGAAGGCAAGCGCAGCCTTGTACCCTGGCTGAAAGCCAAAGGAATAGGCCATGTAGATACCTTGGTGCTATCCCATGCCGATATGGATCATGTGGGCGGCACTCGCAGTGTGTTGCAGGCCGTCCCCATTAGTCGCTCGTACAGCAGTTTTGATCTGGATGCGCACTTAAACCGCGAAGAACGTCTACTGGGAGTCACGTCTGGCTCCACGGTTCGCCCTGAGCAGGCTTTGCGCTGCCAGCATGACGTGAGCTGGGAGGTGGACGGCGTGCATTTTCGTTTCTGGTGGCCGCCCGCAGACGAGGCCAGCTTTAAAACCGCCTATGGCAGCGAGGAAGATAAAAACGCCATCAGCTGTGTGCTGGAGGTTCAAGGCGCGCGGCACAGTGCTTTACTTCTGGGCGATGCGGGGGTGGCCCAGGAGCAGGCCATGATGGCGGCAGGCCTGGGGGCCGTTGATGTCGTTGTGGTTGGGCATCATGGCTCCCGGACTTCCTCGGGGGCTCATTTCGTCAAACACCTGCAGGCCGGGTTGGCGATTGCGCAGTTAGGCTGGTGGAACCGCTTTGGCCACCCACATGCTGTCGTACAGGCACGTTGGGAGCGCTCCGGTGCTTTGTTTCTGCGCACGGACCAATGGGGCGCGTTGACTGTCGAGTCGCGTTCTTCGGCTCTGTATTACTTTGGCGAGCGGGACCGATACGCCCGTTATTGGCAGTCGCCAGCGCCACCCTGACAGCAGGACAGAAACGGCACAGTAAAGCCCCTCGGCTGGGCTACAATGGTCCTTTATTTGTCAAATTCTGGTCTGAGCGTTCATGACAACTGATCTTCAGGAGCCGCGCCTTAATTGGGTGATGTGTGCCAGTGCCTCAGGCACGCACCGCATGGCGTACTGGGAGTGGGGCGATCCTGGTTGCGACCAAGTCTTGATGTGCGTGCATGGTTTGACGCGTACGGGCCGGGATTTTGATCAACTGGCTCAGCGCCTATCCAAGCGCTACCGCGTAGTGGCCCCCGATATTGTCGGGCGTGGCCGCTCTGACTGGTTGATTGATCCGGCGGCTTACGCCATCTCCCAGTATGTGGCCGATATACTGGTGCTGATTGCCCGCTTGAAGCCAGCTCGATTGGATTGGGTGGGTACTTCCATGGGCGGTTTGATTGCTTTGGGATTGCAGGGGGCGCAAGCTATGTCGGCCTTGCTGCGTCCTGCTCGCCCCGGCCCGGGTTTGTCGTCGGTACCGTTGCAACTGCCTTTGGGGCGTGTTGTCCTGAACGATGTAGGCCCCGCTTTGGATATGACTGGTTTGCAACGTATCAGTCAGTACGTAGGTCAGTCCGTGCTGTTTGATACCTTCGAGCAGGCAGTCGATTACGTACGCTCGGTCTCGGCTTCGTTTGGCGAGCACTCCCCCGAGGAGTGGGCCGATATGTCCCGCCATGTGTTTGTGGAGCACGAAGGCAAGTGGCGTCGACATTACGATTTACGCTTGTCGCAAGCCTTTGCCCAGCAGGCGGATGTAGATCTGGGAGCGGCCCAGGCATTGCTGTGGGGGGCTTATGAAGGCTTGCCAGACAAAGTCTTGATCGTGCGTGGCCAGCAATCCGATCTTCTGACCCCTCCTGTTGTTCAGGAAATGTTGCAGCGCAACCCCAACTCGCAGCTGGTGACGATTCCAAAGGTAGGACATGCGCCCATGTTGCGTAATGCCGAGCAAATTGACCACATCGACTATTTTCTAGCTGGATAGCCCCCTATGAGTGTTCAGGCCCGTTTACCCGTTGATTTGCATTGCCATTCCATTTACTCCGATGGCGTGTTGAGTCCCGCGGAACTGGCCCAGCGTGCGCATGCCAATGGCGTGCAACTGTGGGCTTTGACGGACCATGACGAGGTAGGCGGTCTGAAGCTGGCGCGCCAACATGCTCAGGAGCTGGGCGTGCGTTTTGTGGACGGGGTGGAAATCTCAGTCACTTGGGCGAATAAAACAGTCCATATTGTGGGGCTGGGTATCGATCCGCAGCATCCCGGCCTGTGCAGTGCTTTGCATGATATTCGGGCAGGTCGCGGACAGCGGGCCCGTTTGATGGGCGAGCGCTTGGCAGAGCTGGGTTTTCCCAAGGCCTATGAAGGCGCTGTACCATTTGCAGCCAACCCTGAACTGATCAGCCG
>SMEO01000698.1_pt1 | contig 10978 bp, 23 predicted proteins | sample 2456251 | NCBI WGS metagenome assembly SMEO01 (sample SAMN10132594, study PRJNA489261) | soil metagenome | isolation source: day1 control-silt loam soil ammended | place: USA | reverse complement strand
ATAAAACCCAAGTATCAGATCCGAATTCGCGCAATGCTATTCTACAAGCATTATTATCATTATATAATTGATCATACCATTCTTTATAATCTTCGTTTGTATTTGTATCCATTTACTTATACCCCAACTTGGTTAATAGTTTATCACACTCTTCAAGAGAGTTAACAGACATTCCATCGCTATCAATTTGATTTAAGTTGCCTGAATAGAACTCACGAATACTTTGATCATCAATGATGGCATTAATCATCTTACAGCTCCTAGTGTATAATCTTTAAAGTTTGATAATGATACATGGCTTATCTAATTGTTTCAACGGTTGTTTATCAAATCATTAAATAAAAAAAGAGGCAGTCATTTGCGGTGACTGCCTCTTTTATAAATCAACAATATAAACTCTTAGGGAGAATAATAATGCATACAGGTATTTACTATAAATTAATCACACCATTCAAATCAACCGAAAACAACAAATATAATTACGTATATCAGATCACAGAATTATCAACAGGTAAAAAGTATATTGGTTCACGTGGGTCAACAATTGAACCAAACAAAGATATCAAGAATTATAAAAGCTCATCAAAAGATAAACAATTCAAGTTAAATCAGAAGTTAAATCCGTTGAATTATTGGTATGAAATTCTATCTTACCATGAAACTAGAGAAGATGCTAATATTGAGGAATCTCGATTGCATGAACTGTATGAAGTTGGTCAAAATGACAATTATTTAAACAAGAGTAAGCAAACTAACAATGGATTCTCAGTTGCAGGAAAAGTGTCAGTAATGGATAAAAATGGTAACACAATGCAAGTTTCAATTGATGATGAAAGATTTTTAAATGGAGAGTTAAAACATGTAGCTTCGGGAAAAATAACAGTAATGGACAAAAATGGTAACACGATACAGGTTTCAATTGATGATGAGAGATATTTGAATGGAGAGTTAAAACATATATCATCAGGAAAAGTGACAGTAATGGACAAAAATGGGGTCACGATGCAAGTATCCAATACGGATGAAAGATATTTAAGTGGAGAGTTAATTGGTGTACATTCGGGTAAAGTGTCGGTAAAGGATAAAAATGGTAACACGATGCAAGTATCCAATACGGATGAAAGATATTTAAGTGGAGAGTTAAAACATGTAACTTCAGGTAAAGTGTCAGTAATGGACAAAAATGGTAACACAATGCAGGTATCTGTTGAAGATGAAAGATTTTTAAATGGAGAGTTAAAACATGTAGCTTCGGGAAAAATAACAGTAATGGACAAAAATGGTGTCACAGTGAAAGTTTCAATTGATGATGAGAGATTTTTAAATGGAGAGTTAATTGGAGTTAAAGCAAAATGGTTGACTATCGAAGGTGAAATAATATCATCAACGATAGCAACCAAAAAATATAAAGTTAGTAGATCTACTGTACTCAACCGAGTTAAGTCAATTAATCCAAAATGGAGCGAGTGGAAGTTTTTGTAGTATTGTATCAATATACCACATAGTAAGTTGACATAATTAAATCACTCTATTCGGTTTCAGTACACCATCAATTAACATTAACTGATGATTACTCGATACAACCCAATCATCATCCACTAAATTACTCGCGATGGAAACATATTCCAAGCAAATTGGGCATTGGAAAAGCAGATTGATTCCAACATCTTCAATCGTAATATTAGATTGGAGACTATCAAAATCTAAACAGCGCACTTTAACCACAGGTGGTTTGGCTTTCGATCGCTCACGTCCACGATCAATCACATCAAAAATCTTACGTAAATTCATATAGTTACCATGATAGGTGGATTACTTGATTCTCTTTTAATTCCCACTGTTGGATTGGGCTATCCAATAGGAAGTATTGTTTAGCTTGTTCCAAATCTTCTTTGAATAAGTATTCTTTGGAAGTTGGTAAGAAGTCATCTAATTGGGACCACTCCCAAAATCCTTCCTTGTACCTTCCCTTAAATTCTTCAAGTACTTCAAATGTGATACCTGTACCCATATCGATCTTATCGCATACATATTGATCTAAATCTAAATCAAGTACTGTATTCGAGCTACGAATAATATAATCATATGAGCATGGATCGATAAATAGTTGATTTCATCGCCAAAATATTTGCGACCAAATCCCATGCTGGTGAACTTATCAAATACTTTACGTTTGGAGTTATTAAAATCCGCTGATGGATACATAACATCAGCCGAATAAATTCTATGCAAACGAATTCGAATATCAAGCGGTGTTTGATCGGTAATACTCATTAACTCTAAATCAACGAGTTTAGGATCATTTGTGATTTCTAATAGTCTAACTACCATTCCCATTATAAGTGAACCTCTTTTTCCAATTGATTAATAAATTTGGTTACGAAGTCTTTAAGATCATCCATTGTATAGTCACGGTCATTATCAACCGCAACATCTTCCAAAGATTCGCCCACAATTTTAAGTTTGGATAAAACCTCTTTTCTTGATAGTGGGTTATAATCGATTCGCATTTTCTGCAAGGTATCATACATTCTTGATTCAATTGATTCACGTGAACCAATTATTGTAATGACTTCATCTAATGTAGTGTTCTCAACAATAATCATTTTATCAGAGTTGTCACCCATAACCTCAACGAATATTTTATGTCCATCTACATGAGTGTACTGATGGAATTGTCGTGTGTTTTTACCATCGTAATATTGACATTCTCGTAGAATGATACCATTTGGTGTCCAATTACCATTAAGCAACATTTGGGATATCCTTTAACTGATCAAAAGAAATTGTTTCGAAAGGTGTGAAGCACCCTTTAGGCTCAAAATTCCAAAACGCCATCGTGTTTGATGGGCCTGTGGTAATAAAGCAAGGATTATCTGTAAGTTTAAAAGTTAATTCATATCCTTTACGTTCGAGGATTTCTTTAATCTCTTGATGATTATCATTACAAGTAATCTTGACACATTTGTACATATTAGTGATTCCATAGATTTGTTAAGGTATTATATTACATTTAAAACAAAAAAAGGAGCGTAAAATGTGATAATACGCTCCTTTTTTATAAATTAGTTTTCCACGAGTTCAATGCCCATAATTTTGTAATAAAACTCATTAGTTACTTTAAAATCGACGTTATCAGTTTTTAAATCCAACCCACCATTTTGTAGGTAGTCGATCTCAGATTCTTTAATCAACGTATCCAAATCAACATAGTAATCATATCGATCGATCCACTTCATAATGTTAGTGTAATAATCACTAACGCTAAATGTTTCACCAGCTTTGATTTTATCAACCATCACACCTTTGACTTCAACTTTACCTTTTAACACTGGCTTGTTGTAACTCATTTGGTAACGACCGTGATGATCTTTAAAGAAATATATATTTCGATAATTGTAAGTTCTGATGTTTGATTTAGCCACAACTTCAAATGGTGTTAACTCATGTGGCTCTTTAACTAAGTAAGTTGAATACTCTTCAAATGTTTGATCTGTAGAGTACCATTTTGTATTGCGATAAAGATGTAAAATATTATCAACAATTTTACCGTAATGCCCATACACGATAAACTCAGCATCATTTGGTATATATGGTAAAGGTTGCTTGGTGTGTCTAGTTTCGCGTTTCATCGTCAGATAATCTCTGTTTAGCTTCATTCAGCTTGGCTGTCGAAATAGCAATTAAGTCATTTGCTTTGCTTGCTTTGTACTCATTACGTAGAATAACTGTTCTATATCCGGAAATCAACACATTAACTTCATCAACAGCGTTATTACCCGATTCAACTATTTTAGTGAGCATGTGAATGATAACATTAATTGGGGTATTACTCATAGCTTCTAAACTATGTGCATCTTTACTGTATGTGTTGTATACATAAGTTAGCTTGATCAAGTTTTCATGTGTTTCACACCATTGATCGAAAATAGTTTTAACCAGATTTAATTCAGGATATTCAGTAACCAAATCTTTAATTGCTAACTCATGTTGATTAACGTAGTTAAATCGATTAACAGCACACCAATCAGATTTATTTACACCTTGGCTATGTGTAAACATCAGTTTAATTTGTTTATGTACAAACACCTCATCTAAATTTGGGGTTGAGTTGATATATTGTAGTATTGATTTTGCTTTATGGATATCATCAACAATTGATCCCAACATTGTTTCATAACAACCGATATTTTTAACTGAGATGTGGTTTGTATTTGGTTCGCCACGTACAACATCCCCAACACATTCACTCAATAAAAACTTAACATACCGCTGACTAGACACTCTAAAACTCCTTGAAAATAAACAGATTTACTATAAAAATATCGATTTGATTTGTACCATCGTTGGAAATTGCATATAGCTAATTTAATTGAAAAAATGGTTTTAAACCCTCGATTGATTAATAATCAACCTTGTGTGAATAAAATATAAGATAGCAGCAAAGACATAATTGGTGTCAGATATATAATACACAACTCGTATGGTTTAACCAATCCGTTAGTGTGCTTGAATTTAACTGTATCTTTATATAGAAATACTTGAACTGCTATTTTGAATAAACAAAAGCTGCAAAACAATACGACTATAGCTGCAATATTATACAATAACATTAACTCTCTCACTTCGTAGTGGGATTCTACGTTTATATGACTTCATATAAACTTCTTGTGTAAACAATCTTCTGACTTTCAAGCTCTTGCGTGATAATTTATCATCATGTTTAACCAAAAAGCTACATCCATCAAATGGGTAATAGAATATCCCCATATCTACAAAGGAAACTCCAGCAAAATAACTTGATTTCAGTACTTGGTATCTATCTCTCGCTATTGAACGAGGGATATCGTATATTGTAAGTTTATCGCAGTCAACGCGTAATGCTAGAAAAAATTTAAAAAAATCTTTTCCTGTTCTATTCCTTGGAATTGTTACAATATTACTCAACCCGTCCCTATACCATACAACGTCAACAGTATTCTCATTACAACTTAGTATTGATGGATTGTCACCAACATTGTTGATCGTGTACGTTTTTATACCGTGGTTGTAAATTGTTACCTCGACGTCAATCACTTGCAACTCCTTTATATAACAAATTAGCAGATTACCAAAAGATTATAATAAATTCAACCTGAGTGCTGAATATAAATGAACGTGAAATATTGTAACGTAACATATTGATTACAAAGGGGTAAAATCAACAAGTTATAAGATTTCTCCAGAATCATCGAAATCAAGTAACTAATTGATTTATATCAATAAACTGAAATCCGCCATTTGTGAATATCTGATTTGAAAACCGCCAAAAACACGCAAAAATCCCGTATTTTTGCGACCAGTAAAAATCATTAGTTGTTATAACTATATGATTCTAATGATTTAATCATCGAAAGTGATATCGCGTCCCTTATAATAAGTAATAGTATAAATAAATTTTCTAATAAAATGCCCACTTAAAAATACAAATAAAATAAACTAGAAATGTAATAAATTGAAATACGAAGTATTTCATTTATATGAACGAAGTGAATACTAACAAATGTGAAATTAGAATATACAATTGAGTTACAAAGTAAACAATTAAAGATAATATAAAACATCAAGTGAATATAAACCATCATATTGCAAGGTAATGTGGTTTATTTGATGTTTAAAAATAGAAATGTATGAATCATCATTAAAATATTAAAACATTTAAAATATAGTGTTATTTGTCTGTAATTAGACGGGTTAAAAGCATCATTACAATACGACTTTTAATTATATAAATCATATTACAATACTGTTTAAATTGTATATTACAATTTTATATTCACTTCGTTCATATAAATGAAATACTTCGTATTTCAATTTATTACATCTTTAATTTTATAATTTAATTTTTCGTTTCTTTATTATTTCATTTGTACTTTAAAGTGGGCATTTTATTGGAAAATTTATTTGTACTATTAATTATTATAAGGGACGCGATATCACTTTTGAGTATTTCTTTATTGGAATCATATAGTTATACTACCTAATGATTTTTAATTGCTGTAAAAACCCAGGAAAATCCCGGGATTTTGACTGTTTTCAAACTAGATAATTACAAATGGCGGATTCCGGTTTATTAATATAAATCAATAAGTTACATGATTTTGATGATTCTAAATAAATATTCTAACTCATTGATTTTACACGGCTGTTGTTTTAACGATTTTGATAGTATAATATCCAACATTCTTAATAGATCGAGTGAATATTGTGGAAAAGCCTTACAAATATGATGAATGGTTAAATGGCCATATAAATAAAGATGGCATAGTCAATACAAATTCAATACTTATTCAATATGCTACTGTGGTGTCAAAGTTACAAGTAGATGATTCACAATCAATGAAGGGTGTTATCAACAACGCTACGTTATATATAAACTATTTTATTAGTACGTTGATAAGAGATGAATAAAATAATTGATTGGCTGTTGATTACAACTTTCATAGTGTGTTTGATATGCGTCATATACTTTGGTTACAACTCAAAGCCATCGGATCACATGCAAGTGAAAGATGAAGGGATTGAAGTTGTTCATATAGTATCTGAAACTAGTATATCATGCGAATCTAAAAAAATCGTTGTAATCAAGGAAAAATGAAGTATTATCAACTCACTTTCAAATTAAAGGATAAAGGCAATATGTTAACATTTGTGATGTTTTATGCAGCATTCTATGCTATTATGGTTGGAGCTGAGAAAACAGTTATTAAAAACAAATTAAAATTAACACCAGGTAAGCGATTAGTGTATACAGGATTAGCGGCATTGGTTTGGCCATTAACGGTAACGGCAGGTGTTGTTGGTGGGGGTGTTTATCTATACGCTCGCAAAGAACAAGTTAAACAACTGATTCAATCAAACAAAGGTAAGTTTTTACAATGAGTTTGATGAGAGCTGAAACCATCTGGGAAACATATGGTGAAAAGCATTTCTTCATGTATGATGAAATTAGTGTTCCCAAACCTGGTCACATCAACTTCATTCGCAAACCGTATAAAGCTCACATTGAAATTGATGGTAAAAACGTATCAATGAGACCGAAAGTTTATTTAGTGAGTGAATATGGCAAAAAGCAGATTAATGAGTATTTTACTGCGAATACCTTCGGGAATTACGAAGAAGCTTTAGCATCTTATATAGCGTCTATGAAGTTGATGTTAAACTCGGTTGAGCAAGACTTACTCAATCAATTGGAATCAATCAAAGAGCAGAAAGAATTGTTGAGGCAACTTGATGATCCAAGTTGTTAATCTAAACACATACAATGGAGATGATCTGGCAATCATAAGCAGACCATCTCCATTAGGGAATCCATTTTGTCATAAGCCAAGTGTGTTTCCATGGGTTCAAAGAGTACCAACCGTAGAGATTGCTGTTGATAAGTATCGAACATATCTATATAATAAGCTCCGAATAAGAGATCGAGTTATTACATACGAGCTTAAATTGCTACTGCTTTACTACAAGCAAAATGGTAGTATAGCTTTGGGTTGTCACTGTAAAGATAAACATGGGGAAGGATTATGTCATGGGGATGTGATTAAAGAAATCATGGAGCGATATATTCAATTAACCAATTCAAATTAAAGGGGAAATAAATGCTAGCATTCGCTGTCAGTTTTATTGTAATATTCTTCGCATTCTTTGTGATGTTATCATTATACGAGAAGTATGTCAAAGAGTTACAATATCCAACATCTTATAAAATTGTAGGTGTTATCGTAGCAACATTATTATGGCCATTAACAATTATCGCATTGATTATTTTCGGTATTGTTCCAAGAAAACATAATTTTAAAAATTAAGGAGTTACATTAAATTGTTATCTAAATTAGGCAAAATGGTTCTATTAGCAGCGGCCTTATCAACTACAATGGTAGCGTGCACAAGGATTGATTCTGGTTATGTTGGAATTTCTAAATCCCGCAGCAATGGCGAAATCAGCCCACAAGTAATTGACCAAGGTTGGACACAGACTTTCACTAAAGAAGTGATTGAGGTTTCAACACGTAATCTAATGTTGGACATTAAAGCAGCGCCTGTTGTTAAGGAAGGGATTGCAATGTCTAAATTTGAAGCTAAAGTAAACTATGGTATCGTGCCTGCCCAAGCTCCAAATATTTATGAAAATGAGAAAAATCAACATCAGGTTACAAGTGATGGTGACATCTACCTTCTTGGTGAGTACGTTGAACAACAAGCTCGTTCAGCAATCATTGATGTTGTGCGTGCCTACCCAGCGATGGAAGTGAATAATAAACGTGAAGAGATTGAAGCTAAGATCAAAGAGACCTTAATTAACAAATTGACAGAAAAGGGTAAAATTAAATACGTTAATATTAATGAAGTTAACCTGATTGCAATTGAACCACCTACATCAATCAAAGACTCTGTTGAACGTATTGTTAAAACGGAAAATGATAAACTTTCAATGCAGAATGAAGTTGAAAAAGCTCGGTTAGAAAAAGAAAAGAATGAGATTCTTGCATCAAGCTCTAGCAGCAAGCACATTGAATTATTAAATGCTCAAGCAAATATTAATTTCTCGGAAGCTGCTATCAAAGCTGCTGAAAAGGGACAGTTCATCCCGATGTTAGTACCACACGGCTTTAATGGTAATATTACTGTAAGTAAATAAACAAATGTTGGGTGCTATAATGGTACCCAACATTTGTAATATCTAAAGGAAAGTATTTTATGATTATCAAACGAATGACCATTTCAGATTTTACCGAATATTATATTTCTTCTTACATGGAAGTTGGCGAAAAGGTTGAATTTGAGTTGGTTGAAGATTCAAATATTTCAATTATAGCCCACAAGTATGATAATGAGCGCACTCAAGAAACAGTATTAAATTTACGGTTTGTTATTGGTGATGTGTCAACGACTAACACAACAATTGAATATAATGAATCAACTCTGAGTGACCAACTCAAGGTATTTAAGTATGAATGCATGATTGATATTCAACGACATAAACAATTTGTATCAAAAGCTATTAAATCGCTTTGTTTTTATAATTGATTGAATTATAATATTATAACAAATCTTCGGAGATTTATGTAAATGTTGGATATTAAAGATATTAATAATCATATAATGATTGACTGGAAAATGTCGGTACATGAAGGGGTTATTACATTAACAAAGGGCCACAATCTTATTGATTATAGTCATAACGGTGATGGAATAGATTATCTATATACATACTCAGGTGCCGTAAAAGATATCAAATCCAGGGTAAATGCATCCGTTTCAGATATAGCTGAAATAATCAATTATGGTGATACTAAACACGATACTGTTATACACAACACTCAAACAAAGAAATACTCTTTACGAGGATATACGGTACTCAATGTAAATGATAATTTATTGGTTACGACAATTGATGGGGATGTAGTCAGCAAACCATATTCAGTTGATGAAGCTATTCAATTTATTAGAAACATTTAGCGATAAAAAAGAGCATCTATAAACGAGATGCTCTTTTTTTATACATGTTATTTATATTCCGCTATTCCTTTTACACATACTGTTTTAACTACATCTTCCTTATTTTGATCATACTGTGACTTATTCCATTCACAATCTACTTTATCGCGAAATGGAATATCTACAACGTTACCGTTTGCTAAAGTGATTGATAAGAACCAAACTGCTAAAACCATTTCCGTACTCCTTAGTACCATTGTTTGCTTTTGTACCTCCATTATATACTGATTGTGGTTATAATCAACAACTTTTTGTGAAATATATCTGCGTTGTAAATGGTATTAATTTATAATATACTAACTTTATATTTTAATGGGATCGTATGAAATGTTTTATGTTATTTTGGCTGTGGCTTGTGTTACAGCAATGGCTTGTGTTGAGATAAAGAGTTTTGTTGTTAACACTTATGATTTAATCGAGTATAGAATTTATGCTATATTAACAGGATTTACAATTTTGTATATTATTGAGTATATTATGGGTTTGTATAGATGAATGAATTCGCTGAAGATGATGCAATCAACATGTATATTAACACTGTGTATCAGTCAATGTATAAAAAGACTGATCGAGGTGTTAGGAATGGTGAAGTTGAATTGGTTATTAATATCCAAGCTCATGAAAATGAACAATACATCGCCAACCAAATTAAACAGTACTTTAACAGTTTTTATTCAAATAAAACATTGAAGAAATATTACATATCAATTGATATAAAAGACCGAGAATTGCATATCAATCTCAAATGGGGTCATCATGCAATAGTGGCCAATAACAATAATATAGGAGAACCACTTGATCAACTATAAAGTTGCAGATCGAGAAATTAACAAAGATGTTAACAAAATGATGGAAGGATTTCACGATAAATGCCCTATGGACCAACGCAATATTATTCGAGATATTGTAACACATACAGCACAAGTTAGCTTCGCAATTGGCAATATTGTGAGAAATGGTGTGTTGTTCAATATGCATAAAAATGTATTTGAATTATACATCAATGACGATCCAATTGCTTATATACACTATGATGAAATGCTGAGCAAGTTCATTTCGATTGCGTATGGTGAAGATCCAAATAGCCATAAAGTATATGCAATTACAGAACCAACAAAAACGATTGAACAACAAATGATTGAATTATCTCAAGTTTTTATGTATATCATGTCGGATATAGCAGAAGATAACAATTTTGTTGATAAATTTGATGTAAACTCAATTAATATGTAGTATAATGAAGCCTTCAATAATGGAGATACCAAATGTTAGTAGTTGAAAATGATGAGATTAAATTTAGTCACTTTGAAATTATTCCAATGGTGTATACGCCAAAAGAAGATGATAATGACCAAGAGCCTTCTTTATTCTTTCGTGTTCGATTTAAGAATGTACATGTCACAGATGAATTGTATACACTTGAGAATGCGCTGAAGCATGT
>SMEO01000229.1_pt1 | contig 10991 bp, 8 predicted proteins | sample 2456251 | NCBI WGS metagenome assembly SMEO01 (sample SAMN10132594, study PRJNA489261) | soil metagenome | isolation source: day1 control-silt loam soil ammended | place: USA | reverse complement strand
TGACGAGTTTTGCGGATGACAAATGCCTTTGGTTACTTTGGGCGAAACCAAAGTAACAAATAATTTACAAGAATTTGATTTATAACATTAATACTCCGCCTTGAATGACTAAAAAATTAAAGAGTCTATTTCTAAACTCCTTAACTGATCAGCATTACCTAATATTAATGGTTTTTTATGTGAGATCTATATCTCACTATGTGCATATAAATTGAGCCACCGAAATCATTCAGCAATTCAGATTATGGAGTCATTGGCTTAAACATGATTCATGTAATGATGATTATTTTGACTAAATCGTTATATGGGAAAATTCAAATAAAACATGAAACAATTTGTTAGTTTTTGTTAAATAATATTTGTCCATTGTTAAGGTTATATTAACTATCTAATTTTATTAAAAAAAAATCAAATAAATAGTTTGAAAGTAAAAAAAACTGTCTAGAATGTTGCAAAAGAAACTCAAAATATGGGGTGTGTCTTGATTCATAATCAGGATAAAGTAGTGTGGAATTTAGCATCCGGAACTTGGGTTCAAGATGACAAAGTCGGTTATACCTTAAAAAATACGCCGAATTTAAGAATTGCAGATCATGTGAATCCTCACTTTGTTAAGCAATTACTTAATTTGCCAAGTTTGGGTGCGAAAATGTATCCTTCTGAATTTTTGTATGATCCTGAAACGGGTAAGCGTCTAGAAAAAGCAAAAATCAATTCAGATTCATATTGGCTTGCACCTTATGGGCAAAGTTTACATTATGATGATGGTCGTCAATATGTGGATAATCACGGCTTGCAATTGAGTAGCCAACTCAAAGAATTAGAACGTAAACCTGATGTCAGTAATGATGCGCTACTGAAAATTAAAATGCCGCCAAGAGGAATTTTTGAATTTGTGTCTATTAAAACAGGTACAGATATTCCTCAGCTAATAGCATTGAATAAAGTAAATGGAAGTCTATCAATTTGGAGCCAATATAATAATGAATGGCTAGATTTAAGTAATCAAGGTCCGCGTTTAGAGCGCTGCCCAGAACCAATAGAAGAATATTTACACCTTTTAGGTGTTATGAGTGCAGATGGAACACCTCATTTATATATTCCGACTAAAGCTGGTTTGGCACGAGTTATTATTGATGGGTTATCGTTGAGATATCAGACGCAGTATGTGACTGAACATAATCCATGTTTGGGTATGCCTGTATATTGGAATAAAAAAATATTACAACCAATGTTGATCAATAATCAGCTGCAGGTTGTTGATGTACTTACTCGGCAGACATCAGTAGTAGTAAATAATCCAGCATCAGAAATTTATTTTGAAAAAGTAGTGTATGACAATAGACGTATTATTTGGATTGGTAAATCAGGCCAGTTGATTTTAAAATTTGAGGGGCTTGATAATCAAGAGCTAAGGGTCGTTTACGAGATGTGGATACCAGGATATAAGCCTGATTTTCGTTTTGGCGCACCTTATGATGATAGAAAAGGTAATTTCTACCAATTCTGTACAAGTCAGAATGCTGAGAAAGGACCTTGGTGTTATATCGAGCTCGATGCAGAAAAACCACATGTACAACCTTCTTTATTTCGTTTTACCACTGGCTTTTCAAAATTCTACCTGGGTGACAAACTTGACGTAAAAGATATTTGGAAAGAAAAAGTTGGTGTTGAACCAACACATCGTTTTACGGTTCCACTTATTGAGGATGAAAAGCACCAACTAATTTTAGGTTTTAGTTTTGATACAGATACAAATATAGGTATTGAGCAGAAACTTGCAGATGAGTCTAAACAGGATATTATGCTATTTATAGATACGCATGATGGGCTCATAGATTTTCATCGTGTTCAAGTTGAAAAGCCGTTGCAGTCAAGATTCTTTATTCATCAAAACATTTTGTATTTTTATAACCCTAGCTTAACTGAAATCTTAGGCTGGGAGCTTGCTGCATGAAGAAAATAGGATTAATGGCTTTAGTTAGCCTTATATCATCTTTGACTTGTGCAGGACAACATGCATTTTTAGTCCAAAACTCTGGTTGGATGGAACCCTTTTACCAAGATCAAAACTCGCAATTAAAACCACTTGTAAATGCTGTGGTTCAAACCGTCACGCAACCGAGTGACACTATTGCGGTAGCAATGTTTAACCAAAGCAATGCTGTGTCTAAATCACCTACGGTGATTTATCAAGGCGCCGGTAAACAAAATATTAGTCAGCAATTAAGCCAACAGAGCATCGCGAAAAAATCTGATAAAGCCTATGCAGATACCGATTTTAAAGAAGCTGTCGTTGCCACGATTACAGGTCCATTTGCGAAAAAGTCAGGCATTATTTGGATTTTTACTAACAATAAAAATAGTCCAAATAATGATGCGGCTACGGCTGAGCGCAATAAAGAATTCTATGAGCTGGTACATTTAGATCCTGCCATTAACAAAGTTATGGCATATCCATTAAAAATGCCTGTGCAAGGACAACATTTTAATGCATCTGGCTTAATGGTTTATGCCCTGGCTTATGGTGATCAGGCTGAAACTGAATTAAATCATTTGGTTCAATCAGGTCAAATGGAAAAGGTTTTCACCCAGCAACCTGCATTGTTAAAACCTTTAGACAAAGAACCAGTTCAACTCATTCCAACAGGTGTGAAAAACTCGTCTACGATTCATGCTTCTTTAGCATCTGATCAAAAAACCTTGGTTTTTAATTTAGAACCTAAAGATGTTATTCCTGAACTGAAGCTAACAGCAGATCTAAAAAACAAATTTTATCCTTACAACATTGCTGCAACACGCGTTGAAGCAAAGTTGAGATTGGCCAATGGTATGCAAGCACCGATTCAGATTTCTGAATCAGATATTCGTTTGATGACCAAAGACAACACGAAGCTAGAATTTCAAGTGCCAATTCCTTCGCATTTAATTGTGTCTCCATGGTCTTGGGAAGTGTTTAAGGCAATGGGTAAGGCAGTTACGATTCCTGCCAATATTGACGTGACTCTGTATGAGCAGAAGCTGAGCTTATCTGAAGATTTTAAACAGAATTTGCAAAATTTATTTCCTGGTGACCCCTTATCGGATGTCTTTGTTGCACCACAAAGTATTCAGTCTTCCACAGCCACAATTCCTGTGCAATTCCGTTTGCAATATCCATTATGGCCAGTTGTAGTCATGATTGCAGGGGTTTTATTGGCACTTGTATTCGGCATTTTGGCTTTGGCATTGAGTTCAAAACGTAAAAAATACGATGTTTGGGTTAATGGCTTGAAAAAACAAACCATCCAATTAAAACCATTTTCCAAGATGAGTGTTTATGGTGATTCAGGGGAAGAAATTGCGATTGTGAAACGTGGTATTTCAGACGCATCTGTTCAAGTTATAGATAAAAAATTTAGTGTAATACTTCGTTAAATAGTAAGTTTAATAAACATCCAGGGGGATATATGTCAGAGTCAAATACAAATAACGGTTTTGTTTTACCAACAGCAGATGAACAAGCTCAAACTGAAACAGCTACAGTAGCGCAAACTGTTCAAGCAGTGAATGTTCCAACAGTTCAAGAAGAAACTGGTTCTCGCGATCTCATGATTGCTGGAGGAATTATCGTTGTTCTTCTCATCGCTTTCTTTTTTGCAAAACGTGGTTTCAGCAATAGTTTGGTAAAAAAACGTATTTCTCCGAGCAAAGCAAGTATGGCAGGTTGGTGGTTATTTATTTTCCTTGCTGCAGTTGCCATTGGTGCAGTCTTGGCAGCAGTCAATCCAGTGAAATTCTTATCTCTGCTTATTTTGGGGCCATTAGGTGTTGTTGCATTGCTAAGTGCTGTCCTGGCATTCACATCAAGCCGTGCTTAAGCACTGAATATAAGTTAAGTAATTAAAAAATAAGCAAAAATAGGGGAAGAAAATGACGGACACGCAAAATGTCAACACAGGCACTGCAGCCAAAGCAGCAGAGCAGACCGTAAAACTCCGCCCAACACTTTATATTGGTGTCGGTGGTACAGGTATGGAAGTGATGATGCGTGTACGTCGTCGTATTCTAAATGCAAGTTGGGGCAGTGATAATGTTCGCTTAGAAAACTTATCACAGTTTCCAATTGCACAATTTATGCATTTTGACTTAGATCAGGGTGCAATTATTGATAGTGGCCGTGCACAAACTGAAGATTTGCAATATAACTTAGTCAAGTTTACGGATGATGAAAAAATTGTAGAGTCTTTTGATATTGAGAAATATAGCCGTGATGATGCATCACTGAGTCGTTATCCTCATATTCAAAATTGGTTACCGTTAACACCGAGAAAAATTCGTGAATTAGGCATTGATCCTGCAAAAGGTGCGGGACAGATTCGATCTGTATCACGTTTATATTTCTTTGATAAATATCCAAAAACACGTGACAAAATTCGCTCAAAATTAAATACATTAAAAGCAGGTTTATCACGCGATGACATGCTGAGAAAATTAAATCTACAGCTGGATACAAGTAAATTCCGTATCGTGGTTTTGGGTTCTGTGGCGGGTGGTACAGGATCAGGTTCATTTTTGGATATGGGGTGGTTATCTAAATGGGTAGCAAGCAACGAAGTTGAAGCTGCTGATGTAGAGTTGATGTTGTTCTTACCGACGGGTTATTCAAGTGCCAATAAAGCACGTACTGAGGCCAATGCTTATGCAGCGTTGATGGAAGTTGAATCTGCAATGGTTGGGCATTCAAAGTATGTTGAAAAATGGGATGATTATGATCGTCCACAGCTTGCATCGAAGCCGTATGATGAAGTTCATTTAATTGATTCCGGTAACCTCGCACGCCAGCATACGGACAATATGAATGACGTGTATTCAATGATTGCGGATACTTTGTTCGAGGATTTTCGTTCTGCTGACTTTGCCAACCGTAAACGTTCGGTTGCAGTAAATCAACGTCAACATAAAATTCATATGTTTGCACCACCTGTACCAACAGGGCGTTTTGGTGACATGAAATTGAATTATTCATGTGCATATTCAGCATTTGGTCAATCGACTTTGGACACACTTGGTCGTGCTCGCTATGATGAATATGCGTACAGTTTGGCAGCGGACATGCTTAAAGCCTTCTTTGGTGTAGCAAGCGCAAATCCTGCTGCTAACCGGGCGAGTGAAAAAAAGCGTGATGCATTCATGGCCGAAAATATGAATCTCAATTTGGTGCCATTTAATAACCTTCCTGAGTTTTCAGCTGCGACATTAAAAAATCCAGAAATTCGTGAGTTAAATACCGAATTTATGGATTTAGAAATTGTAGATATTTTATTACGCTCAGGTCAGAACGGTGTCGAAGTAGATATCGCAGAAGAAACACGTCAGCGTGTTAGTCAGCGTATTAGTGAAATCAGTATTATTGATCGTGAACAGTGGGCAAATGAAGTCCGCAAAACAATGCAAAGCTTAATGCGTGATGTCATTCGTAATACAGATGCTATGGCAGATACAGCTGAAGACCGTGTCATGCGACGTCGAAAAGCATTATTTGAAAGTCTCAAAAAAGATATTGAAAGCCGTTTATATTTATATTTAGATAATCACGAACAAGGTGGTTTCGAATATGTGATTTCGCTAGTCGAACAAATTAAAGACCGTATTGAAAATGCTAACTCAGGTATTACATTACAGCTCAAAAATTCAGCCAATCGTTATACTGCGATTAAAGATGCCTTATTGACTTATGAATATGAAAAGCAACTGAAAGATTTAGAAGAAACAAAGGGTAAAGGGCTTTTAGCTATATTTGGTGGTGGGAATAAAGAAGAGCAAGCTCGTGCAGTGTTGGATAACCTGCGTAAAGATATCGCAAATATTCTTTCTTTCCACCTGCGTGCAAAAGCAGCTTTAGAAGCCATTGAACTGATGCAAGATATTTCAAACTGGTTAGGTAACAGTTTGGGTGTGGATGAAAGTGGAAAAACAATTTGGAATGGTGTGATGGGTGACCTGCAAAGTGGTCAAGAGTCTGTCATAGATATGATGAAACGTCTTGATCACGATCGCGAAGTGATTCATCAACAAATTCGTACCAAGCATGCAACTTTACAAATTATTGAAACTGACGATGTAAAAGAGCGTGAAATAGATCCTCGTTTAATGTGTGAATGGGCGGCTGAAGCATTTAAGGATTTTGGTGGTTCAAAAGAGCTATTTAAAATTCTTGTTGACCCGGATCAGCAAACACCATTATTGCTTAAAATTATTCGCATGGCAGAGCGTCGTCTAGTTATTTTTGAACAAAATGATCAAGAAGAAGATGCATTGTATAAAGCACTTGAAAATATGAGTGTAGTTGAACGTCAGAATGTATTTACTGAGTGGTTACAGCGTGCCATGCCTTGGGTTGATGCCAAAATGGGCGGTGATTTCACCCCACCACCAGACCGTTTCAAATGTTTTATCGGTGTGAATGGTGCAGATCAATTTAGCAAAAAGTACAAACATGAACTGACGGGATGTATTCCAAGTGGTTTAGGCTTAAATGCTCAAGCATTGTCGATTGTCGAAACCGGAGAACCTGGTCGAGCAGTCTGCTATGTCGAGCTATCAGGTATTCCTCTTACGATTTTACGGGGTATTGAGACTTGGCGTACTAGTTACCGTAAAGAAAGTGAAAGAACACCACTACATACGCATATTGACTCAACACGATTCAAGCATCCATATGCACCAACACCTGATGAATTAAACAGCTTGGCTGATGATTTTAAATGCTACTTAAAAGCAGTGATGTTGGGTGTTTTAAAACGTTGTGACGTTCCAGGCTTGATTCCAAGTGGGCAGTATGAATTTGCGGTCGCACGTGGCGATGTGCGTCGCTTAGGCAATGAACGTGGTTTCCGTTTAAATGGTTTACCTCAGACTTACCGTGATAACATTTATGATCAAGTGCAGCAGAAATTTAAATCACTCAGTGATGCAAATTTAACAATGCTAATTGCATTAGTTGATCATTATGAACGAGAGATTTATACCCCTCGTCTTGTTCAAAATGAAACGGGTGCGCAAGTTGAACATGTCGGTTTTGCATGTGCTATTGCAAAAGAATTAAAGAAAGAGCTGATCGAATTAGCTGAGCGTAAGGAAATTCCTCAAGAATTGATCGAGCGTGCATATGAATTAACTGAATATCGCGAAGAAATGGAAAAATGGGCTGAAGTACTCAAAGATTCAGATGAAGATGCATATCAGGATGAAATTCGCGAACCAAATAAAGGTCGACGCCTGAAGTGGGTGATGAATATGTCACCAAGTATCCTACAAATACATGAACAACTTCTTGTGAAAAATAGCATGGCAGATGTAGTACCAATAGCGACATTTGCGATGCCTGGTATGACACCTCCACCTACTCCAGGCGCAATGCCACCCCCAATTTTGCAGCAACCCCAGTATCAATATCATATTGCGATCAATGGGCAAAACTTTGGACCATACCCTCATTCAAAAGTAGTTGAAATGTTGCAGCAGCAACAGATTAACTCTGCAACGATGGTATGGCGTGAAGGTTTAGCTAATTGGATCGCAATTGCCCAATGCCCTGAGCTTGCAATACCTGTGCCGCCACCAATTCCTAGTATCCCGCCAATTTTACAATAATTGCTCATGCAGTATTGTCCTTGAAAAAGGGCAATACTGCCAACGCTCAACACAAAAAAGAAGTAATAGGTTAAATAACATGGCTAAGCAGAACGAAGAGATGGTTTGTATTGAATGTCAGCAGAAGCTACAGCTCAAGGTAAAATATTGTCCTTTTTGTGGTACTTTGCATGACGTTCAACTCCAAACTCCGCCTGTAGAGTCAAAGGAAATACCAATCATTCCAAGAGAGTCATTGAGTGAAAATCAAGATTCAATTGGAAGTCAAAGCCAAAATGAAGCTCAAATCGAAGAAAAATCAAACTCATCGGTTGTAGTTAAACACATCACAAAGCAGGGCAATAAAGAGCTAGTGGGTGTCATCATTGTTGGTTCGACCCTTGAAAACATGCGAACTTATGATCGTTACGCCTTTAAAAAAAATGAAGGAATTTTTGTACGTTTAAAGCATCTAGCAAATATTCCAAATGAATATTTAAGTTTGGAACAATATCAACTCAAGTTTCAAAGTGATCTGTCAGTCTTAGATGCTGAACCAGATGAGCCTCTTGAACCGATACAGCCTGCGGCTCCAATCGTAACCCCTCCACAACTACCATCAACCAGTCAACCTACACTGTTAGATCCACCACAGCAAAAAACCTCGAGTTTTAAATATATTGCGATTGCCTTTATCGTACTTTTGATGGTGATCTTTTTCTTGTTTAGTGGTAAAGAAAATATACAAGAAGAAGTGTCTATAGACGAAGAGGCACAGGTTGATCCTTGTGAAAATGTAAATGCAGAAATTAGTAGCTTTTTGAGTGAAAAAATGCCGACACGTGCATTGAGTATCATCAAACTCAACCAGGCAGAATGTAAAATTAATGCAAGTTTTGTGCAGTTGGTTGTATCTGCAGAAGCGCAAGCCACCTCTGCAAAAGAGAAACTCACTTTAGCAAAAGAGTATTTGCAAGCTGGAAACTTGGAGTTAGCACATCAGACATTGCTTGCTGCATTAGAACTTGATGCGGAACTTGTAGGTGGCCTAGAGCTGTTGCCACAGATCGAATCGATGATTGAAGAATTTAATCTTCAACAAGAAGAAGAGCTGGAAGCATCTATAGAAAGTGAAACTATACAAAATGAAGTTGAAAATTTTCCACAGCAAAATATGCATCAAGAAGTTGAGCAAGCACAGCGTTTAGCACAAGCAGAGCGTGAGCGTGCAGATGCACAACGCCAGGCAGAACAGGCTCAAATAGAACGTCAGAAAGCTGAAGAGGCTGCACGTAAACTAGCAGCAGAAGCAGCACGTCGTCAGAATGAAGCACGTTTTGATTCTCAGCTCAGTCGTGCAGAGCGTGCATTAAATGCAAATAACTACGGTTTGGCTAAATCTTTGGCTCGAGAAGTATTGTCTGCTTCTCCGAGTAATGGTCAAGCAAAACGTATTTTACGTCAGGCTGAAGCAGGTGAATCAGCAGCCTTTGACGATATGGTAATTCAATAATCATTTTATACTTTAAGAGGGAAATTTAATGAAAAAGACAATATCTGTTGCTATGTTGAGCTCAGCTTTAGTTATTTCAGGTTGTGCGAGTACAGGGGGATTGGCAACGTCAGCCAATGGGGGATGTAATACGGGAATGTCTACAGCAGTAGGCGCACTACTTGGTGCAGCAATTGGGGCATCTGTGGGTGATAGTAGTTATGCTGCAACAGGTGCTGCTATTGGCGGTGCGGTTTTTGCAGCAGGATGCTTAATGATTAATGCCCACACCATTCAGAAAAAATCAGCTGCTGAAGTTGAAACGGCATATAAGAAAGCCAATAAAGGGAAATTGCCTCAAACAACAAGGGTTCAACAGTATTCTACTGTTATTTTACCTAATCAAACTGTGGCAGCGAACCAAAATATTACAGTAAAATCAGATTTGACTGTTGTAGAAGGTGTTGCTGATCCTCTTCAGCGTGTCCAAGAAAAATTAGTTCTAAAAGATGCAAATGGAAAAGTGATACGTGAATTGGTGAAAGATGTTCAGGTTTCAACAGCCCAAGGCTATAGTTCTGGCGATTTTGAAAATTCATTCAGTTGGAAGTTTCCTTCGAGTGTATCAAAAGGACAATACTTACTTGATACTGAATTACTCGTGAATGGTAAAAAAGTCGCAAACAATACTCGTACGATCACATTAGTCTAAAATCTCTTAGAAATCCCAATATGTATTGATACATATTGGGATTTTTACTGTAGCCAATATTTTGAGAACTTCATGAAATTAAAAATGTTGCTGTTAGGCAGTATTGTTATGCTGAATGGTTGTGCAATTATGTCTAAAAATGAGTGTTTATCTGCCAATTGGGGTTTAATTGGTCAGAATGATGGTTATAACGGTAATGGTTCATTCATGCAAAAGCGTACTCAAGCATGTATGAAACACAACGCTATTTTAGACACAGAAGCCTATACCACTGGTTATAAAAAAGGTCTAAAAAATTATTGCAATCCACAAACTATTTTTGATTACGCATTACAAGGTAGAGGAACATATCAGAGTTGCCCAATGGAAATGCAAAATAACTTACGACCTTATTACAATGTGGCGAATAAGTTTTATGTGGCGAATAAAAATTTAAAATCGATTGAAGATACAATTGCGACAGCAAAATCTAATATGTATAACTCTGATCTTAAGGAAGAATCACGAAAGTATTATCGTGAAAAATATAACGAAGCTAGCAATAAGTTGGGGCAAGTTCAGCGTGAATATAATATGGCAGAACGAGAAATTCTGCAATTCAAGCGAACGGCAAGTTTTGAATAATAAGAGTTAGTTATAAGATTGAAAAATATAGTTTCTCAGATAGCTAGAAACTGTATTTGCTTATTTCAAAGATTAATTTAACCCTCATCCTGTTTAAGCCAATGACTTTATAATTTGAATGGTTGGCTTATTTCGATGGGTTAATTGGTATGCACATAACGAAGCATAGATGCCAGTTAAAGACCCTGAAATACTCCGAGCTTTACTCGTCACTAAATTATAGTGTCCTTTCAATAGGCTGAATAATGTTTCTATTTTGCTGGGCTTTTTTAAGTAAAATCCCTAGGTACCATGAAGGCAGATCCGCGTGATTTAAACTGGCAGAAAGTTAATCAGGAAATCCGGTTGGCGCCTTTGGGCGAAAGCCTGTCGCAACGTGATCAGTTATTGGGTAAAATTATTAAATCAATCATTCATTAAACAGGCTAAATCAACGATGTTTTAGCCTGTTTTTGATGCTATCCAGATCTTTGACATGGCGGTCGCTTCATACAGCGGACTTTTAGCTCATTCATTCAAATGTTGCAGCTGCCATAGATCACTTTAGCT
>SMEO01000228.1_pt1 | contig 11000 bp, 10 predicted proteins | sample 2456251 | NCBI WGS metagenome assembly SMEO01 (sample SAMN10132594, study PRJNA489261) | soil metagenome | isolation source: day1 control-silt loam soil ammended | place: USA | reverse complement strand
AAAGTTCGCCATGCGGTAGAAGTCTTTGCACCCGATGTAGTGCATATCGTCACAGAAGGCCCATTAGGGCTTGCCGCGCAGCAAACTGCAAGATTCCTTAAAATTCCTGTATCGAGCGGTTTTCATTCACCATTTCAGGAATTTAGCCGTTTCTTTGATTTGGCATTCTTGGTTAAACCTATTCAGCATTATCTCAAATGGTTTCATAATCATACCGCAATTACCTGTGTACCGAGTCGTGAGACTGCCGAAGCACTCCGCAAATTTGGAGTGACGTGTCCACTGGTTGTGGTGGGACGAGGGGTAGATACACAAGCCTTTTCACCTAAATGGCGTTCTGATTCCCTACGCCAGAGCTGGGGAGCTTCCAAAGAGACCCGTGTCATGTTGTATGTCGGGCGTTTATCGCCTGAAAAAGAAATACCAGTGGTGATTCAGGCATATTTCACATTGCGTCATATGCATTGTCAGGATGTGCGTCTGGTGGTGGTCGGAGATGGTCCAGACCGACAGCGCTTAGAGCAGTTGAATCATGATGCTTCGATTGTGTTTACCGGGAGTTTGCGTGGTCAACAGCTTGCTGAAGCCTATGCCAGTGCCGATGTGTTTTGCTTTGCGAGTCAGGTTGAAACCTTTGGCAATGTGGTATTGGAGGCGATGGCCAGTGGACTACCGGTTATTGCTTATGATTATGCTTGTGCACATCTACATGTACAACACGACCGAACAGGCTGGCTCAGCTCACTGGGTCTGCAAGAAGATTTAACAGCCAATATCTTAAAGTTACCAGATTATCACACACTTAGAAGAATGGGTGTGTATGCTTCACACTGTGCACAGAAGGTCGGATGGCAACATCCTGTAGAGCAGTTTGAACAGGTTCTGTACTCAATCACAAGGCAAAATAAATGACCTAATTAAAACAAGAGCGGGAGCAACATGATGAAAATCCACAATGCCAAACTCAAATTTTTAGAAATAGATTTAAAAGGCTGTGTCTACCTCAATCATCTCTCCCACTCAAATCGAATCGCTGCTTTTTTTAAAATCATTAGCCGTTTGGGGGATGGCGTGTTTTGGTATGTGATGTGTTTTGCTGCATGGGGACTTCGTGGCTTGGAGTATGGGCTACAGATGCTCTATATCATTTTGGGCGGAACGTTCGGTACGCTGATTTATAAAATTCTCAAAACAAAAACTGTACGTCCAAGACCTTATCAGGTGCATCAGGTGATTCGACTGGGTGAGCGGCCGCTGGATCATTTTAGTTTTCCGTCTGGACATACCTTGCATGCGGTAATGGCAACCACGGTCTTGGGTTATGTTGCACCGCTATTATTGCTGTTGATGCTCCCTTTTACGCTGCTGGTGGCTTTATCGCGCATGATTCTGGGATTGCATTATCCAAGTGATGTCGCGGTTGGGGCAATGATCGGAGGCATGATGGCCGTGGTCATTGTGCTGAGCGCACCTTATCTCAATATTATGTTGTAAAAATAAGTGAAAACTGAGGCGAAAGCTCGCAGATTTTTATAAATTTGCTAAAGTACAGCATTAAAGCAAATATGGTGAGAAATAGAGATGGGTTTACGTTGGACTGATACCCTCGATATCGCGATTGAACTCTACGAAGCGCATCCAGATGTGGATCCGCAGTGGATTCGTTTTACTGATTTACACGCCTGGGTATGTGCCTTGCCTGAGTTTGCAGATGACCCGACTAAATCCACAGAAGGTCTGCTGGAAGCGATTCAAATGGCATGGATTGACGAAGCGCGTTAAGTGCCCGATTGAAAAAAGCATATTTTTACAGTGTAAAAGCAGAAAAGTGCGCATTATCTCGGTATAATGCGCCAAATTTTCATGTCAACAATTGACTTAAGGAGCCTATCATGGCTATCGAACGTACTTTATCTATCGTAAAACCAGACGCAGTTGCTAAAAACCACATCGGCGACATCTTTGCTCGTTTCGAGAAAGCTGGTCTTCAAATTGTTGCAACTAAAATGAAACACTTGACTCAAGCTGAAGCTGAAGGCTTCTACGCTGAGCACAAAGAACGTGGTTTCTTTGCTGATCTTGTTGCTTTCATGACTTCTGGTCCAGTGGTTGTTTCAGTTCTTGAAGGTGAAAACGCTGTTCTTGCTCACCGTGACATCCTTGGCGCGACGAATCCTAAAGAAGCTGCTCCTGGTACAATCCGTGCAGATTTCGCTGTAAGCATCGACGAAAATGCTGCTCACGGTTCTGACTCTGTAGCATCAGCTGACCGTGAAGTTAACTACTTCTTCGCTCAAACTGAGATTGCTCCACGTACTCGTTAATTCGCAGTATTCAAACCAGATAAGTGTTATTATACTTATCTGGTTTTTTTATTCTTTGAATAATTCTTTGCTCACATATTGAGCTTCTCCTTTGATCTTTAGACATGGTTTAGGTAATACACATGAGTACTGAAGTCGTCGCTGTATCTGCAGTTTCAGCTGCACAGCAACCATCTCCGTCCACTCCCACACAGCAGAATGCTGTGGAAAAAGTGAACCTACTCGGCATGTCTCGTCCGCAAATGGAGAAATTCTTTGAGGATATGGGGGAGAAGAAGTTTCGTGCCGGGCAGGTAATGAAATGGATTCACCAATTTTTCGTGACCGATTTTGCCGAGATGACCAATATCTCGGGCAAACTGCGTGAAAAACTGGAACGTATTTGTGAAATTAAAGCGCCCGAAGTGGTGCATAAAAATTATTCTAAAGACGGTACCCGGAAATGGGTCTTCCGTGTCGGTGATGGTGACGGCTCTCTTGTCGAAACTGTATTGATTCCTGCTGAACATCGTAGCGGCCTACGTCGTACCTTGTGTATTTCGTCTCAAGTGGGCTGCGCACTGGACTGTTCATTCTGTTCAACCGGTAAACAGGGTTTTCAGCGCGATTTAGATCAGTCAGAAATCATTGGTCAGTTGTGGGTGGCGAACTATTCCTATATGGAAGATGTGCCTGTGGCAGATCGTGAACGTTCAGTCACGAATGTGGTCATGATGGGCATGGGCGAACCACTGCTTAACTACGATGCCGTACTCAATTCCATGCGCATTATGCTGGACGACTTTGCTTATGGCATGTCGAAACGTCGTGTGACCTTATCGACATCAGGTGTGGTGCCGAAAATCGATCAAATGGTCAAAGACATTGATGTGGCACTGGCAATTTCATTGCACGCACCAAATGACGAACTGCGTAATGAACTGGTGCCAATCAACAAGAAATATCCGTTAGAACAACTGATTGCGGCGTGTCAGCGTTATATTGCCAAAGATGGTAATGAAAGTTCACGTAAACACGTCACCATTGAATATGTGATGCTGGATGGTGTGAATGATCATCCTGAACATGCACAGCAAATGATTAAGCTGCTGAAGAACTTGCCGAGCAAGATTAATTTGATTCCATTCAACCCTTTCCCGCACGCGCCTTATGGGCGTTCAAGCCGTAACCGCATTATTTCTTTCCAAAAAACTTTGTCTGATGCCGGTTTTGTGTGTACGATTCGTCAGACACGCGGTGATGATATTGATGCGGCGTGTGGACAGCTTGTAGGTCAAGTGGCTGATCGTACCCGTCGTGCGGAACAGTGGAAAAAGAAAATTGCGCAGTCAAATGAGATTATGCGTTCACAAGGATAATAAGAGGTCGCCAGTTGAGAAATCTAACATCTAAAATTGCTTTGATTTCAACAGTATGTGTGTCTTTAGCTTTGGTTGCATGTCAAACGCCAGATTTAGGTCAGAAAGATCCTGAAAAAGCCACCAAAGTCCGTACCCAATTGGCGGCAGAATATTTAAGAACAGGTGACCTAGATGCAGCCAAACGTGCGCTGGATCAGGCACTCGAAACGACTCCGCGTGATTCGCAAGCGAATATGATGATGGGCGTGCTATTGCAACAGGAAGGTAGTCAGCTCAATCTTGAGAAAGCAGATGCTTATTTCAAGCGTGCAATTTCGGCAGATCCGAAAAATGCACAGGCACGCAACAACTATGGCACGTATTTATATCAGCTAGAACGCTATAATGATGCGATCGAGCAGTTTAACATTGCCGGTGCAACTTTAGGTTATGATCAGCGTTTCCGTGCGCTGGAAAATATGGGACGTATTTACCTGAAAATGGGCGATGTGGTGAATGCTGAAAAATCATTCAAACAGGCGCTTCAGGCGAATCGCGATTCATATATATCAATGTTAGAGTTGTCAGAAATTTTTTATTTAAACCAGCAGTTCCCGGCAGCGACACAACTGTATCAACAGTTTGCGCGTGGTGTGGGACAGAAAAATCAGGGTGCCCGTGCGCTCTGGGTTGGCATTCGCACTGCGCGTGCCAGTGGTGATCAGTTGGGGATGCAGGTATTGGTGAACCAGTTACGTGCATTGTTTCCTGAAAGCCAGGAATACCAACGTTATTTGCAATTACAGTACAGTACTGAGGCCGTATGGAAGTAAATCCTAATTCACCTTCGAATCATTCGAGCGTAGCTCCAAATGCGTTAGGAAATATTCAACGTCCGGGCGAGTACTTGCGCCAGATTCGTCTCAATCAGCAACGTGATCTGGAAAATGTGGCCAAAGAGCTGAATATTCCGGTCAAAACCCTGACTGCACTTGAGCAGGATGAATATAAGTCTTTGCCTGAGGCGACTTTTATCAAAGGCTATTACCGGATCTATGCCAAACTTTTGGGTGTAGATGCGTCGACTATTATTCAGCGTTTTGATGAAATTTATACCAATGATACGGGTTTGTTGCCCAATCATGCGCTGAATAATTCCCCCATCAAAATTATGGGGAAATTGCCAGGTTCCAAGCGTGACCGTAACCGTAAATGGTTAAAGCGCATTTTTATTACGCTGGTCTTGCTGCTAATTTTGGGCGCACTGTTTGCCATGATTCAAAACTGGTCGAGCAGTAATTCGCAAAATAGCAGTGAAGTTTCTGGAGTCGGTGCTTCCAATATCGAGATTCTGAATCTGGATGCAGGCGCCGCACTGTCTGGCGACCAGCTAAAACTCGATTTTAACCGTCCGACCTCTGTGCATATCGTCGATTCAGCCGGTAAGGTTTTAGCGACTGGCCGTCAGGCATCGAGTTTGCAACTCAATGGTGAAGCACCATTCCAGATTCGTCTTGATGATGCGGCAGCTGTATCACTCAGCCTGAATAATGAAAATATTTCATTGTCACCTTATACCGTAAACGGAAAAGCAGAATTCCGTTTGTCACCTTAACAGATCAAGAGTAGAGCAAAACCATGATCGTAAATCCAATTAAACGTCGTCCAACACGTAAAATTCGTGTCGGTTCAGTTTATGTGGGTGGTGATGCACCAATCAGTATCCAGTCTATGACCAATACTGAAACCTGTGATGTGGCAGCCACGGTTGCACAGATTCAGCGCTGTGTCGATGCCGGTGCAGACATCATGCGGGTTTCTGTGCCTACGATGGAAGCGGCGGCAGCATTTGGTGAAATTCGTAAGCAGGTGAATGTGCCTTTGGTGGCCGATATTCACTTCGACTATAAAATTGCTTTGGCAGTTGCGGACTTCGGTGCAGACTGTTTGCGGATTAACCCGGGCAATATCGGCTCAGAAGCAAAGATTCGTGAAGTGGTGGCAGCAGCACGTCATAATGATATTTCAATGCGGATTGGTGTCAATGCCGGTTCACTCGAAAAAGACATTCAAAAGAAATATGGCGAGCCGACAGGCGCAGCATTGCTTGAATCTGCGATGCGTCATATCGACATTTTAGACCGTCTGGATTTTCAGGAATTTAAAATTTCAGTTAAAGCATCCAATGTGTTCCTGACCATGGATGCGTACCGTTTGCTGTCACAGCAAATTGATAATCCGCTGCATTTGGGTGTAACCGAAGCCGGTATTTACCGTACAGGTTCGGTTAAATCTGCAATCGCCTTGGGTGGTTTGCTGATGGAAGGCATTGGCGATACCATGCGTATTTCGCTTGCTGCCGAGCCTGAAGAAGAAATTAAAATCGGTTTTGATATTCTAAAATCGCTGGGTCTGCGTTCTAACGGCATTAATTTTATTGCCTGCCCAAGCTGTTCACGTCAGGAATTTAATGTGATTTCCGTGATGCAGCAGCTTGAAGAACGTCTGGAAGATATTCGTACTCCAATGGATGTGTCGGTGATTGGCTGTAAAGTAAATGGGCCGGGCGAGGCTAAAGAAGCCGATATCGGTGTCGTAGGTGCAGCGCCACGTTCACTGGTGTATCGTAATGGTGAAAAAAGCCATCTAATTGATACCAATCAACTGGTTGATGAAATCGAAAATATGGTTCGTCAACGTGTTACCGAGCTTGAAGAAGCTAAATCTAAAGAAATTATTCGTACAAGTTTTTCTGAGTAGATCATGAGTTCAATCGTCGCAATCAAAGGTTTTAATGACATTCTCCCAACGCAAAGCCCAGCTTGGAGACGTCTTGAACAGCATCTGTCGGGTTTGATGGATGCTTATGGCTATCAACAAATCCGTTTGCCTATCGTTGAACAGACCAATCTGTTCAAACGTTCGATCGGTGATGCCACCGATATCGTTGAAAAAGAAATGTATACCTTTCTGGACAAAGGTAATCCGCCTGAGTCTCTGACACTACGCCCTGAAGGAACTGCAGGCTGTGTACGTGCCATGCTGGAGCATAATCTGCTTCGTGGTGCAACTCCTCGCGTCTGGTATATCGGGCCAATGTTCCGTTATGAAAAACCACAGAAAGGCCGTTACCGTCAGTTCCACCAGTTTGGTGTAGAAACCTTTGGTGTGGCGACTCCGGACATGGATGCAGAGCTGATTTTGATGACTGCACGTCTGTGGAAACGTATGGGCGTAGCGGACAAGGTTCAACTTGAATTAAATACTTTAGGCGAATCGGATGAACGTGCAGCCTATCGTGCAGCCTTGGTTGAATTTTTAGAGTCACATAAAGCCGATCTGGACGAAGATTCTCAGCGCCGTCTGACCACAAATCCACTGCGTATTCTGGATTCTAAAGATGCCAAAACCCAAAGCATCCTAGAAAATGCACCGAAACTGCATGACTTTATGGGTGAAGAAACTCTGGCGCATTTTGCCCAGTTACAACAGTACCTGACTGATGCCGGCGTGAGTTTTGTGATCAACCAAAAACTGGTACGTGGCTTAGACTACTACAACAAAACTGTGTTTGAATGGACCACAACACATTTAGGTTCACAAGGAACCGTGTGTGCCGGTGGCCGTTATGACGGTCTTGTTGGTCAATTGAAGGGCAAGCCTGATCAGTCTGTACCTGCGGTTGGTTTTGCCATGGGTATCGAACGTTTATTGCTTCTGCTTGAACAGGTTGAAGACAATACACCAACGCGTGATTGTGAAGTATTCCTGGTGGCTGAACCGGCTTCTCAAGGTCAAGCCTTGGTCATTGCTGAACAGATCCGTGATCAGCTTGAAGCAGCGGGGAGTCAGGTGCGTTTGAAAGTGGGCTCTCAAGGTTCAATGAAGTCGCAAATGAAAAAGGCCGATCAGGCCGGTGCTTTGTTTGCTGCGATTTTAGGTGAGCGTGAACTTGAAGCGCAGACTTTTACGGTGAAAGAACTGGCAACCGCAGAGCAATCGAATGTGCCATTTACGGACTTCGTTGCATTTTTTAGTGCTAAAATTTCTTTAAAATAATCGATAAAACATCAGGAAAAGGGTAGTCTCATGAGCGCAGTGGGTGATGAACAGTTTGAAAGCTTAAAATCCTTTACGAAGAAATATGGTTCTTCGATCATTACAGGGATTTTGATTGCGCTGATTGCCTTTTTTGGATGGGAATATTGGCAGAAGAAAAACCTGGCAGAGTCGCAAATGCACACTGCCAAGGTTCAGCAGTTGATGGATGATGCACAGGCGACGCAGGGCGATGCCTTTGCCAAGCTGTCTGAAACTGCGGACAAAATTGTCAAAGAAGCACCAGATTCAGCTCAGGCCATTCAGACTCAGCTGGTCATGGCGAAACTGGCCTATGACAAAGAAGATTATGCTGCGGCTGAGAAAGCGCTACAAAAAGTTGAAAACTCGACACTAGACGATAAAGGTCTGGTTCAGGTGGTCAAACTTCGTCTGGCTTATGCGCAACTGGCACAGAAAAAATATGATGCTGCATTGAAAACTTTAGAAGCAGTGACTGAACCTGCGTTTAAAGCAACTGCCGATGAAGCACGTGGCGATATCTATGTTGCCAAAAATGATATTGAAAATGCGAAAAAAGTATATCAAAGTGCATGGGATGCCTTGATTGAACGTAAAGAAGAACGTCAGATTTTACAAATTAAGCTCGAAAGCGTAGGCGTGTTGGTCGATGATCCAGAAATCGAACGCCCAATTATAGAAACACAAGCGGAAGAAGCTGCATGAATAGAAAATACAAAATTACCTGTGCCTTGACTGTTTTAACGCTTGCACTGGCTGGCTGTGCAGGTAAAACAAATAAAGTTCCAGAAGTAAAACCGAACCCACTTCCAAAACTGACCCAAGCCAAAACACTGGTTCCTGTATTTTCCACCAGTGTATCTGCGACAGATGCTGCCGATCCATTGCGTTTACGTCTGGATGCAGACAATGGTGTGGTTTTTGCGATTGATCCAAAAGGCGAGGTGTCTGCATTTAAGGGCAAACAGCGTCTTTGGCAGAAAAAAGTCAGCAAAGATAATCTAAGTTCTGGCGTTGAAGCGGCCGAGGGTCTGGTTGTTGTCGGTAGCCAGAAGGGCCAACTGTTTGCACTCGATCAGCAAACCGGTGAGCAAAAATGGACTGCACAATTGACGGGTGCTTTACTGGCGCCTTCACTGATTCATGCAGGTCGTGTGATTAGTGTGAGCAATGACGGTATGGTCTATGCGCATGAAGTGGCAAGCGGTGCACAAGTTTGGACTTATAACCTGCCTAATGTACAATTCAGCCTGCGTGGTATGGCGGCTCCTGTGCCATTAGATGCGCGTAATGTGCTGATTGCATCTTCAAATGCGTATATTTATGCACTGGATGCCTTAAGTGGCGTACCAAAGTTACAGCGTCGTGTCGCCGTGTCGGATGGCCGTTCTGATATTCAGCGTCTGGTCGATATCGACGGTGAGCCGGTCGTTGCAGGTCAGTTTGTGGTGACGACCAGTTATCAAGGTCAGGTGACTGTACTGGACTTGGCTTCACAGCAAGTCATCTGGAGTGAAGATGCCAGCAGCATCCAGCGTCCAGAAGTTGTCGGAAATGGCGTATTCGTGGCGCAAACTGATGGCAAAATTAAAGCTTTTGAGATTAGCTCGGGTCAACCGCTTTGGGAAAATGATCAATTGCTGAATCGTCAGCTCAGTAATCCAGTGATGTTAGGCACGGATTTGGTGGTCGGTGATCTGGATGGTGTGTTGCACCTGATTGACCCGCGTACCGGACAAATTACTGGTCGTTCGAAAACCTCTGGTGAAGTGCGTAACTTACGCGTGATCGACAACCAGCTTTATGTTTCTACACGCAAGGGCGCATTAAGCATTTGGCAGAACCGTTAATTTTAACGAGCCTTATGTTAAACTAGCCGCAACCGTATTTTTGTGAACGCGGGGTGATTGAAAAATCAATGCCCCGTGTTTTTATTTAGGGTATTTTTCCCCTTATATCTTCCTATACTTTCTGATGTTCAGGCCACTTTGACTGCCTGATTATTGAATAAAGGTTACTCTATGAAACCCGTAATTGCGCTCATTGGTCGTCCGAACGTCGGAAAATCAACTCTGTTCAATCAGATTACCAAGAGCCGTGACGCATTGGTGGCAGACTTTGCTGGTCTGACACGCGACCGTAAATATGGCGATGCAACCTATCAAAATAAATCTTTCATTGTGGTTGATACCGGTGGTATTGGTGAAAATGAAGGCGGTATTGACTCGTATATGGCAGAGCAATCTAAAACTGCCATTCATGAAGCCGATATTATCATTTTTGTGGTCGACGCGCGTGCCGGACTGCTGGCTTCCGATGAGCAGATTGCGCGTGAACTGCGTACTTTAGGTAAAAAGGTCTTTCTGGCGGCCAATAAAGTCGATGGCGTACATGCTGAAGCTGCCTTGGTTGAATTCTACAAACTGGGCATGGGCGAGCCGCTACAAGTTGCTGCCAGCCATGGTCGTGGTGTTCAGCAAATGCTGGAAGACGTGCTTGCCGATGTACCGGAAGATGAAAACCCGGAAGAGCATGATAAAAACACTGGTCTGCGTTTAGCGATTATTGGTCGTCCAAACGTGGGTAAATCTACGCTGGTGAACCGTTTGCTCGGCGAAGAGCGTGTGGTGGCATTTGACCAGCCGGGTACAACACGTGACTCGATTTATATTCCATTCGAGCGTGATGGCCGTCAATATACCCTGATTGATACTGCAGGGGTGCGTCGTAAAGGTAAAGTGGATGAAATGATTGAGAAATTCTCGATTGTTAAGACTTTGCAGGCGATGAAAGATGCCAACGTGATTGTGGTTGTGGTCGATGCACGTGATGGTATTGTAGAGCAAGATTTGCATCTGATTGGCTATGCGCTTGAAGCGGGTCGTGCCATGGTCATTGCTGTCAACAAATGGGATAACATGACTGAATATGATCGCAAGCAATGTAAGCTCGATGTAGAGCGTCGCTTCGATTTCATTCCATGGGCAAAAGTGCATTTGATTTCTGCATTGCATGGAACGGGTGTGGGTGAGCTTTATCCTTCGATTCACCGTGCCTATGATTCATCTCGTTTGAAAGTATCACCGGCAAAAATCACCCAGATTTTAAATGATGCAACAGATGCCCACCAACCGCCTATGGTTCAGGGTCGTCGTATTAAAATGCGTTATGCGCATATGGGCGGACAGAATCCACCAACCATCGTGATCCATGGTAACAAGGTCGATAAAACCCCTGCGGATTACCGTCGTTATCT
>SMEO01000224.1_pt1 | contig 11070 bp, 11 predicted proteins | sample 2456251 | NCBI WGS metagenome assembly SMEO01 (sample SAMN10132594, study PRJNA489261) | soil metagenome | isolation source: day1 control-silt loam soil ammended | place: USA | reverse complement strand
ATAAATATAACCGCGTTGAACAGTTACAAACATCCTTTTCACCACACTTTCACTAGAATTATTGGCACAGTTTAGAACATACGTTCCTGATTAGTTATAATATATCACAAAGCTATTTTGTATGACTAGAGGGAAGTTAGTATAACAAGAGTTTTTGCCCATTCTTTTGATTTTTAGAATCAAACGGCAATTCATCACATGACTGAAGTCACGTGGGTTCTTGCCGAATTACTAAATGTATAAAAACATTCGTTCTACTTTATCCCGCCTTAACGGGCAGTAAGACCCACACTTTAAGATTCTGAGTATCCAAAGAAGATAGATGGGGGGTCAACTGCCCGTAAAGGTCCGATTGGTTCAACTAACCATCAGTGGGGATAAAGCCCCCCACTGATGGAAGTTTCACTTTATTGTATCAAGGGAAATACCTATTAGGAAAGTTTTCTCACTTTTACTTTTGCACTCGTTCCTTACTTTCTTTCTCAAGCATTTTTTTATACTCGTTATAGAAGGAAATTTCAAACTTTTCATTTTCATCCATCGTTCGTGGTATCGCTATCTTCTGTTTGACTTTGTAACTTCCTACAGCCGTCTCCTCTAAATAGCCCATTGTTATTAAAAATTTCACATACTCAAAAATAGGATTCACCTTCTCCCCTATCGAGAGTAATGGTAACGGTCTTAATTTAATCAAACCAGAGGCTAGTCTTTTTTGAAAAGCTTGTTGAAAGGCTCTTAATAATACGATTTGACCAATCTCCCGTTTATGTAAAACATCCATGTAAATCCAAGCCTGCCATTCGATTGCTGCTGTTTTAATTAGACTCATCCCTTTTACGGGTATCCCTACTTCAATGGGTAAAGTAGCAGCGGTTAGCCGGTTTGCATAGAGCGCACGAAAAAGAGGATCATGTAGGTTGGCAGTCTTTCCTCGGTTTAAGCACCAGCTTTTTCTTTTATAACGCCAGAGGGTAGTAACGGAAAAAGATTCATTTCTATACGGAATGAGGTAAACTGGAGCAAGTTTTTCTAACGGTGCAGTTGTCATTTCAGCGAAGACAGTCGAGGGTGAAAAAGGGGTAATGCCTTTAATGGCAGAAAATAGATTTCTCTCTGGACAATACGTCCATAAATAGGGATACATACTACTTCCAGTTACGAACAGCCATTGAAAAGCAGATACTTTGAACTCTTGAGCATCTACCCTTTTAATATTTTTCCGAGCAAGTATCCAAATCGGTAAAATATCAATGCTTTGATAGGCTTTCGTTCGTTCAATAAAGACTGCCTCGCTAATGGTTGAGCATTGAAATTCAACAGCGTATTTCTTTTCGTCAACTCTGACTAATATGTCTGCTCGCTTCTTGATCGTTGGTATATACCCTTCTAATACAGCATCATATCCATGTGAAGTAAACCAAGAAAAAAGCTTTCGTTTGGCAAGTAAATGATAGGTGGATTCAGGTTCTGAGGAGGCATCACAGGAAGCATTACTTTTGTGGGCAAAATGAGGAATTTTAATCGATCCTGCTTTAAGCACTAACTCTGTATCACAGCAAGGACAGTAATAAGGCTGGACTCTTTTGATCAAGGAAATCACTTCAGCTGATAATTTCTCTGGAAGTGTGTATAACTTACCATCGATTCCTTTAGCTGTTAGCATGTTTCACCACCTTTCTACCTCCTATCTATTCGCTGTCCTCTGTAAAAATCCTGCAAAAAAACCGATTTCAACATGAAATCGGTTTAGATACTATGCAAAATATTTTGAGACTGTTGTTAATACATCATTTTCAATAACTAATTTTCCGTATTCTTCAAGCATGTGTATCGTTATAGACGATTCATGACTATATTCTAATAAAATACTTAATACATTATCAATTTCATCTTCATCAATCTCATCTTCGATAAATTCGATGTATAAGTAATATTTATTTTCATAAGAGAAAAGCTTGGTTTTCCATTCATCTAACCCACTGCGGTTACTTAGAGAGATGACATCTTCAAAATCATCAAATTCGGTAATGAACTCGATCACTCCATCTTCAAAAGAAAGGCCACTGTAGTCCTCATTACCCTCTAGGTGTTGATCAAGGAGAGATTCAATCTTGTCATCCACTTGGAAATGTTTAAGCTTATCATCTGAAAGTGAATAATCCATTTTTTGACCATCTTTGGCAAACTGGGCTTTTGTAACCAGAATTTCAAGTCCTTTTTCGAGTGCTTGCACTTGAATCCATAATGGGCCTTCAATCATAAATTCTTCTTCCTGATGAATTTCATCCATCATTTCCCAAAACAATTCTTCACTTCTTTCGCGACTGTACCAAATTTCTTCGCGATCGAAACCACGTTCCTCAATGTCTATATAAGAAATGTAAAACTTAACCGTGTCATCATTAATGCGTTCTATTTCCATTAAATCTCCTCTCCCTTCCTTTCACATTTTGAAGGGATCAAATACCCCCAAGCGAAAATCGCTCTGAAACAATCTTTTGCTATAACGACTTTGCAAAAAATGATTATTTAATTTCATTTTATGACAAAACCTTATAGAAGGGAAATAAAAAACGTTACTAATTTAAAAACAATTGTTTGCCTAGTATTTCATTCATTTTAATAAATAACTCATCAATCTGCAACTCATTCATATTATGTTTTTTACTAGGCATCACCAGAGTTCACTTATTAAATACGTTATCTATTATATACTCAGAAAAAGGGAATTCCATACATTGTACTCTATAAAAATAAAAAAGTAACCATATAACCAACTAAGATAATTTTTCTTAAATATTGTTGATTATTGGCTCATTCGTGTGAGACAGCGGTCTCACACGCCAAAAATTATTTTATAAAAGATATTGTTTAAGACAAAGAAAATGCTCTGCAGCCGTTGCAGAGCATACTTTTAAGATTAGTTGACCATTTTTTGAGCTTCAAGAAGTTGAAACGTTCTAATTTTACGAGGTAAGAAACGTCGAATTTCATCTTCATTGTATCCCACTTGAAGTCGTTTTTCATCAAGAATGATTGGTCTTCTTAACAATCCTGGATTATTTTTAATAATGGTATACAGTTCTTGAAGTGGTAATGATTCTAGATTTACATTAAGCTTTTGAAAAGTCTTTGATCGAGTTGAGATAATTTCATCCGTTCCATCTTCCGTCATACGAAGAATTTCTTTTATTTCATTTATTGTAAGCGATTCCGAAAATATATTACGTTCTTGATATGGAATTTCGTGTTCTTCTAACCATGCTTTAGCTTTTCTACATGAAGTACAACTTGGTGATGTATATAATGTTACCATGTGTATTCACTCTCCCCTTATTATAGAATCGATAACGATTTATGGTGGAATCAATATATTAATCACTCTAGTTTGAAATGATTTTAATTAAGTAATTCTTATTTAGAATTATACACCACTAATTTAAAAATGAACACCCTTTTTAGCAAGAGTAAAATCCTTTACTTTTAATCCTTTACCTGTCATACAACAAATCTTACATTTATTAAAATGCTTTACAACAGTTTAACTCTAATTGAAAAAAAAATCAGATATTCTCAATTAAGAAGTTATAATAGCCGGACTAAATGTCAAAAAATTAATAATCCTCACATTATAATACATACATAAATTGTGTAAATTAATGGTAACTAAACATTTCTGTAAAAAGTCTAAAAATCCTTTAAATTTGAAAAGAAAATTTTTTATATCCTCTTTTTTATAATAGGCTTCTCATTTAGAGGATTCTTCTGATGATGGCTGCTTCTTTTCTTTTTTACTTTGAAATAAAGAAACTAATACGTATCCTACAAGAGTCATAATAATAACAATATAAACAATGGCTTCTCCCCTTGCCATAACTCGAAAGGAACTGCTTAAATTGTGCAATGCCTCATTTACAGGTAACCCTCGTAAACAATCGATACCGAAAGCAAACGCTACTAATAAAATGAACATGAGAATGGCAATACCTAGATTTTTCACTACAATCACACTCCTGCTCATACTTTTCCCATTTTAGAGAATGAAGTATACGCCTTAGCAGCCATTTGGAAAAAATGACATAATCCGCATAATAAACGCCGCATAAAGGGAGATTATAAAAAAAGCAGACCGCATCTGAAGCTAGATAGCACGCTTTGAACATTTTATCCTTCTTTTACTCTTAAAAAATAGAAAGGTAGTTGTTACATGCCTTTTTTCAAACGAAGTTCATCAGGAAAAGAAAAACAAAAATCTCAGGATCAGCTCTCATCTTCCTTAACTGAAAACTTGGAAAGGATAAAGCAAAAAACAGGGAACAGTTCAGATATTACGATTCGGCCATTAAAAATAAGCGGGACCCCAAATATGAATGGAGCGCTTATTTTTGTGGGGGGGACTTGTAGAAGAGCAATCCATCAATGATTTTATTATTGAGTCGATTCTACATCGCAACTTTTCAGACGATCTAACACCAAAGCAGGTTTATACCGTTATTTCTGAACAGGTTATTTCTCTTAGTTCGGTTAAATCTAGTAATGAATCGAATGTTTTATTTACTTCATTAATGTCAGGGAATTCTATTATCCTAATCGATGGAGTCGCAGAGACATTGATTGTTAGTACCAGAGGAGGAGAAAGACGCTCGATACAAGAACCCTCCTCACAGGTTGTCATCCGTGGACCACATGAAGGGTTTACAGAGTCAATCAGTACAAATATTGCGATGGTTCGACGAATTATCAAGTCACCTGACCTATGGGTTGAAACGATGAAGATTGGAAGGGTAACTAAAACAGACGTTTCCATTATGTATTTAAACGGTATTGCCAAAAATGAAGTAGTTGACGAAGTCCGCAATCGATTACAAGGAATTAAAATTGATAGCATTTTAGAATCAGGCTATATCGAACAACTCATTGAAGATCAGTCCATGACGACCTTCCCTACCATGTATCATACAGAAAGACCGGATTCAGTTGCAGGTAATCTCTTAGAAGGAAGGGTCGCCATTTTCGTGGATGGCACCCCCTTTGTACTGGTAGCACCGGTTGTATTCATGCAATTTTTTCAGACAATGGAAGACTATTATACGCGGAAGGAAGGAAAGTATGTTTTTACGATTCAAATGATTAACCCAGGAAACGTGGCAAGTGGCTTGCAGGGTGGTTCCGGAGGACAGGCTCCGCCGACAACTGCCGTTTCTGCTACTGGAGATACGATATTCTCCAGTTTTGCAGGATCTATGGTTGTTTTCTCCATGATCTATCCTTATGTGAACCATCCAAATAAAGTAAAAATGACTTGAATTCTAGTCATCAGTTTAAGCGGCATTACCGTTACGCTTACAACAGCAATGAATATAAGTGTTCTTGGCGTTGAGCTTCTTTCTCGTACACAGTTCCCTTTACTTAGAAGCATCCAAACCATCGCTATTGCTAATTTTATCGAACGTCTTGATGTCTTTTATATGTTCATTTTAGTTATTGGTAGTTTTATCTCCACAGCCTTATTTTTTTATGTAAGTGTTAGCGGAACAGCCAGTTTATTTAACGTTAAAAAACCTTCTCAATTGTGTTATCCGCTGGGAATTGTCGTTTTATTACTCTCGCACATCATCGCAAGTGATTTACAAGAATATTTGAACGAGGGGGGCAAATACTTACACTACACGATTCACCTTCCCTTTCAAATCATCATCCCGATCTTGCTTTTAATCATTGCCTTTGTAAAAAATCGCAAGCATAAAGAACACTCATTAATGAGCGAGTCTGAAAAGGCACAGACAGAGGCATAATTGTACTTATACAATTGTCCAACTTAAGATTAAATAACAAAAACGACCTCCTTTAAGAGATCGTTTTTGTTATTCCTTACTAATTGCTTGATATTGCTGTAACTCCTTTTCAGAACATAAGACAAAATGTCCTGGTCTTACCTCACGCATTTTTACTTCTTCACCTTCTGCATAAGCATGCACATCAGGATGATATACTTTTCGTTGTCTATTGCGTTCTATTTCTGGATCTGGATGTGGAATCGCTGATAAAAGAGATTGCGTATAAGGATGTAGCGGATGGCTATATAGGTCATCGGCTGGTGCTAGTTCCACTAATTTACCAAAATACATTACACCGATTCGATCACTGATATATTTGACCATCGATAAATCATGAGCAATGAATAAATAGGTTAATCCTTGTTCTCTTTGCAGTTTTTTCAATAAGTTTACAACTTGTGCCTGAATCGATACGTCTAATGCTGAAATTGGTTCATCGGCAATGATGAATTCAGGCTTAACAGCAAGTGCACGGGCAATTCCAATCCGTTGACGCTGTCCACCTGAGAATTCATGTGGGTAACGATTCGCATGCTCACGATTTAAACCAACTGTTTCAAGCAATGAATATACACGCTCTAATCGTTCTTCGTTTGTTTTCGCTAAGCCGTGGATATCGATTCCTTCCGCAATAATATCGACAACTTTCATCCTAGGATTCAACGATGCATATGGATCTTGGAAGATCATTTGCATTTTGCGGTTAAAATCCTTTAATTGCTTTTTAGATTTTTTACCGTGAACATTCACACCGTTAAACAGTACTTCACCATCGGTTGCATCATATAAGCGAATAATCGTACGTCCAGTCGTCGATTTACCACAGCCTGATTCACCAACTAAACCCAATGTTTCACCTTTATAAATATCAAAAGAGATATCATCAATTGCTTTCACCATATTTGGTTTACCATTATTAAAATATTGTTTCAGATGTTTAATCTCTAATAATTTTTCACGTTCAGCCATTATTTTCCCTCCTCTACCTTATATTTTTTCATACGTTTTTGAACAGCTAGAGGCGGTTCTACTTGAGGCGCATCTGGATGCAGTAGCCAAGTAGCGGCGTAGTGCGTATCTGAAACCTTAAACATAGGTGGCTGCTCTTCTAAATCTATTTGCAATGCATACTTATTTCTTGGTGCAAATGCATCCCCTTTTGGTGGATTTAATAGATTTGGTGGTGTACCAGGGATTGCAAACAGTTCATGTTCTTCGCTATCATCAAGACTTGGCATAGAACTAATTAACCCCCATGTATATGGATGCTTCGGATTGTAGAAAATTTCATCTACCGTACCTACTTCGACAATTTTCCCCGCATACATAACGGCAACACGGTCTGCTACATTAGCCACAACACCTAAATCATGGGTAATAAAAATAATTGATGTATTGAATTTCTTTTGCAAATCCTTCATCAATTCCAAAATTTGTGCCTGAATGGTTACATCAAGAGCTGTTGTTGGTTCATCGGCGATTAGCACTTTCGGATTACAAGCTAACGCAATTGCAATAACAACACGCTGTCTCATCCCACCTGAAAATTGGTGTGGGTATTGTTCAAAGCGTTGTTCTGGGTGTGGAATACCGACCAATTTTAGCAATTCAAGAGTCATCTTCTTTGCTTCCTCTTTACTTACCTTTTGATGCTTTAAAATCGGCTCCATAATTTGTTTACCCACTTTAATCGTAGGATTTAAAGAGGTCATTGGGTCTTGGAAAATCATCGATATTTCTTTTCCGCGAATTTTTTGCATCTCTTTATCAGATAGCTTCGCTAAATCTTTTCCCTCAAAAAGGATTTCTCCACTTTTGATTTCCGAATTACCTGGTGGTAGCAATCTCATAATCGTTTTTGTTGTAACAGATTTCCCTGATCCTGATTCACCAACTATAGCTAACGTTTCACCTTTTTTTAGTTCAAAGTTCACCCCACGTATGGCTTGGACTTCACCAGAAAAGGTATGAAACGATATATTTAAGTCATTTACTTCGAGAATATTCTCCATCATTTACCCTCCTGAGTTAATCACGCATTTTCGGATCCAATGCATCACGAAGTCCATCCGCCATCATGTTTAAACAAACCATGATAATACTAATAAAGATGGCTGGAAAAATCATTAGATGTGGATATAGTCTAAGTGTTTTAAATCCATCATCAATTAATGTACCAAGAGATGCGAGTGGAGCCTGTAATCCTAAACCAATAAAGCTTAAAAATGCTTCAAAGAAAATCGCATTTGGAATGGTAAACATCGTATTAATGATGATGACACCAGCTAAGTTAGGCAGCATATGCTTGAAAATGATTTTTGCATTTGAATTTCCAAGTGTGCGTGAAGCTAACACGAATTCTTGTCCTTTTAACTTCATTACTTGGGCCCGAACAACACGAGACATACTTGTCCAACTAGTAATTGCCAAAGCAACCGTAATGGACAATATACCTGGTTTAAATACGAGGATCATTAAGATAACAACAACTAAGTTCGGAATTCCTGATATAACTTCAACAATTCGTTGCATGATATTGTCTACTTTTCCTCCAAAGTAACCAGAAATTGCCCCATATGCTACACCAATAAGCATATCAAGGATCGTAGCCAATACAGCAATATATAACGAGATTTGAGTCCCTTTTGCCACACGTGTAAATAGGTCTCGACCTAATCCATCTGTTCCAAACCAGTGGTATTCATCAATATTCTTTTGGGCATACAAATCGACAACGGTTCCATCTGGATTCGTTTTTGCACCATCAAACGGAAGCCAACTAATATTTTCTAAACCAGCAATTTTCGGTGGTAAATTCGTTCGATTTAAATCTTGATCGTTCATCCCATATCCACTAATAGCCGGACCAACAAAAGCAAAAATAATGACTAAAGCCATTATTACCATACTCACAAGAGCGGCTTTATTTTTGCGGATTCTTAACCAGGCATCCTGCCAAAAGTTCAAGCTAGGTTTATTAATCGCTTCACTGACGTTGGCATCTATAATGGCAGGAACGAATTTATCTTTACTTATTTTCAGCTCTTCATTCGCCATTATCCTTTACCTCCTGATAGCCTAATACGAGGATCGATCAATCCATAAAGAATATCTACTACAAGAACAATGACAACAAACATAAATGAAAACAGGATCGTTGTTCCCATAATAACGGAGTAATCATTGACTGTAATTGATTTTACGAATTGCTCACCAATTCCTGGTATGGCAAAGATTTTTTCAATAACAAGGGATCCTGTCATTAATGAAACTGTTAATGGTCCAAGCACCGTAATTACAGGAATAAGAGCATTTCTTAAACCATGTTTAAAGGCAACTTCGAAACTGCTTGCACCTTTTGCTCGAGCGAGGGTAATATAATCTGATCCGAGGACATCAATCATCTCTGTCCGCATGAAACGGGCAGCAATGGCAAGTGGAAACATTGCAAGAGCTATTGTAGGCATAATGGAATATTCAAATCCCTCCCAAAACAGAACAGGCAACCACCCTAACTTAACACCGATATAATATTGAAGTAATCCAGCAAACACAAAGTTTGGAATTGATTTACCAATAACTGCTAAGAAAGTTGTTGTATAATCTACCCATGTATTTTGTCTTAATGCACCTAAAACCCCAAGTATTATTCCAATAATCGTTCCCATAAACATCGCTTGGAAACCTAAAATGAAAGATGGTTGAATACGATCTGCTAACAATTGAGATACAGGCGTATTATTAAATTGGAATGATATTCCTAAATCTCCTTTTAACAATCCAAAGATATATTTTGCATATTGAACCGGAACCGGGTCATTTAGTCCATATTGCTCATTCATAAGTTCAATCTGAGCCGGTGACAACTTAGCAGCACCAGCATAAGGAGAACCTGGTAGCAATTTCATTAAGAAAAAGGTTAAACTAGCAATTACAAACAACGTAATGATCATATACATAACCCTTGTTGCAATATATTTAGCCATCTTTGCACCTCCTAATTTAATTATTCTTATTTATTTGACAATTCATTAAATAGGGAAAAGAGAGTACATCTCATGGACATACTCTCTCTCCGGCCATTTTTAATACATTTTAGATAGGTATTACTCTACAGTAATCCATCTATAGCTATAATCAGGACCAAAGCTATTATAAACTAATCCTTTAACTTTTGTATTCACAAGGATATTGCTAGAACGTTGATACGTTGGTGCTAAAGCATAGTCTTCAGCTAATAAAATATGTTCAGCATCTTGCATTGCTTCAGCATATGCAGCTGGGTCATTTGCAAGTTCATTTTGTGCTTTATTAATTAATTTGTCATATTCAGGATTTGAATAGTTCATTTCATTAATTGGGCCGCCAGTTAAGAAAAGGTCTGCAAATGTCAACGCGTCTTTGTAGTCTGGACCCCATCCAGAAGAAACTAAATCATAATCCATGTTTTTAGAGCGATCAATACGGCTAGCGAAAGGAACATTTTCTAAGTTAACGGTTAAACCTGGTAGGTTTGTTTCAAGTTGGTTTTTGATATATTCATTTACTTTTTTCGTACCCTCGATATCATCACCAAGTAAACCAAGTGTAACTTCTTTAACACCTAATTCTTTTAAGCCTTTATCCCAAGCAGCTTTTGCTTCATCGACGTTATATTTAATAAGATCTGGATATTTCGCACGGAAATCCTTACCTTCATAGCTTACAAAATCTTTTGGAATAAAGTAGTTCGCTGTTTGTGAACCATCATTTAAGATATTTTTCACCATTGCATCTTTATCAAATGCTTTAGCGATCGCTTCACGAATATTTACGTTAGCCAATACTTTATTTTTTTCGTTCATTTTAATCCAATAAGTAAATGGAGTTAATGTGCTAAGTAAACGTTCGTCTCCTTGATATTGAGGAACAAGATCTGAAGCTAATTTAGCCGTAATATCAGCTTCTCCAGATTCAAATGCATTAACTTGAGCATTGTAATCTTTTACAACGTTTGTCGTGAATTTTTCTAATTTCACAGTATCTGCTTCGCGGTAATCAGCATTCTTTTCAAGTACCCACTGCGTTGATGTTGGACCGTCCCATTGAGTCATAACGAATGGACCATTATACAATAAGTTATCTGCACTTGTTGCATATTTATCGCCTTTTTCTTCAACAAACTTTTGGTTTTGTGGATAGAAAGTAGCGAATGATAATAACGCATCCCAATATGCTAATGGTTTTGCGAATG
>SMEO01000223.1_pt1 | contig 11084 bp, 11 predicted proteins | sample 2456251 | NCBI WGS metagenome assembly SMEO01 (sample SAMN10132594, study PRJNA489261) | soil metagenome | isolation source: day1 control-silt loam soil ammended | place: USA | reverse complement strand
CAAAGAAGATAGGTGAGGGATCAATAGCACGTATTGTGTCCGAATTAATGATCACAGACTAAGAACGCAACATCCTTATTTCTTCGGTCTGTGTGACCCACATCGTGTGGGCCTCAACTAACCATCAGTGGGGGATGAACGAAAACCCCCACTGATGGAAGTTTCACTTTATCAACATGAGGGATTTTGGCAATGTATTGAAACAATGACAGATTTACAAATAATCAATGAAGAATGGGCTAATATAGGCCATGGGTTAAATTGTAAAGAAGTGGAGATGTGTACTGTGACAAGTGCTTTTACCAATAAAAGAGTGTTAATTACCGGAGCTAGCGGATTTATAGGGTCCCACCTTGTTAGAAGGATGGTTGAGGAAAATGCTGAAGTAAATATTATAGTAAGAGAAGGATCTGATTTATGGCGGATTCAGAGCCTTTTAAAAGACATTAAAATCCATCGGGCTGATTTAAGGGACTCGGAAAAAATAGATGTCTATATCAGAAAAATAAAGCCTGATTATGTTTTTAATATGGCGGCTTACGGTGTTGATTCAAGACAAAAAGATTATATTATTGCTGCTAATACCAATATCATAGGCACAATGAATATGCTAAATCCTTTGATTTCTGTAGGATGTAAAAAGTTCTTAAATATCGGTACGTGTATGGAGTATGGAGATAAAAAAGAAATAATTAAAGAAAATACTCACTTAGAACCATTCAATATTTATGGAAGCACTAAAGCTGCTAGTACAATTTTGGCACACCAAATTGCTGGAGAAAACAATATTGATATTGTTACTTTGAGGGCTTATGGGGTTTTTGGAGAAAATGAAGGAAATCATAAGTTTTTCCCCCATATTATCTTATCAATTCTAAATAATACAGATGTTAATTTAACAGGTTGTGAGCAATACAGAGATTATAGTTATATAGAGAATCTCATCGATGGTTTTATTTTGGCTGCTCAAAATGATGCAGTAAAAAACGAGATATTTAATATAGGTACTGGAATAATTCATCCTTTAAAATACTATGTTGACAAAGTTTTTGAAAAAATGGAAACTGTTAAGAAGCCTAATTATGGAGCTGTACCCTACAGGTCAGGAGAAGTCTGGAAACCCCACCCTGATATAAGTAAAATACAAAAAATATTAGGATGGGCGCCGAAAATAGATTTTGATGAAGGCCTGGATAGAACAATAAAGTGGTATGAAAGAAACAAAGAAAAATATATGTAAAATGGACTTCGGAAGAAATAAAAATACTAAAAGCTTTTTATCCATTGTACTTGATGGTCGCAGAGTGCTGAATAAAATGGCACTAGATGAAGCCTGCGTGAGATATATTGGTGTAGGGTTAGCTTAGCTCCTACAAATTTTTTCGGAAAGAAGTGATTTTATGGGGAGATTAGGTGAATTTATCAACATTGATCCGTATCAAGATAAAAGAGGTATGCTAAAAAAAGTAATCAAGAAAAGTCAGCTGCCGGATAGTAGTGAAGTTGGGGAAGTATATTTGCTTTACTCAAACCAAAATAGTGTTAGAGGAAATCATTATCACAAAAATACCTTTGAGTATTTCACGATTATCAGTGGTAAAGCAAAGGTGGCTTTGAAGGATTTGTCTCAAGGGGTACGTGAGGAGTTTTATATGTCTGCCGATGACAACGTTGTACTAAAGATACCTCCCTATATAGTACACGCTTTTAACAACGAAGACATTGATCCGTTGATTATTCTTGCTGTGTCATCAAAAGAGTATAGTGAAACTGATACTGACACATATATTGAGGAAATTCTTTAACTATATGTAAATAAATTAGTGAGTAAGAGCCATTTCATTTTTGAAAGGCTCTTTTATCATGAAATGGCGCCTGTCCAGTGCAACCCCAAACCGTAAGCATAACATATATAAAGTAGCAATAAGGAGTTGATGAATTAGTGCAGGATTTTAAATCTATTTATGTAGTTCAAGGGATATATGAAGTAGAAGTAATAAATAATCCAACGTCGTATCCGCTAATCGGCAAGGGGGCACAGGGAGCCGTATTTAGAATTTCTTCAGATAAGTGTGTTAAAATTTATGGACAACCAGAAAGAGCTAGTATAGAGGGGGAAGTATTAAAAGTCGCACAGAATTCTTCCATTATCCCGAGACTTTATGAAGTAGGGACAAACTATATTATTATGGAATATATTGAAGGTCCCACTTTATTCCAGTATTTACAGTCTGGAGGTGTCCTATCTGAAAATATTATAAAGGAAATTCTATTCGTGCTAAATGAAATGAAGCGTGTAAAATTTACTAGATTGGATGCGGATATGCGTCACATTATCGTAACTAAGCAAGAACAATTAAAAGTAATAGACCATTACAACTCATATAGAACGATTCAACCTAGACCTAAGCTATTGTTTAATGGTTTTAAAATTTTGGGTATTTTGCCATTGTTTTTGGAAAAGTTAAAAAAAATGGATCCGGAATCTTTTATGGATTGGAAAGATTTATAGACAAAAAAGTAACTCCCATTAATGTTATAAGGCGGTAGCAGAGGTCGTACATTGACTAAGCTATTGCCTTTTTCTTTTTGGCTGTGTTAATCAACAGAGTTATATAACGCAGCCTTCTTTTTAGATATTGAAAAAATGAGTCAATCTTAATAAGATTCACTTGCTGCTTCATCGGCAATTGTTGTTGGAATGGTGCTATCGGTAATCATTTCCATGTTTTTGGCAACCTTTGTACTATAGGTAAAGTCTCCGTAGCAGTACGGATAGCGAAAGTTATTTTTATCTCCGCCACAATTATAGATTTTAGGATTTTTGTTTACTTGAGTCATCGAGAATTGTTTTGCTAATTGTTCAGAATGTTTTCTGCCATGTTCTGAAATAAAGGTGATATATCCCATTCCCATATTATAAGATTGAACGATCGTTGGAAAATCGACCTTTTTTTTATTCCCATATGTAAAAACTTGATTAAAATGCTTGACACCCTGTTTAATACTTTCATTGGGATCTTCAATTTCATTAGGAGACAAACCCGCAGCCTCTGAGGATTGCATAGGATCTCCACCTTTTCCTCTACTTTCCTGTTGCATTAATGCAAGTAGGACATCCGTGTACTGTTCAAGCTTGTATTTTTCCAATTCAGCTTCAAGAACTGGACTATACTTTTTAACGTTGGTAAAAGGATCCTCAGCGATTAAGGTATGATCATGATCTATTTTTGAAGTTTCTGTATATTGTTTAATTAGTATGATGATAAGACACAAGGCTAATATACCTAAGAATGTTTTTAGTTTATTTTGATTCATTGGTCTCTCCTATAAATATTATCTATTTATTATTTTACCAGTATTAATTCTATAGATTGTAAATATTTTATGGAGATTTGTAGTATAATAATCGCTTAAAATACAATATTCTTTAAAAAATACAGAAACTAGGATGATATAATCGTTAAAATAAATACAGATTACTATTTACTTTGGAAAAAATTTGTTTTATAGTGAATTGGAAAAGTTCATAATTTATGAAAACTAGGGGTGTCCAATTAGTTGGGCTGAGAGAGAAACGCGTGTAGGTTTCTTAACCCTCAGGACCTGATCTGGTTCATACCAGCGTGGGGAAGTATAATCTGCTTTTTATTATAGCGTAATGCTTTATAAAAAACTGACTACAACCGGGTTCTGTTTTAAACAGAACCCGTTTTTTTTCACCAATATTTATATATTATTGGTGTCTTCCTCCGGTATGTAGGCTTATCCATTGCTGATATGTGACCTGATTGCGTCCTACAAAATACAAGGAGGTAATAAATGATGAAGAAGAATGTAATGGGTGGTTTTCCTGCTAGCCATAAAGTTTATGTGGAAGGCTCACAACCTACTATTCGAGTTCCATTTCGTGAGATTGAACAAACATCAACTGTAACTACAAGAGGGGAAGAGAAAAACGCTCCGATTCGTGTGTATGATACAAGTGGTCCGTATACTGATGGCAATATGGCAGTAAATATTGAAAAAGGTTTACCATCTGTTCGTCGTAACTGGGTAATCGAGCGTGGAGATGCTGAGGAATACTCGGGTAGGAAGATTAAACCTGAAGATAACGGACATAAAGATCAAAATAGGGATGAAGAACTTATTTTTCCAGGATTACAAAGAAAACCGCTTCGAGCAAAGAAAGGGAAAAATGTAACGCAAATGCACTATGCTCGTCAAGGAATCATTACAGCTGAAATGGAATATATCGCGTTACGAGAAAATATGGAACCTGAGTTTGTTCGTAAAGAAGTAGCGGAAGGTCGTGCAATCATTCCGGCAAATATCAATCATCCAGAATGTGAACCGATGATTATTGGTCGTAATTTTTTAGTGAAAATTAATGCCAATATTGGAAATTCCGCGGTTACATCATCGATTGATGAAGAAGTAGAAAAAATGACGTGGGCGATCCGTTGGGGAGCCGACACAATGATGGATCTTTCTACCGGAAAGAATATACATACAACGAGAGAATGGATTATCCGTAATTGTCCGGTTCCAGTCGGAACGGTGCCAATCTATCAAGCTCTCGAAAAAGTAAATGGCGTTGCTGAAGATTTAACTTGGGAAGTGTATCGAGATACATTAATTGAACAGGCTGAACAAGGAGTGGATTATTTTACGATTCACGCTGGGGTACGTTTACCTTACATTCCACTTACTGCAAAACGGACAACTGGGATTGTGTCTAGAGGGGGCTCTATTTTAGCACAGTGGTGCCTTGCTCATCATCAAGAAAATTTCTTATATACACATTTTGAAGAGATTTGTGAAATTATGAAGGCATACGATGTTGCTTTTTCATTAGGTGATGGTTTACGTCCGGGTTCAATTGCGGATGCGAATGATGAAGCTCAGTTTGCTGAATTAGAGACACTTGGCGAATTAACGAAAATCGCTTGGGAACATGATGTTCAAGTAATGATTGAAGGACCAGGTCATGTACCTATGCACAAAATTAAAGAAAATATGGATAAACAATTGGAAATCTGTATGGAAGCGCCTTTTTACACACTTGGACCTTTAACAACAGATATTGCACCTGGTTATGATCATATTACATCTGCGATTGGAGCAGCAATGATTGCTTCATATGGTACCGCTATGCTTTGTTATGTAACGCCGAAAGAGCATCTTGGACTTCCGAATAAAGAAGATGTTCGCGTAGGTGTGATTACGTATAAAATTGCTGCTCATGCAGCTGACTTAGCGAAAGGTCATCCTGGAGCGGAAGTGCGTGACAATGCATTATCTAAGGCACGTTTTGAATTTCGCTGGAGAGATCAATTTAATTTATCACTCGACCCAGAGCGTGCGATGGAATATCACGATGAAACATTGCCTGCTGAGGGAGCGAAAACGGCACATTTCTGTTCGATGTGTGGACCAAAATTTTGCAGTATGAAAATTTCTCATACGATTCGGGATATGGAAGTTGATCAAGGATTACAGGAAAAAGCGAGTGAATTCCGTCAATCAGGGGCGAAGATTTATCAATGAGGAAAAAGATAATAGAATAATAAGTTTAATTGTCAAATTGCATCAGATAAGAATAGAAATGAGCAAAGTTGATATATTTGAAAAATTTCTGTCATTTGTTATAATAATATAGAAAATTTCATAGTGAAAAATGTAGGGGAGCTGGTGTTGCCAGCTGAGAATGTATCCGTAAGGTACTGACTCTTTGAACCTGATCTGGTTGAAAACAGCGGAGGGAACATAAACTAAAAACAGGTAGATTTTTTGTTTGGAATGTATGTTAGCGTCCGGAATGGTTATAGTTCCGGGCGCTTTTCTTATTTTTTGCTATGAACTTATAAAACATTTTGATGGGGGCACAGGATATGAAAAAACTTGGTTTTATTCTTATGATTGCCTTACTGGTTTTAGCTGGCTGTCAGTCTAATGAACCAAAAGAAGAGGCTACTCAAAAGACACAAGAATTGAAAAAAGTAACGGTAGTGTTGGACTGGACTCCTAATACGAACCATACGGGTCTTTATGTAGCTAAAGAAAATGGTTATTTTAAAGAGCAAGGTTTAGATGTAGAAATTATTCAACCAGGAGAAACAGGCGCAGATCAATTAATTGCTTCCGGAAAAGCAGATTTTGGTGTTAGCTATCAAGAGGGGATTACCCAAGCTCGCGTTCAAGGAGTGCCTCTTGTTTCAATTGCAGCGGTTATTCAACATAATACATCTGGATTTGCTTCACCAGTTAATAAAAATATTACATCACCAAAGGATTTTGAAGGTAAAACATATGGTGGCTGGGGTTCACCAATTGAAAAAGCAGTTTTAGATTCATTGATGAAAACTGAAAATGCCGATATTAACAAGCTTGATATTATCAATGCCGGAGATGCAGACTTTTTTACAATGGTTAAAAAGGATGTTGATTTTGCTTGGATTTATTATGCTTGGACAGGTATTGAAGCAGAGCTTCGTGGCGAAAAATTAAATATGGTGTATTTAACAGATTATAGTGACAAACTAGATTACTATACACCAGTATTGGCAACAAATGAGAATATGATTCGTAAAGATCCTGACACGGTTAAAGCATTTGTAGCTGCAGCAGCAAAAGGATATGAATACGCGATTAATGAACCAGACAAAGCAGCAGATATCTTAATTAAAGCAGAGCCTGATTTAAATCCAAAATTAGTAAAGAAAAGTCAAGAGTGGCTTGCAGATAAATATCAAGATGACGCGAAACAATGGGGCATTCAAAAACTTGAGGTTTGGAAAAACTATGCGGACTGGATGAGTGAGCATGGTGTATTAGAAGGAAAATTTGAAGCGGAAAAAGCATTCACAAATGACTTTTTACCTCAAAAATAAGGAGAGAATAACATGGCAAATTCTTTAGTCAGTGCTCAAATTATTCCGAAAACAAAAGGGGAAGATATTATCCCCTTTGTAGATGCAGCGATTGCAATTATTGCTGAATCTGGCGTGAAATATGAGGTTCATCCGCTTGAAACAACGATGGAAGGTGAACTTTCTGTATTGCTTGAAATCATTCAAAAAATGAATGAAAAAATGATGGAACTAGGTTGTGTGAATGTCATTACTCAAGTGAAAATTCTTTATCAGCCACAAGGGATTACGATGGATACATTAACGGAGAAATATAGATGAAGAAAGTAATCCAAGAAAAAGGAGGAGCGATTTTTTTCCTCCTTTTCGTTTTGATTATATGGCAACTATTAGTAAAAATAACAGAAACCCCTGCATGGCTCTTACCGGCGCCAAGTATTATTTTTAAAGAAGGGATCCTATCATTTTCTCAATATTCAATAGATGTTTTATCAACGATCCGATTAACTTCACTTGGATTTATCATCGGCAGTCTAGCAGGATTTATCCTTGCTGTGATTTTACATATTTTTAATCGATTACGACAAACGGTTTATCCGTTGTTAATTTTGTCGCAAAATATTCCAACTATTGTTCTAGCCCCATTGTTAATTATCTGGTTTGGCTTCGGGATATTGCCAAAACTGATTGTGATTGGACTTGTTTGTTTTTTTCCAGTTGTTGTAGCAGCTCTTGATGGCTTTAAAAACACACCGTCAGAGTTAAAGCATTATATGGAAATGGTCGGTGCAACGAAAAATCAAATTTTTTGGAAACTTGAATTGCCACATTCTATGCCTTCGATATTTTCCGGTTTAAAAATATCCGCAACATATAGTGTAATGGGAGCTGTCATTTCTGAATGGTTAGGTGCAAAAGAAGGAATCGGCGTCTATATGACGATGGCTTCCTCCTCGTTTCGGACAGACCGCGTGTTTGTAGCTATCTTTATCATCATGATTTTAAGTTTATTATTTTTTGGAATCATCCGTATTTTTGAAAAGATTTTTGTAAAAGGCAAGCAGTAGAGAGGGTAATAAAAATGGTATTACATATTGAACATATAGAAAAGTCATTTGGTGATACACAGGTATTACAAGATCTTTCCCTTCATGTAGATGAAGGAGAGTTTGTTGCGTTACTTGGCCCTTCTGGTAGCGGAAAGAGTACGCTCTTTAACTTAATTGGAGGTTTGTTTGCTCCTGATAATGGAACGATTTCGTTAAATGGGCAAAAAACGAATGGAAAAAGAGGATTAATTGGCTATATGCCGCAGCAATCCTCGCTATTTCCATGGAGAACGGTACTTGAGAATGTGTTGCTCGTTCAAGAATTATCAGGAAAGTCTAATCGCGAGGAAGCGAGAGACTGGCTGCGAAAAGTAGGCTTAGCGGAATTTGAACATGCTTATCCATTTGAATTATCAGGAGGGATGAAGCAACGTGTCTCTTTTATTCGAGCCTTACTTAGCAGACAAAATCTATTATGTTTAGACGAACCTTTTTCAGCACTTGATGAATTTACTAGACTTGAAATGCAACAATGGTTATTGTCCGTATGGGAAAAGAGCCGGCAGTCGATTCTTTTTGTTACCCATAGTATTGAGGAAGCTTTATTTTTAGCCGATCGAATTTATATTTTTTCCAAAAGGCCAGCTGTGGTAAAAAAAGAGTTTATTGTACCTTTTTCACGCCCTCGAGATGAAAGTTTATTTACCAATCCTGAATTTTTTGCCCTGAAGCAGGAGCTTTTTGAACTTTTACGAAGTGAAGCTAGTGTTGGTGAAGGAATATGATGATTGATGCTCATATCCATTTTGACCAATATAAAATTTCAGAGCGTATGCAAATATTAACGGAACTAGACCAGTTTGGTGTCACGCAGCTGATTTCTGTCTCCATGGATTTATCCTCTTGCAATAATAATCTTTTGTTATCGAAACAAGACGAGCGAATTCAACCTGCCTTTGGTTTTCATCCAGAACAAGCACTTCCAAATAAGGACGAATTCGCTGAACTGATTAGCTGGATCAAAGAAAATAGTGAGAGTATGATTGCAGTTGGAGAAGTGGGGTTGCCTTATTATTTAAATGCTGAAACGAAAGGTGGCATCCCCTATCAACCTTATATCGAATTGTTGGAGCAAATGATTGCTCTTTCGGTTGAACTGGATAAACCAATTGTGTTGCATGCAGTCTATGAAGATGCTGAAATTGTTTGTGATTTGTTAGAGCAATATGGAGTGAAGTATGCTCATTTTCATTGGTTTAAAGGCGATGAACAGATTGTTAGGCGTATGATGAATAATGGTTATTTCATCTCAATCACACCAGATGTGTTATATGACGATGAAATACAACAACTCGTACATCAATATCCATTAGAACAAATCATGATAGAAACAGATGGACCGTGGCCGTTTGAGGGTCCTTTTTCAGGACAAATGACCCACCCTCGGATGATGAGGGAGTCTATTAAAAAAATAGCTGAAATTAAACAAATATCAATAAATGAAGTAGAAGATACGTTATATGAAAATACTAAGAAATTTTACAGTTTTAGGTTAGTATGAATAATCGATTAACAATCATAGGATGACGCATGGATCTGCCAATTAGATTTGGTGGAACAAACGCGTCACCTTATTTTAATGTATTTTTCCTGTTTTCCTTGTTCCTTGAGATATTCCTTCCATTATATCAAATGTTGCTCCAGTAAAAAGAACCAGATCACTTACTCCAAAGTGATGTTTACAGCAAGTACTTATTAATAGTAAGATAAATATATCCATATTTTACATGAGGTGACAATATGAAATGGAAGAAAGTAATGATAACGGTTGGAATTTGTTCTTCTATATTACTTTCTGCTTGTTCTAGCGAAGAAGAAAGTCAAGTTGAACATCAAAATCACACCGAACAACTGAGTAATGGCGACATTCGGGAAGAAACAAGTGGTAGAGATCAGAAACCTGAGTTCCTCTTAGAGAAACCAGAGGATTTGCAAACCATTTACTTAGCTGTTGCTCAACATCAGGATTTATTAGAAAACATACCATGCTACTGCGGTTGTGGGGAATCTGCCAATCATAAAGATAATTATGATTGTTTTATTTATGAAAATAAACAAAGTGGAGCAGTAGTCTGGGATGATCATGGCACTAAATGTGGGGTATGCTTAGAAACCGCTGTAGAAGCAATAAATGATTTTAATGATGGTAAAACGGTAAAAGAAATCCGTCAAACCATTGACAACAAATATAAAGAAGGTTACCCTAAACCAACTGCGACGCCTGAAGTTTAATCAAAAAAAAGAACATTGTGATAAAAATCAGGATGTAACCATATATTTTTTCGTGAACTGAATTTGAAACGAGGTAGAGTATGTCTCAATTATTAAAAAACCGTTATGTTCAAGCTATTTTTGTGTCGGCTTTATTTCTCCAGATTGGTATTTGGATACGGAATTTCGCAATTCTATTATTTGTTATGGAGAAAACAGATGGAGATCCTTTTGCTGTTTCGATGATTTCTGTGGCTGAGTTTGCACCAATCTTTATTTTTTCCTTTATCGGTGGTGCGTTTGCCGATCGTTGGAGACCAAAGCTTACCATGGTATGGTGTGATATCTTAAGTGCTCTTTCTGTTTTTGCTGTATTATTTACTCTTCATGAAGGTTCTTGGCATGTGGTTTTTTTCGCAACACTAATTTCGTCAATATTATCGCAATTTTCACAGCCGTCTGGATTAAAGTTATTTAAAATGCATTTAAGTCCGGAGCTAATTCAGCCAGCTATGTCCATTTATCAAACGATATTTGCTATTTTTATGGTATTAGGTCCTGTAATTGGTACTGTTGTTTTCCAACAATTTGGGATTGAAGTATCCATCGCTTTAACCGGAGTTGCGTTCCTTTTATCAGCAGCAATTCTTTCATTGATTCCAAAAGATGTAGTGGAGCTTGATGACAAACCGAAATCTTCTACTTTACTTGAAGAAATGAAAAGTGGAATTCTCTATGTGGCTTCTAAAAAAGAACTAAAATTACTTGGAATGAGCTTTTTGGTTGCAGGACTTGCCATTGGCTTAATTCATCCACTTTCCATTTTTATCGTAACTGAACAGTTGGGATTACCTAAAGAAAATTTACAATGGCTATTAATGGTGAATGGAGT
>SMEO01000222.1_pt1 | contig 11112 bp, 6 predicted proteins | sample 2456251 | NCBI WGS metagenome assembly SMEO01 (sample SAMN10132594, study PRJNA489261) | soil metagenome | isolation source: day1 control-silt loam soil ammended | place: USA | reverse complement strand
GCCTGATTTCGCCTCCACCGCATCACGACATTTACTCCATTGAAGATCTCGCCCAACTGATTCACGACCTGAAAAACGTGAATACACAGGCCGATATTTCTGTGAAACTGGTCTCCAAGGTCGGTGTAGGGACTGTGGCGGCCGGGGTTGCCAAAGCCAAGGCCGATCACATCGTGATTGCGGGTCATGACGGCGGTACCGGTGCCTCCCCCCTGTCTTCCATCAAGCATGCTGGTACCCCGTGGGAACTGGGCCTGGCTGAAACGCAGCAGACTTTATTGCTGAATCGTTTACGTAGCCGCATCCGCTTGCAAGCCGACGGCCAGATGAAAACCGGCCGCGATGTGGTGATTGGAGCCTTGTTAGGTGCGGATGAATTTGGCTTTGCCACTGCCCCCTTGGTCGTGGAAGGCTGCATCATGATGCGCAAATGCCATCTGAACACCTGCCCAGTAGGGGTGGCTACCCAGGACCCGGTCCTGCGCAGCAAGTTCAAGGGTAAGCCCGAGCACGTGGTCAATTACTTCTTCTTCGTGGCTGAAGAAGTGCGCGAGCTGATGGCCAAGCTGGGCGTACGCCACTTTGATGATCTGATCGGTCGCAGCGACTGGCTGGATATGCGCACGGGCATTGAACACTGGAAAGCCCGTGGTCTGGACTTCTCGCGCTTACTGCATAAGGTCGAGAACGAAGAGTCCCCACGCCAGATCGCTACCCAAGACCATGACCTGGAACATACGCTGGACCGCCAGCTGATCGAGCGCAGCGCCGTTACCTTAAACCAGGGCACTCCCCTGTCCTTCATCACGCCAGTACGCAATCGCAACCGCAGCGTGGGTGCCATGCTCTCGGGCGTGTTCACCAGGAAATACGGCCATCAAGGCTTGCCGGACGACAGCCTGCATATTCAATGCAAAGGCACCGCCGGTCAGAGTTTTGCCGCCTTCCTGGCCCAAGGCATCACCCTGGATCTGGTGGGCGAGGCCAATGACTACGTGGGTAAAGGCTTGTCCGGTGGCCGCATCATCGTGCGCTCGCCCAACGACTTCCGTGGCTACGGCCCGGATCACATCATCGTGGGCAATACGGTGCTTTACGGTGCCTTGGCGGGTGCCGCCTACTTCAACGGCGTGGCCGGGGAACGTTTTGCCGTGCGTAACTCCGGTGCCAGCGCTGTGGTAGAAGGCGTGGGCGATCATGGTTGCGAATACATGACGGGCGGCACCGTCGTCGTGCTGGGCGAAGTGGGTCGTAACTTTGCCGCTGGCATGTCCGGTGGTGTGGCCTATGTGTGGGATCCCCAACGTCGCCTGCAACTGCGCTGCAACCCCGGCATGGTGGATCTGGAGCCGGTTCAGAGCAAGGCCGAGCAAGAGATGAACAGCAGCATGGCGCAATGGCACAGCCGCAGCTCGCAAAGCGAGCGTCAAACCGACGATGCCATCTTGCACACCCTGGTCCAAGAACATTTCAAGGCCACTGGCAGCTTCCAGGCCCGTGAATTGTTGAAGGACTGGGACAACGCCCGCACACAGTTCGTTAAAGTCATTGCGCGCGAATACCGCCGTGCATTGAGCGAACTGTGGCAAGGCCCGCAAGCGAGCAAAGCCGCGCCCAAAAGCAGTAAAACCCGCCGTTCGGCTTCGGCCTGAACCCTTCCCATCACCATCAGGAAACACACATCATGGGAAAGACGACTGGATTTCTTGAGTTTCAACGTCTGCAAGAGGCCGTGGAAGCTCCGTTAAAGCGGGTCAAGCACTGGAAAGAGTTTGTCCGGGTATTGAATGATGAACAGGCTGGCCAGCAAGCCGCCCGCTGCATGGACTGTGGCATTCCGTTCTGCCACAACGGCTGCCCGGTCAACAACATCATTCCCGACTGGAATGATCTGGTGTACCGCCAGCAGTGGAAAGAAGCACTGGACGTGCTGCACTCCACTAATAACTTTCCGGAAATTACCGGCCGCATCTGCCCTGCTCCTTGCGAGGCGGCCTGTACGTTGAACATTGACCGTGCGCCCGTGGGCATCAAATCCATCGAGCACGCCATTATTGATAAAGGCTGGGCTGAAGGGTGGGTAGTGCCACAAGTGCCCACTCATAAAACCGGCAAACGCATTGCCGTCATCGGCTCCGGCCCTGCCGGTCTGGCTTGTGCTCAACAGTTGGCACGGGTGGGCCACGATGTCACTGTGTACGACAAAAGCGACCGTATTGGCGGCTTGATGCGTTACGGCATCCCCGACTTCAAGCTGGACAAGGGCTTGTTGGACCGCCGTGTGGCGCAGATGCAGGCCGAGGGCGTGCAGTTCTGCCCTTCTACCTATATTGGTCAGGCGCAGGATCAGGCGGCCCAGGAACCTGGCTTAACTGTCCTCTCGCCCACCGAGCTGGAACAGCGGTTTGATGCCATCGTTCTGGCAGGCGGTTCGGAAACTCCTAGACTGCTGGATGCCCCTGGCAGCCAGCTACAAGGCGTACATCCCGCCATGGATTTTTTGCGTATCCAGAACCAGCAAGTGGCCGGATCACGCGGTACGCCGGCTATCAGCGCCCAGGGTAAGCATGTAGTAGTCATTGGTGGTGGCGACACCGGCTCTGATTGCGTGGGCACCAGTACACGTCAAGGCGCGAAATCGGTGACGCAGTTTGAGTTGATGCCACGTCCGCCCGAGCAGGAAAATACGGAGCTGACCTGGCCCTACTGGCCGTTGAAGCTGCGTACGTCGTCTTCGCATGACGAAGGTTGCGAGCGGGATTGGGCGATCAATACGGTCGAGTTGGAAGGCAAAAACGGTCAGGTTAAAGAGCTGCGTGCCGTGCGCGTGGAATGGAAAACGGATCCTGAAACGGGTCGCATGAACATGACACCGATTGAGGGTTCTGAAGTGGTTTTCCCGGCTGATCTGGTTTTGCTGGCCATGGGCTTTACCGCTCCGGTACGTCAGGTCCTGGACGCTTTTGCGGTTCAGGCAGATAGCCGTGGCAATGTGGCGGCTAATACCGATGATTATCTGACTAGTCGCACTAAGGTCTTTGCGGCAGGCGACATGCGGCGTGGGCAGTCCTTGATCGTCTGGGCTATCCGTGAAGGCCGTCAGTGTGCACGTTCTGTGGATGAGTTCCTGATGGGGAGTTCTACGCTGCCGCGTTGAGATGACGCACTGATTTGACGCTTTGTTTGATGGCCTCTTCTTACTGGTTTAGCGATCTCATGCTCAGGCTTTGAGGTGTCGCTGCTCCTGGGGGAGAGGCCTGTTTTATGCAGGCTTCGCTGTTGGCAAGGGTGTCTGCCCTATGCCATGTCTGCTCTTGGCAGCTTAGTCTGACTTCTTATGGATGGCGCTAGTTCTGGGAGTAAGGTCGGTCTGCTATGGGACAAAGCCGTTTCTGTGTGGTTCTGAGGGGGCCGGTGCTATGCACCGGTTCCCTTGGCAGGTGATCGCTACGGGCGCGTCCTTAACTCGTGGGGTGACTCGTCCCCCGGACGAGCCACAAGCGCCCCACTCAAGCAACAGGACGCTTACACCCCTTCGCAATCACCCACCGGCGGCAAGTACTCTGAATCGCTCCTACCCCCTCAGAACCACACAGAAACGGCTGGCTTAGTACGGGCAAAGTGACTGCGCTCTAAAACTTTTGGCCCCCTTTAGGGGGTGTTTTTTCCTGCTTTTCTAGGTAGTTTTGAGACTACGGTGTGTTTGTACAGGCTGACCCAATCGCTCCTTCTTTCATATTGCCGATGCCCGTCGGCCCACGACCTAAAATTGTCTAAAACAGCTGGAACCCAGCATTTGTAAGCCTTTGATTCTTTTTTGCTTTCCTTGGAATCCTAGGGTTTTCCCCTAAAAACTACAAACAAACCGGTAACTAGGGTTTACCCTTGATTAATGGCTAGGGAAAACCCTATAATAAGGATTCGTAACCTAGACCTTCACCTTAAAGGGAAAGCAAATGTCTACCATGACCACTTACTCGCACTACATTCACTGGAGTGATGCTGTTGAGCGTGGGGTAATGCAAAATGCCCTGGAAAATGGTGAATCCGTGTCTTTAACTGCACTGACCAAAGCAGCGGCCAAACAAGTTTCCAAAGCCGCAAACGTGGTGTTCAATTACATGGTCGAACTGACCCGTGCCTTGAACGAAGCCCGCATCCGTGATTCCCGCATGTCGGCCAGCTACTGGTAAGCCACGCATCACCGTCGTAACGCTCAAGCAAAACACCGCTTGATGTTGAAAAGCCTGCTGATTTAGCAGGCTTTTGTTTTTTGTGCGTTTGCCAACACGATGCTTTGGGTCTGCGTATCTTATTAGTGCGCTGACTATGACTCGGTCCCTGAAAACCAGTTAGGGCTTGTTCAACAAATTTTTGAGCATGTCCAAGCGCTGCTTGGGGCTTAACGCTGCCTGCGCAGGATCTTCCTGGGCACCAGGATCTTCAACCTTCATTTCATCGATAAAACGGGATCGTTCACGCACCAGGTTTTCGCGTGCTCGTCTGCGCTTTTTACACCAACTCAAGCGCAGGCTGCGTTGGGCTCGGGTAATACCTACGTACATCAGGCGTCGCTCTTCTTGGATACGTTGCGCCAGAATATCGGCCTCTTTATCCGGGTCGATATCTTCATCGTCACGCCCAATGTGCGGCAGCAAACCTTCTTCCACGCCGACCAAGAACACATGCGGATACTCCAATCCTTTGGAGGCATGCAGGGTGGAGAGTTTGACAGCATCCGGGTCCTCGTCTTCACCACGCTCCAGCATGGTAATCAGTGCAACGCGTTGCACCAGATCGTTCAGACTAAGCTGGTCGTCTGCCGCTTTGGATTTCAGCCAGCTAATCAACTCCAGCACGTTTTCCCAGCGGCTTTGCGCGGGGCGCTCGTCGAACATATCGTAAAGATAGCGCTCGTAGTCGATGGCTCGCAGCAACTCGTCCAGTAGCTCGCTCACGGCCGTGTCATGCCCTTCCTGATCGCTTTCCACCCGGTCCGCTCTTTGCTGGATACGGCCTATGAACTGCCCAAAAACGCTGAGAGGCTCTAACTGCCGCTCGGCCAAACGGTCGGTCAAAGCAATCTGGGGAACGGCCGCATACAAGGACAGCTTTTGTTCGGCTGCGAACTGGCCCAGCACTTGCAAGGTGGCTTGCCCGATACCACGCCGTGGCGTGGTGGCGGCGCGGATGAAAGCGGGATCATCGTCTTCGTTGGCAACAATCCGCAGATAAGACAAAATGTCGCGGATCTCGGCCTTGTCAAAGAAACTCTGGCCACCCGAGATGGTGTAGGGAATACGTAAGTTACGCAGTGCCTGCTCAAAAATCCGGGCCTGATGGTTGCCACGATACAGAACCGCAAAGTCGCGCCATTCAGCCTGACGCTCAAAGCGTTCTGCCGACAAACGCATGGCAACGGTATCAGCCTCGTTTTGTTCGTCGTCTGTTACATGCACCTGGATAGGCTCACCAAAACCTAGGTCCGACCAAAGTTTTTTGCCGAACACGACAGGATTATTGCCAATGACATTATTGGCAGCCTGCAAAATCCGTTGAACTGAGCGATAGTTTTGCTCCAGCTTTACGACTTTCAGATCTGGGTAATCGCTGGGTAGCTGCGCCAGGTTTTCTACCGTAGCGCCACGCCACGCGTAAATGGCCTGGTCATCATCGCCTACTACCGTAAACATATTGCGCTGACTGGTCAGGGAACGCACCAGCCGGTACTGACACAGATTGGTGTCCTGATACTCGTCCACCAGCAAATACTGCACCCGCCGCTGCCAACGCTCGCGAACTTCTTCGTTGTCTTCCATCAGTTGGGCAGGCAGACGAATCAAATCATCAAAGTCCACCGACTGATAGGCGATCAAGGTGGCGGCGTAGTCGCGGTAAATACGGGCGGCTTCGATCTGGCTGGGCGAATTGGCAGCACGTTCGGCATCGTCCGGCCCCATCAGGGCATTTTTCCACAGGGAAATTTCTTGCTGGACAGACTTCAGGCGGCCTTTATCGGTCGTGGCCAACAGCTCCTGAATAATCGCCAAGGCATCGTTAGAGTCCAGAATGGAAAAGCGCGGCTTCAAACCGACGTGCTGCGCTTCTTCACGCAACATGCGCAGGCCCAAGGAGTGAAAGGTGCTGACCGTCAGGCCACGCAGCAGCTTGGGGTCTACCAAAGCGCGAATTCGCTCGTTCATTTCACGAGCGGCCTTATTGGTAAAGGTCAGCGCCACCACTTGTCGACCCGTGTATCCGCACTCACGCAGTAAATAGGCAATTTTCTGCGTAATGACACGTGTCTTACCACTCCCCGCCCCGGCCAGCACCAAACAGGGCCCGTCCATATACAGCACGGCCTGACGCTGCATGGCGTTCAGGTCGGTGGGGACAGTATGGCCGGGAGTATTGACGGAGGAGGACATGGTGGAACCAGTGAGTACTAAACAGGAAAACGACGTTCAACTCTTAACGCTTTTTATACGGGTACAAGGTGCAGCCGGGCAATGCCGAATGCGGTATCACGCAAAGACGGTATTGTCGTGGCGAGGCAAACTAATGTCAGGGCGGCATGGCCGCGCCCCTTTCTACCTGACCTTTACAGGCCCTAAATTTCAAGAGGATCGACCTCGATCGTAATACGCACTTTATGCTGCTTAGCCAATTGCGCAACCCGTGGCCCCCAATGTCGCACAAAAGCCTGTAAAGCCGGGCGATGGGCACTTTCCAGCAGCAATTGAGCACGCTCGACTTTGGCGACACGCAGAACTCGTAAAGGCACAGGATCGTACAGGAAAACCTGATCCGCACCCGGAAATTCGTTGGGGTAGTCTTCAGGTAAACGCCGCGCTTCGGTCAACAAACGAATGGCCTCGGCCAATTGTGGTGCTTCGGCTGACAGGAGCACTTGATAAGCAAAGGGTGGCAAGCCTACCGATTCGCGTTCGCTCAAGGCGCTTTGGGCAAAGCCTATGTAATCGTGCTTGATCAGGCTTTGATAAACAGGCTGATCGGGATAGCCCGTCTGGATGATGACATCGGCCCCTTCTGTGTGACGGCCTGCACGGCCTGCCACCTGCATCAGCTGAGCAAACAAACGCTCGGGTGCGCGGAAATCGTGGGCGAATAAGGTGGCGTCGGCATTCAGAACACCCACCACGCTTAGTCGCGTGAAGTCGTGGCCTTTGGCCACCATCTGGGTACCCACCATGATGTCCACTTCACCCGCATGCACTTGCTCGAAGAGTTGCTGCGCACTGCCTTTCAAGCGCGTGCTGTCTGCATCGATGCGCACCAGACGCGCATTGGGAAGGCGTTCGCCAAGGAACTCCTCAATACGTTGCGTGCCCCGGCCCATGGGCTGCAAATCCTGGTCGCCACAATCCGGACAAGCGTGTGGCACAGGAGCTTGATACCCGCAGTGGTGGCACTGCAAATTATGTTTGTAGCCATTTTGCCTATGCAGCACGGTATAGACCGTACAACGCGGGCATTGAGACAGCCAGCCACAAGAGGCGCAATGTAATACAGGTGCGTAACCGCGCCGGTTAATGAAAACTAAAGACTGCTCGCCCCGCTCCAGGCAAGCCTCCAAGGCATCCAGCAGTTGAGGGGAAAAACCGGATTCCAAGCGCAAATGACGGGTATCGACCAGCCGCACACGCGGCATGGACACTTCCCGAGCACGCTTGGGCAAGCTCAATAGGCTATAGCGCCCTTGGCGAGCATGGTTCCAGCTTTCCAGCGAGGGGGTTGCTGAACCCAATACCACCGGCACTTTCAGATCGTAGCCACGCCAGACGGCCAGATCCCGAGCGGAGTAACGCAGGCCGTCCTGCTGTTTGTAGGAGCTGTCGTGCTCCTCGTCCACGATGATCAGGCCCAGCTCTGGCATAGGCGTAAAAATGGACAGGCGCGTTCCCAACAAAATACGCGCCTGACCGCTGTTGACGCGCAGCCAGGAGCGTAGCCGCTCTCCTTCGGACAGACCGCTATGGAGCACGGCCAGCACATCGCCGGGTAATACACGCGCCAAACGAGCCCGCAAAACTTGCTCAAACTGCGGCGTCAGGTTGATTTCGGGAACCATGAACAAAACTTGCTGACCGGCAGCCAGCACTTGTTCCAGTACCCGCATATAGACTTCGGTTTTACCGCTGCCAGTCACCCCATGCAGCAAGAGGCAACTGCCAGGTTTTGCCGCCACAATGCCTTCGACCGCCGCCTGCTGCTCGGCATTCAGAACAGGCAGAACATCGCTATCTACGGGATCGACCTTCTTTTCCTTGCGCTTGGCCATGCGCAATACCGGACCACCAGCAGAACGCTTGCCCAGATAAGCAGAGGGTTTGCGCAGCGGCCCTGGCAGAGCCGGCATCATGACCTCGCCCAAGGGACGGTGGTAGTAAGTGGACGCAAAACGCGCCATGCGCAACCAATCGGCAGGAAACGGCGGCAAATCGTCCAGCACCTGCTCAATCGCCTTGACCTGCTCCGGCGGGTACGACGGTTGCTCCGGCAACGCCACCACCACCCCTATCATTTGACGCCGCCCAAACTGCACGATGACACGCTGCCCCACCAAAACCGGCTCGTGGTGCTGGTAATCAAACACCCCATCCAAAGGGACGTCCAAAGCCACGTGCAACCAGAAAGGTCCGGTGCTTGCCGAAGCAGAAATAGCGTCAGGAATGGCGGTCATGGATGGTGTTTCAAAAAGGAGCGGGCCGGGCTGAAAGCCTGATAAGTCAAGAGCTTAGAGATCTGTGGATAACTTTGGGGAAAATGTCAGGAACAAAAATAACAAAGAAGCAAGCCCAGATACAATTTAATTTCCAATATCGCTGAACCAAATATAAAACACAACAATATCAAGTAATTAAAACCGGGTATTGAAATTAAATCTTAAATAAAAAAGACTCGAATTCCAGACTATCTATGTGCATAACTTTGCGCACAAGCTGCAGCAGCCGGTGCGCAAAAGTTATCAAACGCTGTGGTGACGAGGGCTGTAAGAGTGCACTTCATCAACCAAAATGCCTACGGCTTCCGGGTCAGTGAAACGTGAAATACCGTGTCCGAAGTTAAATACATGACCGCCCTGGCCCACAGGGCCGAAGTCGTCAATAACACGACGGGCTTCACGACGAATGGCTTCTTCGCCACCGAACATGGTCATGGGGTCCAGATTGCCTTGCAGGGCCAATTTGTCACCGATACGAGCGCGTGCACGAGACAGGTTCACCGTCCAGTCCACACCCATGGCATCCGCGCCACAGCCTGCGATATCTTCCAGCCACATACCGCCACCCTTGGTAAAGACAATGACGGGGATGCGCTGGCCATCGTGTTCACGGATCAGGCCATCGACCACTTTGCGGGTGTAAGCCAGGGAGAATTCCTGGAACAGGGAATCGGACAGCACACCGCCCCAGCTATCGAACAACATCACAGCTTGTGCACCGGCACGGATCTGGGCGTTCAGATATTCCTGGGTGGTCCGGGCATTGATTTCCAGCATGCGGTGCATCAGGTCTGGACGCTGATACATCATGCTTTTCACCAGACGGTAATCGTCCGAGCCTTGGCCTTCTACCATGTAGCAGGCAATGGTCCAGGGGCTGCCCGCAAAACCGATCAGCGGTACTTTGCCGTCCAGTTCCTTGCGAATCAGCGAGACCGCATCAAACACGTACTGCAGCTTGGACATATCAGGCGCTTCCAAAGCCATGACATCGGCTTCGTTACGCACGGGGCGAGCAAAACGCGGGCCTTCACCAGCCACGAAATCCAGACCCAAGCCCATAGCGTGCGGCACAGTCAGGATGTCGGAGAACAGAATGGCGGCATCCAGATCGAAACGACGCAGGGGCTGCAAGGTAACTTCGCACGCAAACTCAGGGTTCTGAGCCAATTGCATGAAAGAGCCGGCCTGGGCACGGGTCGCATTGTATTCAGGCAGGTAACGCCCTGCTTGGCGCATCAGCCAGATGGGGGTGTAGGGCACAGGCTCACGCAACAGCGCGCGCAGAAAAACATCGTTTTTTAATTGAGGTAAAGACACGGCAATCCCTATTGAAAAATGCCTGTTAATTTTAACCATCGTGTTCGTCGTCTGGGTTTGACGCGGATCGAAAGCGTGCAGCATCGATATGGTGTTTGCGCATCAGTGCCCAGAAAGCACGCCGGTGCTTTTGCGCGGAGCGGGCCGCCATGGCGATATTGCCGCTATGGCGATCAAGGGCGGCATGGATATAGGCCTGCTCAAAGCGGGCCACAATCCGTCCCTTGGCAACTTTGAAGGATTCCTGGCTGCATGCGTAGCGCGAGGCTACCGCAGCGGCATAGGCTTCCAGCGTCGTCCCTTCCTGTTGCAAGATAGTTTGCGACAGGCGCTGCTCCGTGGGGCCGGGGTGCAGGACCAGATCCTGGTTTTCCTGCACCCTATAGTGTATCCGACCCGACAGCCCCGGTTCATTCAATGCGTGGGAAGACGCTTGCAAACGCTGACGATTGATGCGGGCGCGCAAATCGTCCAGGCATAAAGGCTCGCGGACGTAGTCTGCCAAACCCAGTTCCAGCAGATCCGTCAGGGCCGCTGCCTTGATGGCGCGCACCAAACCAAAGACCGGTACGGGCAAGAGCCCCCGCGCCACCGACAAAGCACGACGCACATTCACCAGGGAAGCGGCTTCGATGGGAATCAGACAGGCGTCAAAGCGCAGCAACAGCGCTGCCGAGCGGCGTAAAAACAGATATTCCTGATCGGGTTGTGCTGCAGGGGGGAGTTGCAAGGCTTGCAGTTGCAGACGCTCGCAGGGCGGGATGATGGCCAGCAAATTCTGGGCCCAACTAGGCTGCGTGTGCAACAGGGCGCAATCGAGGTGTAGACGCATGAGACTGTCCTTGAGAAGCTGGGCAAGCCACACCGGCTGCCCCAATCGAGAGCTTCTAGAATAGAAATCCGACCTGTTTGCGATAAGTCGGAGTTGCGTCTACGTACCTGTACTTAATCGCCGCAAATGCGGCTGCGTCGCCATTCGCTGGGCGACATACCGAAGCGTCGCCGGAAGGCATGACTGAAGACTGCCGCGTCTGAAAAGCCCATTT
>SMEO01000221.1_pt1 | contig 11113 bp, 8 predicted proteins | sample 2456251 | NCBI WGS metagenome assembly SMEO01 (sample SAMN10132594, study PRJNA489261) | soil metagenome | isolation source: day1 control-silt loam soil ammended | place: USA | reverse complement strand
TTGTTGTATCATCTTTCACTTCAGAATTAGCTCCACCCATGACACCTGCAATCGCAACTGGTTCTGTGCCATTGGTAATCACTAAATGATCTGGCGTTAATGTGCGTTCTGTATCATCAAGAGTGGTAATTTTTTCATCATTTTTTGCACGACGAATCAAAAGCTCCTTCGAACCAAGACGATCATAATCAAACGCATGAAGTGGTTGACCGTATTCTAGTAAAATATAATTAGTAATATCAACTACGTTATTATGTGGGCGAATACCTGCAGCCATAAGACGTGTTTGCATCCATAATGGAGACGGTCCAATTTTCACATCTTTAACAATTTTAGCGATATATAATGGATTGTCTTCGGTTGCTTCTACTTTTACATCGATATAGTCAGCTGCTTTTTCTGATGACTCATCTTTTTCAACTGTTGGCCACTTCACATCACGCCCTAAAATGGCTGCCACCTCATAGGCTACACCCAGCATACTTAATGCATCTGAACGGTTAGGCGTTAAGCTTAGTTCAAGAATTTCATCATCTAAACCAAGAGCAGTTAGCGCATCTTGACCAACTTGTGCATCTTGTGGGAAATTGAAAATCCCAACTGAATATTCTTTGGCCACTAATTTAGATTCAATGCCAAGCTCTTGTAGAGAACAAATCATTCCATTTGATGCTTCGCCACGAAGCTTTGCTTTTTTAATTTTAAAGTTACCTGGTAAAACAGCACCTACTGTAGCAACAGCTACTTTTTGGCCTTTGCCAACGTTTGGAGCTCCACAAATAATTTGGACAGGTTCATCAAGCCCAATATCAACTAAACACTTACTCAATTTATCTGCATTTGGATGTTGCTCACGCTCTATTACGTGTCCAATAACAACACCTTTTAAGCCTTCACTTTTCTTTTCTACTCCTTCGACTTCAATCCCACTTTTCGTGATTTTTTCAGCAAGCTCAGTGGCACTGATGCCAGATAGGTCTACATAATCTTGTAACCATTTATATGAAACAAACATGTTTGGTCCTCCTTTTAATATATACAATCTTTGAGTTTGGACAGATTAATCAGCATTTCGAACAGAATATCCTCTTAATTAGACAGATTCTGCTCCAAATCTAGTTCATCCTTACGATTCGTGATGATGAAATTGTTTTAAGAAACGAACATCATTCGTGTAGAAATGACGAATATCATCCACACCATATTTCAGCATGGCAATTCGTTCAACGCCAATTCCAAAGGCAAAGCCAGAATACTTTTTCGAATCAAATCCGGCCATATCAAGCACGTTTGGATGCACAATGCCACCACCTAATACTTCAATCCAGCCTGTTTGTTTACATACGTTACAGCCATGGCCCCCACAAATCTTACATGAAAGATCGACTTCTACAGAAGGCTCTGTGAAGGGAAAAAAGCTTGGACGTAAACGAATTTCACGATCCTGACCAAATATTTTTTTCAAAAATACTTCTAGTGTTCCTTTTAAATCACTCATTGAAATATTTTCATCAACTACTAAACCTTCAATTTGCATAAATTGATGAGAATGTGTTGCATCATCATTATCACGACGATACACTTTACCAGGACAAATAATTTTAACTGGACCTTGACCTTTATGCTTCTCCATTGTTCTTGCTTGTACGGGAGAAGTATGTGTACGCATTAAGATTTCATCTGTAATATAGAAAGAATCCTGCATGTCACGAGCTGGATGGCTCTTAGGCAAATTTAATGCCTCAAAGTTGTAATAATCACTTTCTACTTCTGGACCTTCAGCAACCGTGTAGCCCATACCGATAAACACATCTTCAATTTCTTCGACTACTCGTGTTAATGGATGATGATTTCCTTTATTCACAGGTCTTGCAGGTAAAGTAATATCAATCTTTTCTGCTGCCAATTGTGCATGAACTGCTTCTGCTTCAAGCACCGCTTGTTTTTCTTCAATCTTAGTAGTAATCGTTTCGCGAACGACATTCACTAGTGCCCCCATTTTTGGTCGTTCTTCAGCTGATAATTTGCCCATACCTCTTAATACTTCGGTGATTGGTCCTTTTTTACCTAAATAAGCAACACGAATCTCATTTAGTTCTTTTAAGTTTGCAGCGTCCTTCACTTTCTGTAACGCTTCTGCTTGCAATTCTTGTAAACGTTCCTGCATCTTATATTCCTCCTTTAATTTTTTACAAACAAAAAAACCTCGCATCCCTAAAGGGACGAGGTTTATAATCGCGGTACCACCCTTATTAGTGTGAATAAATGAACTTCACACTCACTTCATTAAAAGATAACGGCTCTCCACCGGAACATTTTTCAGATTATCTTAATCTTCCCAATGTCGACTCGAGAGGTGAATTCCCTTAAGCAGCGCCATTAAAAATGCTTGCAGTCACGGCATTTTCTCCCTTAAAATGGATGTCTTAAGCTACTAGTCTCTGTCTTCGTCTTTTATAAAATAAAAATTTTCTCAACTTTATGTTGTGATTTTTCTAATCAAATTCTGTTTTATTATAGTATACTTTTAAGCTGGTTTCAAACTCATTTTCGTAAATAATACATTAAAATACCTGCTGCAATACCGACATTTAGCGATTCACTTCTTCCATAAATCGGAATATATAAATTTTTCGTCGTCTTTCCAAGTAAATCTTTAGAAACACCTTGACCTTCATTACCGACAAGCAAAGCAAATGTATCCGCTTTGTCCACTTGTTGAAACGGTACACCACCTTCTAAAGCAGTTCCGTATACTGGAATCTCCAACTGATCGATAAGCTCAAGCAAATTTGTTTTTAGCACTGGTAAATGAAATAAACTACCTTGTGTGGCACGAACCACTTTTGGGTTATACGGGTCAGCACAGCCTTCTCCTAAAATAACAGCATCCATCCCAGCAGCATCAGCGGTACGAATCATCGTACCCAGATTTCCCGGATCCTGCACCCGATCCAACAACAACAGTTTTTCCAATTTCATATCATTCATACCCGCTGTTTGCTGTTCACAAACCGCCGCAATCCCTTGTGGTGTCTCGGTATCACAGATTGCCTTCATAACATCATCTTTAACATACACTACTTCTGTTCCTTCTATTTTAAAATGCGCAGGCATTTCCATATCTTGATTAACGATTACTTCTAGCACAATTTGTTCTTTTAATGCTTCTTCGACAAGATGAAAACCTTCTATTAAATACTTACCTGAATGGTCCCGTTCTTTTTTTGTCAAAAGCTTTTTCCATGCTTTTACCTTTGGGTTTTTGACAGATTCAATATATTTCAACAATTAGCGCTCCTTTAATTCACACTGATTGTTCTATTATAACGTGAATGACCCCTCCTTAACAATCTTACAGATTTTTTGAAGAAGGGGCTTCCTGATTCATCAATCGTAGCATAGTGAGGTTTCCCACTATGTCTTATACAATCTCCACAGGCGTAGATTATACTGTTCGGACACAACCTTGCCCTACAGTTATTTCTGTTCAGTTTGTCACGAGTAATTCTTCTAATGCTTTTTGTAAAATGTTTAGACTCGCATTATGATCTCTATCAAGTACCGTTCCGCATTTCATACAAATATGGGTACGAATAGAAAGAGATTTCTTTACTCGATTGCCACAACAAGAACAGTCTTGAGAAGTGAATTTTGGTTCTACCTTGATCAGTACACCGCCCTGTTTTTCACATTTATAAGTAAGCATGTTTCGAAACATGCCCCAACCTGCATCAGAAATAGACTTAGATAACTTTCTGTTTCGAATCATATTTCGGATATTTAGATTTTCCACCGCAATCACTGAATATTCTTTCACTAGATTGTAGCTTAGTTTATGTAGAAAATCTTTGCGTTGATTTGCCACTTTCTCGTGTAATTGTCGAATCCATTGCACTTGTTTGATATAGTTAGTAGATCCTTTTTTCTTTTTAGAAAGTTTACGTTGTGCTTGCTTTAATTGTTTTTCTTTTTTACGAAGAAATCGAGGGTTTTCGTGCTCTGAACCATTAGACAGAACGGCATATTTATTGATCCCAACGTCTATTCCGATTGCGTTATTTACATCAACAATCGTCGGTAACGCTTGCCTTTCGACACAGAAAATAGCGTACCATCTGTTCCCTTGACACTTGACAATTAGTTGTTTAATCGCTCCTTCTATCGGTCTATGTAGTAAAATATCGATTTCGCCTAACTTTGTATTATATAGTTTACCGTTATCAGAAAAAGACATCGCCATTCGATTCCCTTTTTTGTTGAATCCAAATTGGGGAAACGTCATACTTGTATACTCTTTATATTTTTTCTGTTTTGGATATTTTGCGTCTTTGCGGAAGAAGTTGTCAAATGCTTTTTGCAATCGAACAAATACTTCTTGTAATGGCTGAGAAGGTATTTCTTTTAGAAATGGATAGTTCTTTTTATCCAAAGTTTGTCGTTTTTGCATGTCGTAACGGTTGTATTGTTCTTTACTTTGTTTATATTTACGTTCTTTGTCTAAAAGGGCAGAATTATAAGTTTGACGGCAGTATTGCAACCAACGTCCTAATGTTTCTTTTTGTTTTTCTGTTGGAAATATTTCATATTTTTGATTGAGCAACATAGCCATCCCTCCTATTATTTTTGCCCTTGTGTTTCAATATATTGTTTTAGAACTTCTAATGGTGCACCGCCAACTGTTAGCAAACAGTAACTTTGAGACCAACAGTATTCTTCCTATAGATTCTATATAATTTTGACAATTTCACCTCTATTTTACGACTGAAAATGGGAAAGGACAATAAAAAGCCTTTGGCAGAAACCAACCGAAATTCATCCCCTCCCTAGCCTTGGGCTACGCCCTTCACAGGCTTGAGGAAGGGGAATTCTTTCGGAAAACTGTTAAATTCTATACATAATACATCGCAAAGGGTGGCAGACTATATTCGTTCAGACTAGGTTACAAGGGAGGAAATTATATGAATTTAAATTTACGTAATGCGATCATTCAAAATGTAACAGGCAATACTCAAGACCAGCTTCAGGATACGATTGTTGACGCTATTTCAAATGGTGAAGAAAAAATGCTTCCTGGATTAGGTGTATTATTCGAAGTCATTTGGCAAAACTCTTCAAATGAAGATAAACAAGAAATGGTTCAAACATTAGAATCAGGATTAAAAAAATAACAGCCACAGCGGCTGTTATTTTTCTCCCATTTTTTTAAAACACCGTCTTTTTAGAAGCTATCAAAGAAAATCCTTCGTAGCCATTAGCCGCAGCTTCATTACATTTTTGACGGTATAGTGGAAGACCCCCGGTATAAATTAAAAATCCCCGTGGTTTCCCTTCGATATTGGCACCAGTATACCAAGACTCAGCCTTCGTATAGAGCGTAGTATCGGCTAACTCATTGCAATGTTTACTCCAAGATTCTTCTGCACCCACGGTAGCTTCAATTGTTTCCACCCCCTGGCTACGTAGATACTGAATACACTCAAAAATCCATTCCACATGCTGCTGAATCATTGAAGGGACATTGCCAAGTACGGATGGACTCTGCGGGCCCGTAATGGTAAACATGTTTGGAAAGCTAGCAGTTGCAAGTCCGAGATACGTCTTAACCTGTGATCCTCCATCCCATTTCTCTTTTAGTGTTACTCCCTCTTTTCCACGGATATCCATTTTCAACAATGGTCCTGTCATGCCATCGTAACCGGTAGCAAAAACAAGTATATCTAGTTCGTACTCCGCTTCCGTCGTTCGAATCCCCTTAGGTGTAATCTCCACAATCGGTGCTTTTTTCACATCAACCAAAGAAACATTTTCACGGTTATAGGTTTCAAAATAATTGGTATCAATAACAATCCTCTTAGTCGCAAAATGGTACTTTGGCATTAATTTCTCAGCCATCTTAGGATCATGTACAATCTCACGAATCTTAGAACGGACAAATTCAGCGGCAGTCTCATTGGCTTCTTCGTTCGCAAGCAAATCAGTATAGCTTGCTATTAAGCCTGTTCCTCCTTCTTCCCAGTAAGATTCGTATACCCTCTGGCGTTCTTCCGGTGTATCTTCGAGCGCCGAACGATCAGGGACATTCATCGGTAGACCTCCTGATGTCTCAATCATTTGCCTCCTAATTTCATGAAAGTTTTCTTTCTTTTGACGAATAAACTCCGGATCATAAGGATAGTTCCTTGCCGGAAGACTAAACTGTGCAGTCCGTTGAAAAACAGTGAGATGACCTGCCTCTTGTGCTATAACCGGAATGGTTTGGATACCACTTGAACCGGTACCAATGACACCGACTCGTTTCCCCTTGAAGTCCACTTTTTCATGTGGCCACGCTCCTGTGTGATACCACTCCCCCTTAAACCGATCTAAGCCCTTAATGTTTGGAACATTAGTAGCATTTACGGAGAGACAACCCACACCCGTAATGAAGTACTTCGCCGACACACTTGTACCATCACTCAATTGTATCTGCCACCTGTTATTTGCCTCGTCGAAATGAGCAGCTTTGACTTCTGTGTTGAACTGAATATCTCGGCTCAAGTCTAGTCTATCAGCTACAAAGTTGAGATAACGTAGTATTTCAGGCTGCTCAGGGTATCTAGAAGACCATGTCCATTCCTTATATAGCTCTTCAGAGAAAGTGAAGTTATAATAGATACTTTCCGAGTCACAGCGTGCTCCAGGATAACGACTCCAATACCATGCTCCTCCAACCCCATCGCCTTTCTCATATACACGGGTAGAGTAGCCTGCTCCACGTAAAAGATGAAGCATATACATCCCAGAAAAACCCGCTCCAATCACGACTGCGTCTAAGTACGTTTGTTTTTGAGTAGATATCATTTTATTCCTGCCTCCTCAAATTATTATTCTCGACTTTCGTACCTATCAAGTGAAATAGCTTTTAATAAGGAAAAAATATAAATTTATCTTTTATTTTATTTAGTACTGTTAATCTTTGGATTGACTTCACTCAAAAATTGAGCAATCTTGGAAACTGTACCTTTAATCCGTTCTGGGAAGACCGCCATATTGGTAAAGTAGCCATGAACTAGTCCCTGTTCACAAATCGATTCAACTTTTACACCAGCTTCCTTCAAACGTTTAGCATACATTTGCCCTTCATCTCTAAGCACATCATTTTCTGCGGTAATGACAAGTGCAGTCGGAAGATTACTCAAGTCTTCAGCTAACAACGGAGCTACATGGGGATTTCTCTTATCTGCATCACTGTTAATATAATAATCACCAAACCAAATCATCAGATCCCTGTCTAAACCAAATCCTTCTTTAAATTTTTGGTAGGAAGTTGTGTCATAATCTAAGTTCGTAACGGGATAGATTAGTACCTGTGCCGAAATGGCAGGGCCATTTTGGTCCCTAGATAGTAACGAAACGACAGCAGATAGATTTCCCCCTGCGCTATCACCACCTACTACAATATTGGAAGCGCTGCCATTTATAGACGAAGCATTTTCTTTTACCCACTGAAGAGCAGCATAAGCATCTTGAACGGGAATCGGAAACGTATGCTCAGGAGCAAGCCTATAATCGACAGAAACAACTACGCTTTCTGTTCGATTTGCAATCATTCTACAACTTGCATCAGCTGTTTCAAGGTCACCTATGACCCATCCTCCTCCGTGATAATATACAAAAAGAGGAAAAGGTCCTTGCCCTTCAGGTGTGTAAATTCTAATTTTAATTTCCGAATCCTCATCGACCGAAATGAGACGATCTTCAACTTGAGCAAGGGGGGCTAACTCTACTTCAACTGGAGGAAATTGAGCAAACAATTCCCTTACTGTTTGCGGTTCCATAGACTGAATAAGCGGTCCTTGGTAAAACGCATCTAAATAAGCCTTTGCTGCTTGGTCTAAATTTGTCAAAATATATCTCCCCTTTAATTATAGTAATTTATTGAATCCTCGACATAAAACGATTAAAATGTCTATATAAAATGTATAATTTTACCACATTAAATAACATCCCTATTTTTCGGTGTATAGATCCCCCCAAAAAGGGGATGACATAAGTCCTACTTTCTTTACTACTCCGATATATTCTAAAGGTAAACGATAATTTTTGGGAAAGCCCTTACATGATATTAATATTTTTTCTTTGGGCTTCATTCTTAAAAAGAATTGATAGGATTTTAAACGTATTTGGGGGGCTATTTATGATTGATGAAACTGCTATTCATAATTTTATTAAGAAAATAGAAGAAACTCCTTTACATGAAGAACAGCTTCTTCTTGTCGTTAAGGGGGTCATTGAACTTTTCCCTATTTCAGATGCTTACTTATTTAGGTATTCACCGTTTGGATTTTTAGCAGAGGGATTAATTAAAATTGATCCACAAGGATTAACTTCGATTAGGGATATTAGAGATGATGTAAGAAGTATTCCCGGAGTTATTTCTGCCATTCGTAAAAGAAAGGCAGAGTTTGTCTGTGATGAGGGCGTTTTTACTCAATCCTTTCAATATGTGAATCTTCCAAGTATAGTATCTTATCTCGTTGTACCAATCTGTTTCAGTGGCATTGTCATTGGATACACCACTTCCTCAAATTTTACTGTACCATTTAAGAATGATGAAAAGCTTCTTCACTCATTAACTGAATATGGGAAAAGTATCGGAAGAATTTTCGAAAGCGCTATCTTTCCGGTAAATACAAATAAATTAAGTAAACGCGAAACAGAGGTTATGCAGAGATTAGCATGGGGAGAAAGTGTGAAAGAAATGGCAAATTCATTGAATATTAGCGAATTTACCATAAAAGATTATGTCAAATCCGTGATGAGAAAATTAGGAACACAAAATCGCGTACAGGCTGTTGCTGACCTATTAAGGAGAGGTATCATTTCATAAGCCATATTTTTCAACGGTACATGACAAACATACTAACATTAGTATGTTTTAATTTCCTGATACCACTCCAAATCAAAAACATACAAAAATCACCAATTTTAGATTTATTTACCTATATATATAACCACTACAATTCGATTAATATAATCATGAAAGCTATAAGGAGAGCAAAAGATAAACTTTTGTGGCGAGAAGCGTATATTTTAAAAAAGGGAGAATTCTATGTTTAAAAAACTATTTCTAGTAATCATTGCATCTATCTTATTAATGACAGCGTGTGATTCGGTAAAAGGTGTCAATTTAAATCAAATGATAGTGAATAACTCAAAGATGAAGTCATCTCAGAGCTATACAGTCGTTTCTCTTAATCTCTCATATAAGAAATCAGATGTAAAAGATAAAGAATATTTAAAAGTGTTAAATCTCTTGAATCATATGAAATTTCATGTTCAAACAAAAATGCAAAATGCTGATACCTTTTCGATGGGCGGATTTGTCCAACTTAAACAAGGGAAAATTCCGTTCCAATTATACTCTGATAAAAAGCAGATGGTTTTATTAGTAGACCAAGCTTCTAAAGCTATCCGCATTCCAGTAGAACAGGATGCAGAATCTACAAAATTAGTTCAAAGTATTCAATCCAAATTACTTCCTTCTGTAGTGAAGGATCTACCAAACCCAAAACATATTAACGTCCAAACGAACGTACATTATAATGTACATGGTGAAAATATAAAAGGTCACAAGATTCATGCTGAAGTATATGCCAATGAAGTACCTAGTCTATTGTTAAAATTTCTTGATAATCTTTCAAAAGATCAAAAAGCTCTCAAACAACTCACTACTGCTGTCAATGAAGTAAATAAAATGGTTGGTGATGATACAGTTGTTTCTGCAGCCGAGCTAAAGCAATTCATAAAAGAAATCAGGGTGGATTTTAATCAGTCGTTACCTGAGATGAAAAAAGCAGGAATGTTTGATAAAAGAAACTTTCTTAAAACAGATATTTTAGTAGATAAAAATTTTAACGAAAGAAAATCTTACACTGAAATTGGGTTAAAAAAGCTTCCAAAAGATAGCGGTGGTTTGAAAGGAATTAACATCAAAGTTACCCAAGAAATTTGGAATATTAACAAAAAGGTAAAAGCACAGAAAATCAACAGAACAAAATTCTTGAGTGCAGATGCTTCAGAAAAAGAATTTCTCTCAACATTGGATAAAAAACACAGTGTTCTTTATCGTGTAATAAAGTCTTTTAACTAATATGGTGTCAATCACTAAAAATAATAAAGAAATCAACCTTTCTTCAAAGATACGAAGAAAAGTTGATTTCTTTATTTCATCTTTCGTTGGCAAATTCGAAGAAGCCCTCACGCAGCAGCCATTGCGTGTCTTCTTCTACAACGACCTTCTACTATCGCATTCGTCCTGGTCTTCGAAGTCCCACATTCACTCGAGGAAGCAATCTTACAAACATACTCATAAAACGTTAAGCAAATCACTTTAAAAATGAAACCCAATTTTATATAATGAAACTGTAAGATAAAACAAGGAGCGTTGAAAACAAAAAGTGCTTTTATTTCCCATTTATTTCGAATTCAAAATTTCTGAAGGAAAAAATTTTAAAATTTTTTAAAATAGGTAGAAAGCGCTTACATATGCTTCAATATGGAGTTTTGTAAAAAAGTCCATACCTTTGTCGAATAGTATTATATTACTGTGTAAATATTACAAAATATAGGAGGATGTTTTTTATGTTATTAAAAGATAAAATCGTTTTAATTACAGGTGCTGCTGGCGGTATCGGTATTGCAGCAGCAAAAGCATTTGCAAAGGAAGGCGCAAAATTAGCTCTTGTTGATTTAAATGAAGATGCACTGAAAAAAGCATCTGAGCAAGTGGACGCAAGCGATATCTTATTAGTTCCTGCTGATGTTACAAAAGAAGATCAAGTAAAAAATTATGTTGACAAGACCATCGAAAAATATGGCCGCATTGATGTATTTATTAACAATGCTGGTGTAAACGGTGCCAATGCTACAATCACAGAACAATCGGAAAAAAACTTACGATTTGTTATGGATGTTAACTTCTTTGGCGCTTATTACGGATTAAAGTACGTTCTTCGTGTCATGCAAGAACAAAAATCAGGCTCTGTTGTCAACACAGCTTCAAACGGTGGATGGCTTGGTGCTCCGGGAATGAGCGTTTATGTTGCATCGAAACATGCTCTTGTCGGAC
>SMEO01000220.1_pt1 | contig 11128 bp, 13 predicted proteins | sample 2456251 | NCBI WGS metagenome assembly SMEO01 (sample SAMN10132594, study PRJNA489261) | soil metagenome | isolation source: day1 control-silt loam soil ammended | place: USA | reverse complement strand
GGTGGTATTGGAACAGTAAGTTGTAATTTCTTTTTCCCCATAAAACAACTCCCTCTCTATAGGTAAAGTATACCATGTAAAGAAGGAGTATAGGGGTTTTATTTACGCATCAAAAGAATAATTAATATATTTCTTTGATTCGAAGAATCTACGAGCCGTAGGCGAGTATGCTATACTTCAGCGTATTGCTAATCACTTCGTGATTCAATCATCGCTTCGCTCGATTGGCTAAGGATTATTTATTTATGTTTGATGTGAAGTATTTGCTTTGCGCTTATGAAGCGCGTAAACAACTTCTATAAATTCATTATAGTCCGTCAACTTTAAACCTGTCAAGTGGAAATTACACCCTATAACTAATTTGCATAGGGTATAACATTTTGTTATGGTTTGGTTATAGACCAGAACTTCCAGTTCCACCTGTACGTGTTTCACTTAGCACGTTATCTTCGTCTGCTACCAAGTATTTTACAAATATTCCTTGGCATACTCGTTCCCCACGTTTAATCTCTATTGCTTTACCTGATGTGTTTAGTAACGGTAATCCAATATTTCCATCATTTGATTCGTTTCCGTAATAGCTTGAATCAATAATTCCCACTGTATTACTCAACATTAAGCCTTTTTTGATACCCATGCTAGAACGTGGATATAGTTTTAACACTTCATCTTCTAACATGTAGGCTTTCACATTGGTTGCTAGAATCGTTTTTTGCATAGGTAATAGGGTAATGTCTACTGGTGAGAAGAAATCGTATCCTGCACTTGCTGAATCTGCTCTCACAGGTAGTTGCGTATCAGGATAAATGGTAAGTGTTTTTCCATTGGCGCTGACTGTTTTTCCGTGTTGTTTGTGTGCTTCTTGTACCTCTTCAAATCCGCGTGTTTTTGTCATTTAAAGTTCCTCCATTATTTTCACGTATTGTGGGTATTGTGATGCGATTTGGTGTAACCCTAATTTCATAACCGTATAAATGATTTCTGTCTCATAGCCTGCCGTGTAGAACTCTACGTCTAAAAAGCCTATAGCAAGCTTCTCACGGACGTTTCCGTATTTCTTGAAGCCAAGTAAAGCCGTTTGAGATAAAGCCGACACAGCGGAACAGACGATGTCTGAACCGTGCTGTGCGTAATCGGCGTGTCCTTGAATGGTAAAACTGTTTGGTAATAACGTTATGCTAATCATAAAAAGCTCCTTAACACGGACTGAATCCGCAATCTGGACATACTACACATCCACCGGTTACAACCGTTTCTTCTGACCCGCATTCTGGACAAGTAGCGTAATAACCTGTGGCGCGTTGTTGCTCAATGATAGTCGTTGCTTCATCCACTTCTTCTTGTGTAATGTTAAGCAATGTTTTTGTTTCTTCTTTTGATTCGGTAGTACTTTCTGTTGGTACAAGAATGCCTGCACGTTTACATCCGTCTTTAAAAATCGTTGTTCCCTTTAGTCCCATTTTCCATGCATAAATATATAAGTCCATAGTATCTTCCACTGTTGCGGTTTTTGGTAAATTGATCGTACTTGAAATACTCGCATCAATATAGGCTTGCCATACCGCTTGCATTTCGATTCGGTTCTTCCAGTGTAAGGTCATCGCTGTGATAAAGTAATCAGGCAGTTCTCCTGTATGTCCTGTTGCGTCTCTGAACTCTTTTACAATCGGTTCTTCTACTAAGTATGTGACGTCTTGCCCATGTAAACTCTTCGTTGTACGGTTATACGATAAAGAGAAGTATGGTTCAATGCCTCCACTTATACCCCACATTGTTGAAAGAGAACCTGTTGGTGCAATACATTCGATTTGGGAATTGCGTAATCCATTTTCCCGTACGATGGCTTTCGTTTCTTCTGTTAACGCTTCTTTAAAGAACGTAGATTGTTCTAAGTATTCTTGGTTGTACCAATCAAAGGAACCTAGTTCTTTAGCCAAATGTGCACTTTGTTGGACGGCTGTGTTAATCATGAAATGGGCAATCACTTCACTTAACGCGAGTGACTTCGTTGAACCGTACACAATCCCCATTTTCACTAGCATATCCGCAATACCCATTACGCCTAACCCGATTTGACGAAGTTGTTTTACGGATTCACGTTGCTCTTCAAGTGGGTGCAAAGGTAATCCTTCATCCAATACCTCATTTAAAGCCATTACAGCATCCTTCACGGCTTCTTCAAACTTACGGAAGTCAAAGGTCGCTTGTTCTGTAAACGGATGTGAAACGAACTCTGAGAGATTGAGAGAGCCTAGTAAGCAACTTCCACCCGGTGGTAATGGTTCTTCTGCACATGGATTGGTTCCAGCAAAAGAGAATAACGGATGATGGCTCATCAAATGGTAATTACTGATTCTATCCCAATACAACATGCCCGGTTCTGCCCAATCTAAATTGTTTTGAACCAGTTTTTCGTACAATTGTTTCGCGTTAACAAAGCGTTCAATGACTTCTCCTGTATCTTCTACCGTAAAGTGTAATTTATAACTTTCATTTGATTCGACAGCTTGCATGAATGCATCATCAATTTCAATACTGATGTTTGCACCGGTTACGGCTCCTTGTGCGGTTTTCACATCAATGAATTCTTCTAAGTCTGGATGGCTACTTGGAATACTAATCATGAGTGCACCACGTCTACCATTTTGCCCAATCGTTTCCGTGGTTAGTGAATAGATTGGCATAAAGCTGACTGCTCCACTCGTTGTACGAGCGTTGTTGTGGACTTCTGCATTACGTGGTCTAAGGTTGCGTAAAGAGATTCCACATCCTCCACCGTAGCTATAGGTACGAGCCATGTTGCGAGCCGTATCAAAGATGGATTCTAAATTATCTTCTGGTGATTTAAGTACATAACAATTGGAGTAGGTAACTTTTCGTCCCCTTTTGTATAATCCACGATTGGATAAAATGCGTCCTCCAAACAAGAACTGTTTCTTTTTGATGCGAGAAGCAATGCGTTTATTCCCACCTGATACACGTTCCACCCATTCATCAAAGTTTTCTCCTTCGTATTGGTACTTTTTGCTCCATATGGAATGTTGCAGTTCGTTTAATTGCCAACCTGCTTCACGTTTTTTTGTGCGTTGTTCGCGGTACAGGATGTACGTTTTTGCTACATCTTTTCGATTCGAGCACATCAAATGCTGTTCGACCATATCCTGTATTTCTTCAACGGTTGCTTCTTCGTGAATCGAGTGGACAATCGTATCAGTAATCCCGTCGATTAGTTCAGTATCTATTCCTTCTTTTGTTTCTTGCATCGCTTTCGCAATGGCATCCTCAATTTTACGTGGATTTAATTCCTCTGTTTCTCCTGTACGTTTGATAACTTGTGCCAAATGTATCTCTCCCTTTATCTCTTTATCTAGGTAGAGTGGGTTGGTTTAGTTCGTCTAGTAATTGCGGTATGTCTGTTTTATTAATACGTAATCCAAGTACTAGCTTATTGTTTCCGTTTTTAGCTCGTACGATATAAACGTTTTGTATGTCCCGTGATGATCTTTTCTTTGATAAGTAATTGTCGCCACTCATCGTTATTAAAGTTACGTTCCCGTATCACAATATCATCTAGAGCCTTTCTTATGATTTGGGTTCCGTGTTTTTCGATTAGCTCATGCACAACGCTTCCTCCTATCTATTTAACGCCCATGCTTGTTGGTCAGCACCTTGGCATTTCCCTGCCTTTTGGATATGACACATCTTACAAGCAAAATACATCTTACGTGTATCATGCGGAATGTTGAAGTTTCCTTTTTTGATTTGTGTAAAAATACCTTTCACTTCCCGTATCGTATCGGTCAAGTTAATCTTGTATTCTCGCTTTCCGACACGACAAACAAAGTTATCATGGTCAATTCGTTCAAAGACACGTGTTTTGTTGTCTTTTAAGTAATAGAACGTGAAAGAGTCTACTTGTCGGTTGAAATGCTTTTGCACACCGTAAATATAAATGGGTGCTTGCAAATCAGATGAAATCTTTTGCCCAACCATCACTTGTCCTGTCTTCCAATCATGCATATCTAAATTTCCACGTGAGTTCTCCGTAATTAAGTCCATGGTAAACTCAACAAGCGGTACATCATCTCCTATGGAGTAATGAATGGTTTGTTCAGTTGCAAATGGCATTGGAATGTTTGGTAGAATATGATAAAACGTATCCATCGAATCAATAGAACGTTGTTTCATATTTTCTTTCTGTTGTTCTGATTCGAATAAGTCATTCGTATATTGATTCCAATGAAACTTAAATTCACTTTCCATTTGTTTTCGTGAAAAGTTTCTATCATGAATGGCTTGTTCAAATAACTCATGCAGATCAATTCCTATTTGTGTATAGCAGGTTGGCGGTTGTTTTTCTCCTTTTAGCACTTCTTCTAAGAACTTAAATGGACATGTTCGGTACGTTTCAATATACGTACGTCTGATGTGGTCAGGTAATTCCCATTCAATGATTGCAGGTGTTTCAGCTTTCACGGTGTAACAGACGTCACAAAAGAAAGTACCATCTTCTTTGATGGCACATTCTTCGTGTAGGTCATGTTGACATGTGTGACACTTGACACCGGTTCGTCCGTCAAACGGAGTAAAACAGTTTTTACAAGTTGTCATATGTCACCTCTTAGTTTTCTTTTTCTGGTTGTGCTTCTGGTTGTGCTTCTGCTTCTGGTGTAGCTACTTGTTCAATGAGGATTTGTGATGCACGATTTAATAAGTGCAGGCTTGCTAGTGGTGATATATTTCCTTCGACAGTTAAATTTCCATCTTCTTGTAGTTCAACAACAACGGTTAATTTCTTCGCTTCTTCTGTCATATTATATCCCCTTTTTTGTGATGAGTTCACTATATGGTAGTGTTTCTATCCACTTGCAGAAATCCTGCCATTCTTGTAATCTATGATTTTTACGAGAGTGATACATTGATTGTAACACAGCATAGTTACAAGTGAAAGTTCTACGGTAATTAAATCCAACAGCCGTAAGCATTACCATTTGACGCCATTCACGGCTTGGTTTCTTTTTACCTGACGCTACCCAACGTCTTTGTGCTTCATTTAATAAATTCATATAATTGTTCTTTAAATCTTGGTCTACATCTTCAAAAGAGAAGTCTGTAGCATATGCTAAATCTTTGCCTAACGTATGCATCATGCTCGTACTGTTCGCAACTGTTCCTACTTTATACGTATCTGCTTCACTCCACCACTTTTCAGGAGCGATGATGTCACACGATACGAGTATTTGACGTAGGAATTTGGCATGGTCACTCCCTGCACGTACGAGTTTACGCATCAAAGCAAGGTCAGCTTCACCAATAATAGGATACATTTCAAAGTGATAATCATCAAAAGCAACATTGCTATCCATCTTATCCCATGATTCCCATGAGTTCCGCATGCCACGGATAGCGTCTAACCAGTTGTATGTTCTTACATGTTCGACTTGAATCAAAGAGATACCTCCCAATCTTCTGCAAGCATATCTGTTTGTGATGCGAGCCATGGTACACGACTTTTTGGTGCATCTGGATTATCTGTTTGAAGTCCTGTCGTATCAATAAAGATATAAGGATATGACATTTTACTATGTGCATCAGGTTTCTGTAGTTCAATGAAAATACCTTTTCCATTCCATCCTCTACGTCTTGCTGTACCACCTTGTTTTAATGTTTTAATGACGATTCCAAAATCCATTATTCTAATACCTCCACTTCATTTAATAGAATATCTCGTCCTGATCGTGTTCCTTTGATGAGGAGTAGATTTCCTTCTTTGCACGCGAATCGTATCACTTCATCGCTCCATTGACGTGCAAACACCACCACCTTTACCGTTCCAAAGAGCGTATTCAATGTGATGAATGCCATCTTCGGTTTTTGTGGATTTTTTTGTGGGTGAAATTCATAGACAGTCACCACTTCTCCACCTTGTAATGCGTTTTGTCCGTCTTTGAACGAATCAAGTGGTTGGAATCCGTATTTCTCCATCGGATGCTGTGATAAGTACATGCCGAGTACTTCTTTTTCCCATTCCATTTTAATCTTATCATCATATGCATAGGTCGGACATTCATATCCATTTTTGATTTGGGTCTTGGTACGTCCTGTCATATCAAATTGCCATAGCAGTTCTGCTCGATTTGGATTGTCGAAATCAAACGCACCTGCTTTTATTAAGTTCGTGACCACATTCTTTTTAGCCACTGATTTATCCCTACGTTGTAAAAAATCATTAAAGGAAGTAATAGGGCGCAATTCGTTAATATGCTGAATTGCACTTTCTCCCACATGCTTAATGGTGGTAATTCGGTAAGCAATTCCACTAGGTACAACAACAAAACGGTCAGTACTATTGTTGATGTTAGGAGGTAGAATTTGTATACCACGCGTTTTACACTCAGCCATGTACATCGCAATTTCATTCTGACCATCTCCATCCGTTTTGGTTCCACTCATTTGTGATGCGTAAAAGTGGATGGGATAATGACATTTTAAGTACGCGGTTTGGTACGACAACATCGCATAAGAAGCGGAATGACTTTTATTAAAGGAATACCCTCCTGCCACGCTATCTTCAATTTCTGTCCAAACGTCAACTGCAAGTTGTTCTTGATATCCCTTTTGTACCACATCATGAATGAATTTATTACGTAGTTCAGTGTCGTTACGAATATCTTTATTTTTACGTAAATGTTTGTCTGCATACGCAATATCCCATCCTGCTAAATGATGCGCATCAAGTAAAAACTGTTCTTGATACGTAATTAATCCTTCTGTTTCGGCAAGATAGTGAAGTCTATCAGGATGCACAGACCACTCTTTCCCTTGTCGTCTTGCCAAATATTCATCCCAATCTCCTGTACCGGGTCTGATGAGTGCATTGATTGCGATAAGGTCACGAAAGCTTCTTGGCTGTTGTTGCATAACTTTCCCTGATTGGTTCGCCAATTGGAAAACACCTGATACATCCCCTTTACACAGCATGTCGTATACCGCTTGATCTTCCAAATCAATCTTCGTAATATCGAAGTCTGGTTCTATGGTACGTATGCTTTGAATGGCTCCATATAAAATAGGTAACGTTTGTAACCCTAAGCAGTCAAACTTAAAGAAGCCTAAGTCATGTAGCATATCCATATCAAAGCCTGATACGTAGATTTCATTGGTTTTATCCCAAGCAAGTGGTAAGTGTTTACCCAAATCAGGATAAATGAGTACACCTCCTGCATGTTGCGATAAGTGACTGATAACGTTTTGCAAGCGCTCCATGACATCAAATTCGATTCGATATTTTAATCGGTACTCTTTCAACTTGGGTTCCTGTTCCATGGCTTCTTGAATGGTATACATTCCATCAGGAACCATTTTACTTAACTCATTGATGATGTGAGTAGGGTGATCGAATGCACCCATGACCTTCCGTACAACGGATTTAGGAGACATCGTGCCATACGCAACTATGCGTGACACACTTCCAAGTCCATATTTGCCTTGTAAATCACGGAAGACTGCTTGTTGGTCAGAGAAGTCCACGTCAAAGTCAGGTTCTCTACCGTCTGCAAGGAATCTTTCAAATAATAAATCATATTCGTGTGGAGGAATTTCTGTAATTCTTGTAGTGTAAGCCACTTTGCTTCCTGCACCACTTCCACGACCATCTCCCACCAATTCACCACGTTCTTTGGCACTTGTAACGTAGTCTTGCACGATAAGGAAATAACCGCTGTATCCGTTTCTGTCGATAACATCAAGTTCATATTGTAAGGCTTTCATAAAGTCTGTGTCTTTATTTAACTGCCGTTCTTTCGCTCCTTTCATAATCGCTTGTGCTAGTAAAGTTCGTTCAGTTTCTCCCTCTGGCACATCATAGAAGGACGGTAAGTAATGCCCTTTTTCGATGCGCGCATGGCACTTATCAGCAATTTTTCTTGTGTTGTGTATGGCTTCTTGTACTTTCTCTTTATCCAAACTCCCAAACGTTTCATACATTTCCTCCTCACTCTTTAACCAAAAGTCATCGGTTGAAAATTTGAATCGTTTTGGATTACTCATTTTTGTTTTCATTTGCATCGCAAGTAAGACTTCATGTGGAAAACAATCATCTTCAAACACATAATGTACATCATTCGTTGCAACGAGTTGAATGCTGAGTTCTTTGGCAATACGTATACCCGTTTTGTTACATAGGTATTGTTCAGCTATTTGATTTGGCTGGATTTCAATGTAGAAGTCTTCGCCAAATACTTCTTGAAACTGACGGGCAAGTGCACGTGCTTTATCTATTTCACCTGCCATAATGTATTGATTGAAATCAGACCCTAAGCAGGATGTGGTCACTACAAGCCCTTCTGCGTGTTCTTTGAGTACTTCCCAATTAATACGTGGCTTCTTATAGAAGTTCTCTTTAGACGCCCATTGGTGCATTTTAAACATGTTCTCTAAGCCTACGTTGTTCTTAGCAAGAATGACTTGGTGTCCATTCTTCCCATCAAACGTACGCTCATAATAGAATTCACATCCATGAATGGCTTTCATATCCAAAGAATCAGCCACACATTGTGCTTCCCATAACCCTGACATACTGCCATGGTCAGAAATCGCCAAGGCGTTTTGCCCTAGCGACTTAGCCGTTTCGAATAACTCACGTACTTTCCCCATGCCATCCAGAGTGCTATACTCCGAATGACAGTGAAGATGTGTAAAATCACACATTAAGCAAGACCTCCTCTTTTTTATCTTGGTATGCTTTTTGTGCTTCTTCTAATGATTCAAAAACACCTAGTTCATATGTTTCTTTTCTAAAAGTTAGTCGCACACGGTATTTCTTATTCTTTGTTAAGGTTATACCTCGTACACCTGTTTTACTTTTAGGTCTTGCCTTGCTTGAGTTTAATTCATTAACAGATTTATCAACGATTCGTAAGTTTTCCCTACGATTATCAAGTGGATTTTCATTGATATGGTCAATTATTTCATTGGGCTTTGCATTCATCACAAGTCTGTGAAAATAATTATACCCTGTATGTATTCTACAGGTACGTGATTGTACATGACCACTTTTTGTTATATGCCACTTATACTTTTCAGCCCAATATTTATCCTTTTCATCATATAAAAACATTAGCACCACTCCTTAGTTTTATTATACTATGAAGCGATGCTATATGCAATTGTTTATTATAATTCAAGGGTTGGTTCACCATGTTGGATGGCGTAATCTATTGCATCTTTTACAACACTTACTTCTTCTTCATTTGTTGATTCGACGATCTTTAAGTTCTTGCCATTTGTGCGTTCTACCCACAGTTGGTAGTTGTCTCCTTCGTGGTGTACGTTACACCCGATGATTTGATAACTTGCTCCTTTAATGATAATCCATAACATGTTTATTCCCCCGATTGGTTTAGTTTTTCTATATCTTTCTCTGTTTGTAAATCTACACCAAGAGCGAATAAAGCACGGCACACAATATGTGATAAGTGTTCGTCTGATGTATCTCCTGCAAGATATGCATAGGCATGAATTAGTAAATGGTTTAAGTGGTCGTCTATATCAATTAAACGCCAATTTTCTGCCCCATACTTATCTGCACCTTCTTTTAATACTTTAGCTGTAGCAAATAAGGCTTTCGGGTCAATTAAATCTAAACGATAATGGACTTTTGATTGTCCTCCGCCTTTTTCGTTGGTTACAACTGGTTCATCTTTTCCTACACCTTGCACAACAGCAATACTGTCTTGCACCATTCCACGGATTTTATCCATATCTACATTTGATTCGGTAACTTTTTCTGCTTCTTGCGGTTTCGTTTTACGTCCTCTTTGTTGAATAAAAATCTTATCTGGTAGATTATGCATCGCTTCTTCATTCTCCAATACACTCATATCACAATTTAATTCGTGAAATAATTTCTCTATTTTTGCGCCTAGATTGGCATAGAGTGGTTGATTGCCTAGTTCTACATTGCTCCACGTACCAACTGGCATATCCAATAGTTCAGCTAAATCAATTTGTCTCATGCGATTTGCTTTCCGTACGGCAACAATTTCTTCAATTGTTAGTGTCATATTCGTTCCCTGCTTTCATATAATAGTTTCAGTTGGTTTCGTTCAATATTTTCAGGGTCTTGTCCTTGTTCAAAACGTACTACATGGATGGTTGCTTTATAACGAAAGGCATTTATTGCTTTTGATGTGGCAAGTTGTCCTGCATCATCTCCATCATAGGCAAATGTTATATCGCACCCTAATCTCATGAGCAGTTTATATTGCTCATCGGTTAAATGCGCACCGAATGTCGCAACAGCAGGTATACCTATTTCATAAAATGCCCACACATCAGGAATACCTTCTACCACTACCACATCTTCGCATCCTAGTACTGCATCGTAATTATACAATATGTTGGATGTTTCAATGTGTGGCGGTTGATGTGACCATTTTGGATAATCGTTTTTATTAACAATGCGGAAGGAAAGACCTACTTGTTGGTTATTGATTCGAATCGGAAAGACTAAACGATTCTTTACGTGATACGGTTTTCCTTCTTTATTGTGCAAAGTGACCTGTTCTACCCAACCTAATCCAAAGTGTTGCAAAGTATCTGGTTGAAATGATCTAAATTTGGTTACTTCTTTGATTGGCTCAGGAATACTAAATTCCGTGAGTTCTTTTTTCTTACGTGCGTTCATTGCTTTAATCCACTGTTTCATTTCTTTCATGTACGATTCCGTACGTTCCTGTATTTCTAACGTACTAATATCGAGTTTGAAGAAATCAGCGACCCATTGAACGGCTTGTGTAAAGGTAATATCTTCGATTCGTTGTACTAACGTGAAAATATCACCACCACCACATCCACCTGTATGACAATAGTAGAGATTGTTATCTGTATTTACAACAAAACCACTTGGATTATTTCCACCATGTAGTTTACAACAAGACCGAATCAACGTACCTTGTTGTTTGATGTGGTCAAAATCGTAATGTTCTAATATTTTAATAAAATCAATTTTGTCTTGTAGTAATTCTACTGCATCCATTTATTCACCTTTAAAGAAAGGAATAAAATATTTTTCTTCCGCTTCAATTCTTGATTGAATAGCGTCATTCTTCTCTTTATAACATCCAAT
>SMEO01000219.1_pt1 | contig 11131 bp, 14 predicted proteins | sample 2456251 | NCBI WGS metagenome assembly SMEO01 (sample SAMN10132594, study PRJNA489261) | soil metagenome | isolation source: day1 control-silt loam soil ammended | place: USA | reverse complement strand
TAAACCATGTTCATCCTGGCATCGGAATTTTCGATTTGACATATATATAAATCTATGAAGGAAACGGGGTCGGGGCTTAGGGGTCGGGGTCGATTTCTATTGACGATAGAAATATAAAAATGATATAATTTTACTTTTATAAATAGGTTAATGATATGAAACATGTTCAAGCGTTTTGTAAAGAGTTTAGATCTGAATATCTAGGCATCACGTTAAAAGAAATACAGGATATTTATGGCATTCCATTCAAGGCATTATCAGCGTTCGAGAATGGGCGCAGCACCAATATAAAACATTTAAATACATATTATCTACTATGTAAAACTCAGACAGACCGTAACGAGTTTATCAGGGGTTTTGATGTAGCAATGGATCTTGATAAAAGAGAGGATAACAAATGAAAACTATTTCATTATATTTAATCACTGTTTTAATGATGTTCATCCTATGCTTTATGGGTTTAAAAGCCTGTGATTATGAAGCGCAGCAGAACGAAACTAAAAACCTGCAATGGGCGCAGGATGCTAAAGACGGTAAACCTTTCACCAACTATGGAGCAGAATAAACATGTCACAATATGAAGATGACAACTATTGGTCAACACTTTATAAGATGGATGCTAAACAATATCGCAGAGAAGCAAGCAAGGTTATTTCAATGGCTAACAAACGATTAGCACGACTGGAAAAGTCTAATCTAACGGATAGTCCTGCTTATGCAAAATTAGTTGATAGCAAGGGAAACCCTAAATTTTCGGTTAAAGGGTTAGATCATAATCAATTGCAATCTGAAATGAGTAAGGTTAAAAAATTCGTTCAAGCTAAAACGTCAACCGTTCGAGGGATCAATACCACACTAAAAGAAATGGCAAGTAATACAGGGATCAAATACAAGAATCTAAAAGAACTAAGATCCAAAGCAAGTTCGTTTTTCAACCTTGCGTCAAAAGTCGAGCAATACTTGCGTAATGTCGAGGATGTAGCTAGCGCAATCGGGTATCAAAAAATCTGGGAAGCTATTAACCAATATGTTAAGTCTGAAAACGCTGATTTTGACGAGGTAGAGAATAGCGTGGAAGGTTTAACTAATATTGTAGACGGGCTTTTGAATGGTTTTGAAAAAGGCGATGTTTTTACAATGAAAAATGATGACGATGGATTTTACTTTTTAGGGTAAACGATGAAATATGTAACTGAGTTCAGCCCAGATATTTTGACGGATCTAAATATTGAGGAAGTTAAAACCAATAAAAAGATCAGTTATCTAAATGTACCGTGTGCCTTCGACATTGAAACCACTTCAATGATTATTAACGGGGAAAAATTCGCGTTTTCCTATGTCTGGCAGTTCGGTATAGGTTTAAATAATACATATTATGGGCGAACTTGGGGGGAGCTTTTAGATTTTTTACAGGATCTACAGGATTATTTAGGATTAAACGAAAATAAACGTCTAATCATATACGTGCATAATCTGGGTTATGAATTTCAATTCATGAGGAAATATTTTAATTGGGTTAATATTTTCGCAGTTGATGAACGTAAACCAGTTAAAGCATTGTGTGATCTGGGTATAGAGTTCCGTGATAGTTATATTCTATCTGGGTACTCATTGGCTAATACTGCTAAAAACTTAACTAAGCACAACATAGCTAAAATGGTTGGGGATCTTGACTATTCATTAATCCGACATACTAAAACGCCATTAACTGAAACTGAATTGAAATATTGTGAAAACGATATTTTAGTAATTTTGGCATATATAGACGAGCAGCTTGATCAATATCAGGATATAACAAAGATCCCATTAACCAATACAGGGAGGGTTCGTAGCTATGTAAAAAATAATTGTTATTATGACAATACTAATCACAGGAAATCTAATAAAGGCAAGTATATTAGATATAGAAAAATTATGTCGGATCTGACTTTAGACATTAAAACATATTCACAGTTAAAGACTGCTTTTATGGGAGGGTTTACCCATAGTAACCCACACTTAACAGGGATAACCCTAAATGATGTGGGTTCGATAGATCTAACATCAAGCTACCCGTCTGTGATGTGTGCGGAAATGTACCCAATGAGCAGACCAAAAGAATTGAACCCGAAGTCATACGATGAATTAAAAGAGTTAATGAAAGTTTATTGCATTGTTTTGGAGGTTCGTTATACAGGATTAACCAATATTCTAGGATATGAGTCGTACATATCAGAGTCAAAATGTCGCAATATTAAAGGCGCGGAAATTAATAACGGGCGGATCTGGTCGGCTGAATCAGTAGATATAACACTAACTGACGTAGATATAACGATAATTGAGAAGGTTTATAATTGGGAGAATATAGCCCTTAAAAATGTTCTAGGATTCAGAAAAGCATATTTGCCGAAACCTATTATCGAATCCATTTTAAATCTATATCAGGATAAAACCACATTAAAAGGGGTACAAGGAAAGGAGGTAGAATACTTATTATCGAAAGGGATGCTGAATAGCGTTTACGGAATGTCTGTGACTGATATTGTAAAAGATAACGCCATTTATGATGATGCTGATAATTGGGATTTTGAAAAAGTTAATATAGATGAAGAAATTGAAAAATATAACGGGAGCAAAAACCGTTTTCTTTATTATGCGTGGGGGATCTGGGTTACAGCATACGCCAGACGCAATCTATGGACGGGGATCTTGGCAGTAGGTGAGGATTATATTTATTCTGATACCGATTCGATCAAGGCATTGAACTATGATAAACACAGCGCGTATGTGGAAGCATATAACAAAAATGTTTTAAATAAGCTGTATAAAATGTGTGATGAATTAGGTTTTGATCCTGCATTATTAACCCCTAAAACAGTTAAAGGCGAAGTTAAACCGCTTGGCATCTGGGAGTTCGAGGGTAATTATAACCGCTTTAAAACGCTCGGGGCTAAAAGGTATCTGGTACAGGAAGGGGATAAATACAGTTTAACAGTCGCAGGATTAAGCAAGGCTAACGGGATGCAATATATACAGGAGGTATGCGAAAATGATAGTGATAAAATATTCAACATGTTTAATAATGAGTTATATATACCCTCCAATAAAACGGGTAAAATGACGCATACATATTTAGATAATGAGCAATCAAATAAAGTTACTGATTATCTAGGCGATTCAAATATTGAACACGCGCTATCTGGTGTGCATCTGGGCGCGTGTGATTTTACGCTTTCCATATCAAAGCAATATCTAAACTTTTTAGCCAATCTAAAAGACGGCTATATTTTTACAGGGTTAAAACATGTCTAAATTCTACAGTTTAAATGCAATCAATAAAAAGAATGCAACCTATAACGTCATTTTTGGGGAGCGGTCAAACGGTAAAACATACGCAGCCCTGAAACAAGGCATCATTGATTATATGAAGCATGGCGGACAAATGGCATACGTTAGACGATGGAAGGAGGATATAACAGGACGCAGGGCATCCCGTTTATTTTCGGCATTGTGTGAAAATGGGGAGATTCAAAAAATAACTAATGATGAATTTACAGGGGTGCATTATTGGGCGGGTAAGTGGTACTTATGCACGTATGATAATAATGGTAAGGCTATTTATTCGGATCAGGATATTGTCTGTTTTTCCTTCGCATTATCAGACGGGGAACATGATAAATCTACTTCATTTCCTAAGATCCAGACGGTTATTTTTGATGAATTTTTGACGAATAAAATTTATCTTAATGATGAATTTGTGCTATTCATGAATACCATTTCTACAATTGTCCGTAAACGTGATGATGTAAAAATCTACATGTTAGGCAATACAGTAAATAAATTTTGTCCGTACTTTGCAGAAATGGGATTGGAGCATATCCAGAAACAGAAACAAGGAACGATAGACGTTTATAAATACGGGGAATCAAAGCTAACAGTAGCAGTAGAATACTGTGCATCGGTACAAGACAAAAATAGTCCTACTGTTAATAAATACTTCGCATTCAATAACCCTAAATTGGAAATGATCACAGGGGGCGCGTGGGAGCTTTCATTATATCCACATCTACCATATAAATATAAACCGATGGACGTAGTTTTGACTTATTATATTGAGTTTAACGATAATATTTACGCCTGCGAAGTAATCGAACAAAATGATATTATGTTTACTTATATTCATGCCAAAACGACCCCGATTAATAAACCAGATAACCACATTATTTATTCACTAGATTTTAACCCGAAGCCAAATTATAATAGAAATCTATTCAATCCAATGAATAAGGCGCAGCAACGGATATTGTGGTTTTTTAAACATGATAAAGTATTTTATCAAAACAATAATATCGGTGATGCTGTAAAAAACTACATTAAAACTTGCACTAGGTTAAAATAATGGAATTAAATTTAGCTGTTATAGTAGAGTTAATAAACGGGCTAGGATTTCCCATTGCGGTGTGCATAGCCTTATTTTGGTTTAACCGTGATACGATACGGGATCAGCAAAAATTACTTTTGGAGTTAAAGGATATAATCCGTGATAATTCCGAAGTAATGAAAGACCTAATCAATGAAATCAAAAGGAAATAAACTTATGCCTTATTGTTATAAAGCAAAATCCAAAAATGTAATTACTCAAAATAATTACATGCTGGCGAAGACGGTTTCTATGTTCGAGTGGGAGAATCTACCCGAAACTATCCCATATAAAGAACTTGAGAAGCTGCTACAAATTAATGGATACGCATTTATCACCGAAGTAAACGGGGATCTATACGCGCTTTCTGGGGGCTTAGGTGGCGAACTAGATGCGTATTATAACCCGACTGAAATCGTAATAAATAACCCTGCTTTAAAATTGAGTAAAACTTACAACCTTAAAAATGATGGGGTTTTAATTTTAAGCGATGATTTTAAACTGGGCTTGATTCCATTGTTTGACCGCTATAATACTTTCCTAATTGAGAATGACATTAATATGATGATGTACGGATATAATACACGTACACAAAAATTAATTTCTGCATCCAATGATAAGACCAAATCAAGCGCGGAACAGGCGGTGCGGAAATCCATAGACGGTGAAATTGCAGTCATTGGAGAATCCGCAGTATTTGAGGGTATGAAAGTCCATTCAGGATCTAATAACTCAGGTGTTAGCATCACCAATCTAACGGAATTTCACCAATACATTAAAGCGAGTTTATATAATGAAGTTGGCTTGAGTGCTAATTTCAACATGAAACGGGAGCGATTAACCGCAGGAGAACTAGAGGTTGGGGATGATTCTAATTATCCTTTTGTATATAACATGCTTAAATGTCGCATTAAAGCTATGGAATTATTAAACGAAAAATATAACCTGAATATTAACGTGGATTTTGGTAGCGTCTGGGCGAAGTCTTCAAAAGAGGTTATAGACGATCAAATTGATGAAGGGGTAGAAAATGAACTCGAAACAATGGAAGGATCTGGCGAAGAATCTAATCTTGATCTTAGCAGAGATAATCAAGAAAAAGCGGAACTAGAGCAGATTTTAAAAGATCCTGAATCTAGCGATGAAGATAAGGAAACCGCTTTAGAGCTATTGGCAGAAATGGAGAAACCAGAAAATGAATGAAATAACCCTAGATCTATTTTTAGAAAACGAATCTATTTTTACACGGATTCAAACCCTAAGCCCCTATCCCTTTTTTGATCTCATGCCCCCGTTAGATATGGATATTCATTTATCCTTAAATTATGGGGATCGCATTATATACCCTAAAATTATTAAATATTCTATAGACGATCTGGCGCGTTTAATTAATAACGTGCATCAGGAAAAATGGGAAAATTTAATTAAAATCGGGGATCTTGATATTAGTAAGGGAGCAACCAGAACAGTTGACGAAACAAAGCAGGATAGCAGTATTAATACAGGGGCTAATACCAGAACGCATAATGTAAGCGCATTTAATAATCCTGATTTAGTGGCGGATAATTCCGATATTGATTCTAGCACTAACACGATTAATAATGACGGAACGCGGTTATTAACTGAGTCTAGCACATCCATGCAGACGGCTTATAATAACTTGCTATTAACCCAGAAACTAAATATAATCGAAACAGTCGTAAAAGACGCAGCTAGTTATCTAACGTTAGATATTTATTAAGGATATTTTTATTATGAAAGTTACTCAACTTCACACTTTAGTTAATGCCGTCACTCAGGAGATTTTAGGAGAAACGGGATTAGTTCAGGAAGATTTAAGCAATGTAGTCGATATTGGTAAAACAATTATTGATTCGGATAACGTAGATAATTACGTTAAAAAATTAGTTAATCATATCGGCAAGGTTGTATTTCAAAACCGTTTATATTCTGGGGGCGTTCCGTCTGTTTTAATGGATTCGTGGGAATATGGATCTATCCTAGAAAAAATCAGCGCGGATCTACCAGAAGCAACCATTAACGAAACGTGGGCTTTGGAAGATAAAAAGGACTACAGCCCAGACGTATTTTATAAGCCGTCTGTTTCTGCGAAGTTTTTTAATAGTAAAGTGACGTTTGAGATCCCGATGTCTTTTACTGAAATTCAAGTCAAAGAATCATTCAGCAGTAAAGAACAGTTGAACGGTTTTATTTCAATGCTGACAACCAGTATTGAAAATTCAATGACTGTTAAACTAGACGCGTTAATCATGCGAACTATTAACAATATGACGGGCGAAGTCCTAGCAGCTAACTTAAATAGCGCGGATGAAGGCGATCCAGTTGTAATTGATCAGACTGGTTCAAGTGTCGCAGCCGTAAACCTGTTAAGCCTATACAATGCAACGATTGAAACCCCGATCACGGCAGAAGCTGCATTAATTGATCCAGATTTTATCCGCTTTGCTACTTATCAAATTAGCATGTATTCCGATCGTATGGCTAAAATTAGCTCATTGTTTAACGTGGAAGGCGCGGAACGTTTTACCCCGAAAGATTTACAGCATATTGTTTTATTGTCTGATTTTGCGAAGGCATCCGAAACCTTCTTATTATCAAATACTCAAAATGCTGACAAAGTTGCATTGCCGAAGCATGAAACAGTACCATATTGGCAGGGATCTGGTACAACATACGGCTACAATGATGTGACTGCTATTAACATTAAAACATCAAGTGGCGTTACTGTTGATGTATCTGGTGTTATCGGGGTTATTTTTGACCGTGACGCGTTAGGGGTATCGAACCTAGACCGCAGAGTTACAACCAACTACAACCCACGCGCAGAGTTTTACACGAATTTTTATAAATTCGATGCAGGTTATTACAACGATCTAAGCGAGAATTTTGTAGTGTTTTTCGTTGGTTAATCAATAGAAATGGTTATAATGAAGGGGTTATCTTAGGATGATCCCTTTTTTATGCAAGGAGTGAAAATGATAGATTTAATTTTATACACTATTAATAACGGGGATAATGTTATTAATAAAGATTTAGAAAATGGTGTAACTATTCAAATTAATCTAAAACAGGGGTTCGATATTATTAACCCTGTTATTGTTTTAAATGGAGATTATCGCGGTTTTAATTATGCTCATATACCTGAATTAAACCGATATTATTTTATAGCAGAAGTGGAACAGCTAAATTTTCAGCTTGTTAAACTATCTTTAGAATGCGATGTATTGGAAACGTATAAGGCAGACATTTTAAATAGTAATGCCCGATATATGCGGAATATTAAAAACGGTGATTTTGATAACATATCAATTGATCATTCTAATAAAACAATTTCAAATATACACAATAGCAATGGTGAACCTTTAGAGGGTGAAACTATTGTTATTAGTGTTATCGGAGGTTAAAACTATGTTAGCTATGACAGTTACACAAGCGCAAATTGATGCGTGGGCTATTAATATGAAAGTCTATTTTAATGATGCGGAAGCCGTCACAGGCTCATTATTAAATACAGGCGATGTTATTAAGCTCGTTGCAAAGGAGGGTTTTAAATTTGATAGCGGTACTAATAAGCCTATGGTTTATTTATACCGAAAATCTGGATCGTTATCAAGCAGTGCATTTGCTCAATATAATGCAGATGAAACCGAAGCATATCACACTGTTAGAGCTGCTGATTCTAATTTTAACGGTATTTATAAAGATATTAATTCAGGAACTCTTTTACCTTATTCACCACCTACCCCTAAATTTGTATGTTTTACATTTACGCAGAGTTTTTTAAATAAATTAACTAATGCTAAATTATTAGTTAATAATGTCGAGGTTGTATTAGATCAGGAGGTTTTTCAAGATGATGATTTAAAACTACAGGCTAACGAGGGTTATTACTTCGGATCTGGTATTAGCTTAATAAGCGCATATAATGACTATCAATATGATTTATATTTTTCCGTTGGGGGAGGTCAAAACCCGACAACCGCAACCGCAACCCTGCTTTATCCAGAAGTTTATAATGATATATCGGTGCATGTTTTTCCACTGGTAGACCCAGACCCAGTAGATCCAGACCCAGTAGATCCAGACCCAGTAGATCCAGACCCAGTAGACCCAGACCCAGTAGATCCAGACCCAGTAGACCCAGACCCAGTAGATCCTAAATATCCTGAGTTTACATATAACGAGGATATGAAAGCCATTATTGATGATAACCACACTAAATTTTATAGTAACGGGGTTATTCTAAATTTAGGCGATATTGTATATTCTGGGGATCTTTTAGAAATTAAATGTAATTCAGGTTATGTTTTTTCTGGTGATGTTAAGTTTATAGCCTACGATGATTATAACTATACAAACGATATATTATTTTCAATCAATGCAGGCGGTACAATTGCAACGTATACAGTCAATACGGATTATTATATTAGCTCATTGGAGTTATTAACTGAGCAGACGGACGCTATTGTAGGAAGTGGCAATATATTTAAAATAACTGAATTTCAGTTACAACAAATTAATAAGGATCGTTTTTACGCAACCCCTGCGCCTAATGTGGAAATCATAGATTATGGAACTAATATTCTAGGGGTAATAAAACTACCTTTTGATATTAGTTCGGATCATATTCAAAATGATGAATTAATTAGACTAGGAAGCCATATTACAACGGTATCAGCCCCTAAAATTGATACTGATAAACTTGTTTTGGATCTGGGAGATATTGAAGTACAAGCCCCTAGCAACTTGCTAGACTATTCAAATACTAGGGTTTTATTACATTTACCTTATGCCCCTACAATGTCACTAGATATAGATTATGTCTTAGGTTATACAATTAATGTCGAATATATTATTAATTTATATGATGGCAATTCGACTATTAATATTAAATCAAGTAAGACGAATAAGATCATAGCATCTGGAACAGTGGATCTAGGGGTTAATATTCCGTATTCTAGCGATTCAGGTTATAGCCCAGCATCTAATAATACCAATGTTATGATGGGGGGAGATAATCACGTTAAAAGCCCGTTTATAGAAATTAATAGAAATATTCCATTATTAGCAGATAAGTTTTTTACTATTCCAGTTATAGACGAATCTACATTAATGGGGAATATTGGTTTTGTCCGTGTGGATGAAATAGATTTAAACGTTAGTGCCACCAGTCGAGAAAAAGAGTTAATTATTTCAGCGTTAAAAGCAGGGGTTATTATTAAATGATTAATGAAGCATTGAAATATCTGGGATTAAATACACAGGGTAAACTTGCGTTAATGGATTACTATAACCGCAAAATCTACCCGTTAATTAATATTAAGCGAAAATATAGGATTCAGCCCACAGATAATTGGTGTGCGATGTTTTGTAGCGTCATAGCTCACAAGTGCGGTGTTAAGAATTTCCCTTATGAAGTCAGCGTCTATTATATGGCGCAACTAGCGAAGCAATCGGGGCATTTTGTGACGGATGAAACAGAAGTAGCAGCAGGGGATCTGATTATATACGACTGGAAAGCAGACGGCACGTTAAACCATGTCGGGATTATCTCAGGCATAACCCCGACCCATTTTAAAGTGATCGAGGGTAATTATAATAAAACAGTAGGCATACGGACTGTGAAGCGTAATAATCGGGAGGTTTACGGGTTTATTAAAGTCGAACATAAATCAGCAGCAGATATTGAACAGTTTGCGCGATGGGTTATCAGTGGCGTTTACGGATCTGGTGAGGATCGAAGGAAGGCACTAGGTGAGAATTATGAAGCCGTCCAGAAGCGAGTTAATGAGATCCTGAAATAATCCAGACGAAAAAAAAGCCCCCGATTAGTTCGAGGGCTTTTATTATTTATAGGACTTCGACAAAATAAACCGATTGACCTTTTGCGGTTTTTTTCATATTGATTTTGATTAAAGGTTGATCATTATCAAATACTGCTTTAACTTCATGCAGAGCATCTTTTGCGGATTGACTATCCGTAAACAAGCCTTGAATTGTGCCGTCCTCAAGCTCAACAATTGCCTTACAACCTTGTTCAGCGTTTACAATGTCGATTAATTTGAACGGTGTACCCTCTTCTTTATATGCGAAAATATGAGTCGCATCAGCGAGGGCATTGAATTTCTCTTTTGCAGTTAATTGCTTAGACATGGTATTGATTCCTGTATTGAGATTTAAAGTTAAGTTGATGATTAAATTATGCTAGGATTACAGTTCGTTTTTCTTGTTTCAATTCTGGAGTATTTCCAAATTTGATAAGAATATCCATTGCATTGTTAGCCTGTGATTTAGTCGGGTATACATGTTCAATATCGTTACATGTCACCACGTAAACAGTTATCTTTTTTTCCATTTTGGAAGTACCTATTAAGTTAATGTTAATGAATGTGTAGTCTATCGTCTAAACTACAACCCCGATTATATACGAGTGTTAAACATGGTGCAACTATTTATCTATAATTATTATCGAACCCGACCCCTAAGCCCCTGCTCCGTTCCCATCATAGATTTATATATATGTCAAATCGAAAATTCCGATGCCAGGATGAACATGGTTTACGATTTACGATCACAGTTTTTTTGAGTTGTCAACCTGTGGATAAGTCTGTGGATAAGTCTGTGGATAAGTACCTGTGGATAAACCTGTGGATAAGTCTGTGGATAAGTCGGTTTGCCTGTGGATAACTTTTAAAAAATGGGGGTCTGGGG
>SMEO01000218.1_pt1 | contig 11146 bp, 10 predicted proteins | sample 2456251 | NCBI WGS metagenome assembly SMEO01 (sample SAMN10132594, study PRJNA489261) | soil metagenome | isolation source: day1 control-silt loam soil ammended | place: USA | reverse complement strand
GACACTTGCATCAAAATTTAAATATTACCCATCTATTATTTCACAAGTTAAAAAAGGTGAAAAAGGCGTAATTGACTTAGAGGTAGGGACTTTTTATCGCTCTTACAATAGCGAATACGGAGCATCTCAGAGTGAATAAAGCATTTAATTGTATAATTAATCTCTATTTTTGCTATTTTGGCTAATAGACAGTTTTAAATAGATTCCAAATGTAGTAATCTTAGCTTAAAAGGAATAAATTTGATTATTTTAAACATTTCAGACTTTTATATCTAGCTTATTCACCAAAAGAAATCACAAAAAATGCATCAAAAGTCAAAAAAAACAGTATAAATGAAGGAATTTCGGGTGGCTATCAGGAATTTATTTAGACAAGTTCATCATTTTACAATAGAATAATTACTAACAGTAGTTGAAGGAGGTGCCACAGTTTTGAATCATTCAGAATTATACGTTTCATTAGATATAGGATCTTCTTCTGTAAAAGTCCTCATCGGAGAGGTTAATGATGAAACTGTGCATGTAATTGGTGTAGGTAATGTCAAATCAGCGGGGATTCGTAGAGGTAGTATAGTTGATATTGATGCTACGGTACAATCTATTAAAAAAGCAGTTGACCAAGCTGAAAGAATGGTTGGATTAAATATTAATAAAGTAATCCTTGGTATTCCTGCAAATCAGGTACAATTGCACAATGTAAAAGGAGTAGTAGCAGTAAATAGCGAGAATCGCGAAATTACCGATTTAGATTTAGATCGCGTAATTGAATCTGCACAGTTAATGTCCATTCCACCTGATCGCGAATTAGTCAATATTGTGCCAACCCAATATATAGTTGATGGGTTAGATGGGATTAATGACCCGAGAGGCATGATTGGTATTCGCTTGGAAATGGATGGAACAATGATTACAACATCAAAAACAGTTTTACACAATCTTCTACGTTGTGTTGAAAAAGCTGGTTTAGAAATTCAACAAATATATTTGCAACCATTAGCTTCAGGCGAATTTGCCTTAACTGAAGATGACCGCAGTCGTGGAACAGCATTCATCGATATCGGTGGAGGTTCAACAACACTTGCAATTTTCAAAGATGGACATTTTATTGATACGGCTATGATCCCTGTTGGGGGTGAAAATATCACAAAAGATTTGTCCATTGTATTAAAAACTCCTACAGAACAAGCTGAGAAGATAAAAAACGAATATGGACATGCATATTATGATGATGCTTCAGAAGATGAATTATTTGAAGTGCCAGTAATAGGTGCAGATACCAAAGAGCAATTTAGTCAAAGATACATATCCGAAATTATTGGTGTTAGACTTGAAGAGCTATTCGATTTAATTATTGATGAGTTATATCGAATGGGAATTCAAGATTTGCCAGGCGGTGTGGTTTTGACTGGAGGCGTTGCAAAATTAGAAGGATTACCTCAATTAGCACGTCATGTGTTACAAACTAGCGTCAAGATTTATGCACCTAATTACATTGGCGTAAGAGAACCTGAATATACTTCAGCAGTTAGCTTAATACGTTATGCATATAAAGAATCGCAATTTAATCGAGATGTTAGTGACAACACACCGCTAGGACCAGTTGGGCATGAAGAACATCATATTGAACAACATAGTGCTACTTCAGCATTTGAAACAAAAGAACATCGTGATGGAGTGCTAACGAAAGTTAAAGGTTTCTTTAATAGATTTTTAGAATAATCAAAGCGATATTTTCTACACATTATGAGCTAAATTAGGAGGAATAGAGATGTTAGAATTTGAAATAAACGAGGAGCAACTGGCTGTAATTAAAGTTATCGGTGTCGGTGGCGGCGGAAATAATGCCGTCAACAGAATGATTGAACATGGTGTAAAAGGTGTAGAATTTATCTCTGTAAATACTGATGCACAAGCTTTAAAATTATCAAACGCTGATGTGAAATTACAAATAGGTGCTAAATCTACACGTGGTCTTGGAGCAGGTGCTAACCCAGAGGTTGGTAAAAAAGCTGCAGAAGAAAGTAAAGAACAAATCGAAGAAGCATTAGGTGGCGCAGATATGGTATTTGTTACTGCCGGTATGGGTGGCGGTACTGGTACAGGTGCAGCACCTGTTATCGCACAAATCGCTAAAGATCTTGGCGCTTTAACTGTTGGTGTAGTAACTCGACCATTCTCATTTGAAGGAAAAAAACGTCAAAAGCAAGCTCTTTCTGGTACAGCTGCAATGAAAGAAGCAGTCGACACATTAATCGTAATTCCAAACGATCGTTTATTAGAAATCGTTGATAAAAACACACCAATGGTAGAAGCGTTCCGTGAAGCTGATAATGTTCTACGTCAAGGGGTTCAAGGTATTTCCGATTTAATCGCTGTTCCTGGCTTGATTAACCTAGACTTTGCCGATGTTAAAACAATTATGTCTAACAAAGGTTCTGCATTAATGGGGATTGGTATAGCATCTGGTGAAACACGCGCTGTTGAGGCTGCAAAAAAAGCCATTTCAAGTCCATTGCTTGAAACTTCTATCCATGGAGCAAAAGGTGTTCTTATGAATATGACTGGTGGCTCTAACTTAAGCTTATATGAAGTTCAAGAAGCAGCTGATATCGTATCTTCAGCTTCAGATGAAGATGTAAATATTATTTTTGGTGCTGTCATTAATGATAATTTAAAAGATGAAATTATTGTAACGGTTATAGCAACAGAATTCAATGAAGAAGAACAACAATACGACTCTCGTAATACGAATAGCCGTGGTGGAATTGGTACGCAAAGACAACAAGCACCAGTACAACAAATGACAAGTCGTGAAGTGCGTACAGAAGAAGTAGTACAACCTGTACAAGAAAGCCCTCGTCAAACACCAAGCTATAACACAAATACGCAAGACGAAGGATTAGATATCCCAACATTCCTACGTAACCGTAATAAACGTCGCTAATTCAAATAAAATTACGTAAAGCTATCTACTAAACTATTAGTAGATAGCTTTTTTCATTTTATATATGCACTACTCCTTTTGATTACAATATTTATTCACCAGAAAAATGGAAATTAGTGTCGGAAAGTTTCTTCTTCTATCATTCACCCTTTGACATTTTTTGAAGTAATTATGTGTTATTTTGTCTATGTGGGAGGTGGTGAATTGTATGGCGAAGTTCTGATATTAATAAATGCATTATTTAACTATGTCATTCTTTCCTTTACCAATTCGATTTGTTATATGCAGCAAAAAAGGGTACGTCTTTTACTAAGTGCTATTATTGCTGGTATTTGGATTGTAGTCTTTGGTCACCATTTTCTCATGATGGTAATAGCTTTTGTGTTAATGATTACAACTGCTTTTGGATTTCAAATTCGTAAATGGTGGAAGGGAGCCCTCATGTGTTTTGTAGGGGCTTTATTTGCAGGAGGGTTATTAACCGCGTTCGAGCCACTATGGATGAATAGATCCGTGTTTACCCTAATGATTGTGTGGGGTATTGTAGCAACTGCCGGCTTATTGTTATTAAAGAGTCGATTACTTGTTGCACGTGGTGATAAATTACAGCAAAATCTCGTTCAGATCTGTAAATTGCAATTAGGTGAAATGATTGTTTCATTAAAATGTTTTGTAGATACAGGAAATACGACAGTTGAGCCGTTATCGGGAAAACCTGTTCATTTTGTTCGTTATAAAGCAATAGAACATTCCTTACCTGAAAAATTGAAAATGGCGTTGTTTCAATGGGATGTAAATGAGCCCTATGATTTAAAAATGTTTTCAAATGATGATCGAAAAAGAGTGGCTGTTATTCCAATTACAACTGTTCAAGATAAGAAAACATATAGTTTAGCTCTTCGTTATGATCATTGGCTTATTCAAGACGAAGAAACTCGCCCAATTTCACCCGGTTTTTTAATTATTTCAATTCAAAACACCCCGTTTCCACAAGATGCAGATGCCATATTACATTTTACTGCTTTATATCACATTTAATGAATGGAGGTTTTTTTTATGATTCGTCGTTTTTGGCGTTGGTTAATGGAAACTATTGCAAACTTTAGGCAAACAGGCACGTTTTATATTGGCAGTCATGAATCCTTGCCAACTCCTTTGAAAAAAGAGGAGGAGCAAGAAATGATCGTTGCTTTCAAAAATGGTGACATGCATGCAAGAGACGTACTAATTGAGCGTAATTTAAGATTGGTTGTGTATATTGCAAGACGATTTGATAATGCTAAAACACCAATTGAAGATTTGATTAGTATTGGCTCTATTGGATTAATCAAAGCAATTGAAACATTCAATGCTGATAAGAAAATAAAATTGGCTACATATGCCTCTAGATGTATTGAAAACGAAATTTTAATGCATCTGCGTAAAACGAGTCGTATGAAAGGCGAAGTTTCATTAGATGAACCATTAAATTCTGATGGCGACGGCAACGAGCTACTACTGTCTGATATATTAGGGACAGATGAACATTTAATAACAGATGATGTAGAGAAGAAGATGGAACGACAACATATGTTCCATGCTATTCAAAAATTAGATGAAAGAGAACGTTATATTATGGAATGCCGCTTTGGTCTTGCAGGTAAAGAAGAAATGACCCAAAAAGAAGTAGCCGATCATTTAGGTATTTCACAATCTTATATTTCCCGCTTAGAAAAGAAAATTATTCAAGAATTGCGCAATCATTTGAATCAATTAACGTCATAATGGTTGAAATTGGAGAGAAATAATACGCATATTATTGTCTAATACGGACACACTTATCTTACTAACAGTGATAAAGCATCCGGAGGACAGAATATGCGAACAAAAGTTGAAATATGTGGTGTTGATACATCCACGTTACCTGTTTTGAAGCATGAAGAAATGCGGCAATTATTTGTTGCACTGCAAAGCGGACAAGAAGAAGTAAGAGAACAACTTGTCATGGGTAATTTACGGTTAGTATTAAGTATTGTTGGTCGATTCGCTTATAGAGGCGAACAGGCTGATGATTTGTTTCAAGTTGGATGTATTGGGTTGTTAAAATCAATTGATCATTTTGATTTATCTCATAATGTTCGATTTTCAACCTATGCTGTTCCAATGATTATTGGTGAAATTAGAAGACATTTAAGAGACCATCATCCTCTACGTGTCTCAAGATCACTACGAGATATTGCGTATAAAGCTATGCAAGCAAAAGAGCAATTTTTGACAGAAGAATTACGTGAACCAACTTTAACAGATTTAGCTCGAATGACAGGCTTACCTCAAGAGGATATATTATTTGCATTAGATGCAATTCAAGAGCCGATGTCATTACATGAGCCAATCTATGCTGATGGCGGGGATCCTGTATATATGATGGATCAATTGAAGGATCAAACCGTATCAGAAGATCGTTGGTTAACGTATGTATCAATTAAAGAACAAATTCAAAAATTAGATAGAAGACAACAAAATATCCTTTCTAAACGATATTATTATGGCCATACTCAAACAGAAATTGCGAAAGACTTAGGAATTTCTCAAGCACAAATTTCTAGATTAGAAAAAAGTGCGTTAAAAACAATACAAGAACAAGCAAGTGAAAAATAATTTTACACTATTTAATAAAGCATCAATCATCAAGATTGATGCTTTTTTTTCATATAAATACATAACATGAATTTAGGAGGGGATGCGTTTGCGCTTTTCAGATCTTCAACGGAAAGAAATCATCGCTGCCAATAGTGGACGCTTTTTAGGATATGTTGAAGATGCAGTGGTTCATAAAGAAACAGGATATGTTGTCGCTTTTGTTGTAGCTGAACCCAAAAAAATTATGTCATTTTCAGGAGCTAAAAAGGAGACATTGAAAATACCGATAGAAAATATTCTTGTTGTTGGAAAAGATGTCATACTAGTAAAAGGATTAGACTGAAATAAATGGGTATTCATTGCTAAATTTCGATGGACTTGATACAATTAAGTAACAAGTATCTTTGAAAAGATGAGGCTATTATGACATTAATAATTAATAATTTAAAAGATATTCAAAACAACATTGTAGCTGCTTGTAAACGAGCTGGAAGAAATGTTTCTGACATCACGATTATTGCCGTCACAAAGCAAGTTACAACAGAACGTGCTATCGAAGCACTAGATGCGGGTTTAATTCATCTGGGTGAAAATCGTCCAGAAGGGTTATTGGAAAAACAAGAAACAATTAAAGACCGAGCTACATGGCATTATATTGGCTCTATGCAAACTAGAAAAGTACGCAAAGTAATTGATCAAATTGATTACTTACATTCACTTGACCGTATTAGTTTAGCAGAAGAAATTGATAAAAGATCAAGTCGCCCTGTAAATTGCTTTGTACAAGTTAATGTATCAGGCGAAGAAGCAAAACACGGTCTAACACCAGATGAAGTGCCTGCATTTATCGAGGAATTATCAGACTACCCACATATACGAGTAGTCGGATTAATGACCATGGCACCTAACACAGAAAATCAAGAAATTATTCGAAATGTATTCAAAGAATTAAAAAAACTACAGTTAGAGATTGCTAGTAAGGGATATGATTATGCGCCTTGTACTGAACTATCAATGGGGATGTCTAACGACTATGAGATTGCAATTGAAGAAGGTGCAACGTTTGTCCGAATTGGCACAGCTCTAGTTGGCAATGAAAGTAGGGATTCTTATGAAGGTGAAAGATAAACTGAAAAACTTTTTCTATTTAGAAGAGGAAGAAAACTATGTAGAAGAGCAAGTAGAAAAAAAAGAATCTGTTCGTCAACAAGTAGCAGCGCAAAGACAACAAGTGAAGCCAGCAGTAAGTAGGCCAGCAGTAGTAAAAAAACCAACTGTTAAAGAACATCCAAAATTTGTAGAACATTCAAACGTACCAAATCTAGTTAGTATTAAGCAAAAAACATCTAAAGTAGTTTTATCTGAACCTCGTGTCTATGCAGAAGCACAAGATATCGCAGATAATTTAAAAAGCAAACGTGCTGTCGTTGTAAATTTACAACGCATTGATCGTGAACAAGGTATACGCATAATTGATTTTATCAGTGGAACTATTTTTGCTTTAGGTGGAGATATTAAACGAATCGGTACTGACATTTTCTTATGCACACCCGATAATGTAGAAGTAGATGGCAATATTTCAGATTATTATTACGAAGATTTACAATAGAGGAGTCTAACTTTTCATGTTACTATTTACAATTGTAAGGTATTTATTTCAATTCTATTCAATCGCGCTAATTATATACATTCTAATGTCTTGGGTACCAGCAGCATACGATTCCAAGTTTGGAAGAGTCTTAGCTCGAATTTGTGATCCGTATTTAAATTTCTTTAGACGATTTATTCCGCCAATTGGAGTAATTGATATCTCACCAATTGTCGCATTATTTGTTTTGAATCTTATTCAAACTGGTGTCTTCTACGTTTTAAGCTATATTATATTTTAATTCACCTCCCCACATTGATTTTAAGGTGGGGATTTTTTTCGAAAGAAGGGAAATCGATGGATGAAATTTTCCAACATTTTAGACCTGAAGAAAAACCTTTTATTGAACAAGTGATGGGCTGGAGAAACGAAGTGGAAGACCGTTACGCGCCAAAATTGACAGATTTCTTAGATCCACGTCAACAATTGATTGTACACTCAATTGTTGGAAGAAATGGAAATTTACTTGTGATGGAGCATGGATGTTTCGAAGAATCTGAACGCAAACGATTACTGATCTATCCAGACTATTATCAAGTATCTGATGAAGATTTTGAAATAGCGATTTGTGAACTTCAATTTCCTTCTAAGTTTATACAATTGAAACATCCAGATGTATTAGGAGCATTAGTATCCATTGGTTTAGATCGTGCTAAATTTGGAGATATCCGTTTAGATGAATCAACTGTTCAATTTGCTGTAGCAAAAGATATAATTGACTATGTCCTTATGAATCTTGTAAGCATTGGGAAAGCGAAAGTCCAAGTAAAAAAATTGCCACAAGGTGCCCCATTACTTCCTACTGAATCGCACTTTATTGAACACGTCATTACATCCAGTTCGATGCGATTAGACACTATACTTGCCTCTGTCTATCCGATTTCTCGGCAAAAAGCAGCAATGCTTATTAATAGTGGTAAAGTAAAAGTGAATTTTGCTATTCGAGAACAATTAGCTTTTGAATTGCATGAATCAGATCTATTGTCAATCAGAGGGTATGGTCGTTTAGTCATAAAATCAATTGAAGGAAAAACAAAAAAGGAAAAATTTCGCATTAAAATTGGGCGAATCGAGCGTAAATAAATCAATTTTAAAATTCAAAATCTGATGAAAAGCACCTATAAATTTAACTAAATGATAAATTTATTTTAAATTTTTGCTTTTCTTGATGAACTTACTAGTATTCAAAGGTATAATAAAATGAATAAATGCTGTTAAGGAGAGGTGCACAATTATGCCGTTATCACCACTTGACATACATAACAAAGAATTTAGTCGTGGTTTTAGAGGTTACAACGAAGATGAAGTAAATGAATTTCTAGAACAAATTATTAAAGACTACGAACTAGTCTTGAAAGAAAAAAAGGATCTTGAAGATAAACTGATTTCTAGCAATGAACAAATTGGGCATTATAATTCAATCGAAGAAACACTTCAAAAGTCAATTGTCATTGCCCAAGAAGCAGCTGAAGAAGTTCGCCGCAACTCTCAAAAAGAAGCAAAGCTTATTGTTAAAGAAGCAGAGAAAAACGCAGATCGTATTGTCAACGAGGCTCTATCTAAAGCACGACGCATTGCACTTGAAATTGAAGAATTGAAGAAGCAATCTAAAGTATTCCGTAATCGATTCAAAATGATTGTAGAAGCACAATTGGACTTAATCGAATCAGATGATTGGGATCACTTGATGGAGTATGAGGTAGATACAACAGAATTGGAACACTTAGATTTACCTCAAGATTAATCTAGATACTTGACTGTACGGCTTCATTTTTCTATAATGTCAACATACTATATAAAAAAGTAATGATGGAGACAGTAACTTATAGGTGCTGACTAGCGATTTGAGGATAGTGAAAGCTCAAACAAAACACTTATGAAAGAAAATCACTCCTGAACTAGATTGCTGAAACACGTAAAGTAAGCAATCTCGTATACACCACGTTACGGTGTCTTAAGAGGCGTCATTATAATTGACGCAACTAGGGTGGTACCGCGAGATAACTCCTCCTCGTCCCTTTTGGGATGAGGAGGTTTTTTATATTTAAAAGGAGGAATTTATTCAATATGGAATACAAAAATACCTTATTGATGCCAAAAACGGATTTCCCTATGCGTGGAAATCTTCCAAACAACGAACCTAAAATCCAAGCTAAATGGGAAGAAATGGACATTAATGCAAAAGTTCTTGAACGTACAAAAGACCGTCCAGCATTCATCCTACATGATGGTCCTCCATATGCAAATGGTGATCTTCATATGGGGCATGCACTAAACAAAGTATTAAAAGACATGATTAATCGCCATCGCTCAATGACTGGATACTATGTGCCTTACGTACCTGGTTGGGATACACATGGTCTACCAATCGAACAAGCGTTAACAAACAAAGGCCACGACCGTAAAAAAATGTCTATTGCCGACTTCCGTGAATTATGTAAAGACTATGCATATGAACAAGTAAGTCGTCAACGTGAACAATTTATGCGTATTGGTGTACGCGGTGACTGGGAAAATCCATACATCACCCTAAAACCAGAATTTGAAGCTCGTCAAATCGGTGTATTTGGCGCAATGGCTAAAAAAGGTTATATCTATAAAGGTTTGAAACCAGTATATTGGTCTCCATCAAGTGAATCAGCACTTGCTGAAGCGGAAATAGAATATAAAGATATCAAATCACCATCTATTTACGTAGCATTTAATGTATTAGACGGTAAAGGTGTTGTAAATAATGATGAAAAATTCATTATTTGGACTACAACCCCTTGGACAATGCCTGCAAACCTTGGTATTTCTGTCAACCCTGAATTCACATATGCTGTAGTAAAAGCAAATGGTGCTAAATATATTATTGCTAAAGGCTTACTTGAAAAAGTTGCAGAAAAACTTGGTTGGGAAAACCCTGAAATTGACCGTGAAATCCAAGGTACTGACCTAGAAAATGTAACAGCTAAACATCCATTATTTGATCGTGAATCTCTAGTTATGCTAGGTGATCATGTAACACTAGAAGCTGGTACTGGTTGTGTTCATACGGCTCCTGGTCACGGGGAAGATGACTATCAAGTAGGTAAACGTTATGGTTTAGAGATTCTTTCAGTAGTTGATCATAAAGGTTGCTTAACTGAAGATGCAGGCGAATTTGCAGGTATTTTCTATGATAAAGCAAACAAACCAATCTGTGAAAAACTTGATGAAGTGGGTGCATTATTAAACCTTTCATTCTTTACACACTCATATCCACATGACTGGCGTACTAAAAAACCTGTTATTTTCCGTGCAACACCACAATGGTTTGCATCTATTGATAAATTCCGTCCTGAATTACTTCAAGCAATTCGCGACACGAAATTCACACCAGTTTGGGGTGAAACTCGTCTTTATAATATGATTCGTGACCGCGGTGACTGGTGTATCTCTCGCCAACGTGCATGGGGTGTGCCAATTCCAGTATTCTATGCTGAAAACGGCGAAGAAATTATTACAGAAGAAACGATTTCTCACGTTCAAGAATTGTTCCGTGAACATGGTTCAAATATTTGGTTCCAAAAAACAGCAAAAGAATTACTTCCTGAAGGATTCACTCATCCGGGTTCTCCAAATGGCGAATTCACAAAAGAAAACGACATCATGGATGTTTGGTTTGACTCAGGTTCAACTCACCAAGGTGTATTAGAAGAACGACCAGAACTTCGTTACCCAGCTGATTTATATTTAGAAGGTTCTGACCAATATCGTGGATGGTTCAACTCATCACTCATCACTTCCGTTGCGATGAATGGTCATGCACCATATAAAGGTTTACTATCTCACGGCTTCGTATTAGATGGAGATGGCCGCAAAATGAGTAAATCATTAGGTAATATCATTGCGCCAAGCAAAGTAATGAATCAATATGGTGCAGATATTCTACGTCTATGGGTAGCATCAGT
>SMEO01000217.1_pt1 | contig 11154 bp, 9 predicted proteins | sample 2456251 | NCBI WGS metagenome assembly SMEO01 (sample SAMN10132594, study PRJNA489261) | soil metagenome | isolation source: day1 control-silt loam soil ammended | place: USA | reverse complement strand
GGCGTGGCTACGGTCCAGCACCTTTGTTCTTTGTCTATATTTTTCGAAATCATGAATTGAGGCTTTGACTCTATGTTGATTTTATAGGGTCGGAGCTTCGCATATATATTTAGTGTGAACTCTTGATTTTGAGAAAAATCAGGTTTGGCTTGGAGCTAGATAATGGCGTGGCTACGGTCCAACACCTTTGTTCTTTGTCTATATTTTTCGAAATCATGAATTGAGGCTTAGAATCTATGTTGGTTTTATAGGGTCAACACCGTTATAATGAATGGAATATTTTCTTGGTAAATGAAAAAGTATCCTAACAACTTGAACCTGTCTAGGTTATGATATAATTAAGTTTACAAGAATATTGTTTGGAAAGGTTTTGACATAATGGCTGGATATACGCCGATGATTCAACAATACTTAAAAATTAAGGCAGAGTATCAGGATGCCTTTTTATTTTTTCGTTTAGGCGATTTTTATGAGATGTTCTTTGAGGATGCCATAAATGCATCACAGGAACTTGAAATTACATTAACGGGCCGAGAAGGTGGGGGTGAGGAGCGCATACCGATGTGCGGAATTCCATATCATTCTGCAGCCAATTATATTGATACATTAATAGAAAAAGGATATAAAGTTGCGATTTGCGAGCAAATGGAAGATGCAAAGCAAACAAAGGGAATGGTTCGCCGTGAAGTGATTCAACTAATCACACCAGGGACGAAAATGGACGGCAAAAACTTGAGTGAGAAGGAAAATAACTTCATTGCCTCGATTACCGATTTTACAGATGATACATTTGGTTTTGCCTATACGGATCTTTCAACGGGTGAAAGTAAAGTGACGTTAATGAGCAGCTTTGAGGAAGTCATGAATGAATTTGCCATTCTTGGAGCAAGCGAGGTTGTCCTTGCGAGCGATTTTAATGAGGAATGGAAAAAGAAATTACAAGAACGTGGGGCTAAGGCCATATCAGTCGAAGATTCACTTAAAAAAAGTGAATCATTCACCATGTTACTTCATCAATTGTACCAAGATAAACAAGCTACCACTGTAACACGCTTATTACAGTACTTATACCGAACTCAAAAACGTTCGCTTGATCATCTGCAACCTGTACAAGCATATGAAACATCGCATTATATGAAAATTGATTATTATTCAAAAAGAAATTTAGAGTTAACAGAAACCATTCGCTCAAAAGGAAAAAAAGGGTCGTTGCTATGGTTATTAGATGAAACGAAAACAGCAATGGGTGGTCGTCTTTTAAAACAGTGGTTAGATCGACCACTAATTGATAAAAAACAAATAGAACATCGTCAACATATTGTTGAAATTTTAATAAAGAAATATTTTGAGAGACAGGATTTGCGCGAGCGATTTAAAGAAGTGTATGATCTTGAACGTTTGGCTGGCCGTGTTGCCTTTGGAAATGTGAATGCAAGGGATTTAATGCAGCTAAAGCGTTCCTTACAACAGGTGCCAATCATTCGAGAAATTGTCCAGTCGCTTGACGAATCAAAGGATATTTTAGCTCTTGCGGAGCGGCTTGACCCATGTGAAGAAGTGACAGATTTACTTGAAATGTCTATTGTTGAAAATCCTCCACTTTCTGTGAAAGAGGGCAATTTTATTCAAGATGGTTATAATACTGAGCTTGACACCTATCGCGATGCGAGTCGAAACGGTAAAACGTGGATTGCGCAGCTTGAGCGTGAAGAACGCGAGCGTACAGGTATTAAATCATTGAAAATTGGTTATAATCGCGTGTTTGGTTACTATATCGAAGTGACACGCGCGAATCTGCATCTCTTAGAAGAAGGCCGATATGAGCGAAAGCAGACGCTTACTAATGCTGAACGCTTTATCACTCCAGAACTGAAAGAGAAGGAAGCACTCATCCTCCAGGCTGAAGAAAAAATGATAAGTTTGGAATATGAATTGTTCTTGAACATTCGTGAACAAGTGAAAGAGCAAATTCCACGTCTTCAAGCGCTAGCAAAAGCAGTCAGTGAACTTGATGTCTTGCAATGCTTTGCGACGATTAGTGAAGAACGTCACTATGTGAAGCCTGTATTTTCTGATGACCGTAAATTGGTGTTAAAGGATGGACGACATCCCGTTGTAGAAAAAGTGTTACAGTCACAAGAGTATGTTCCAAATGATTGTTTGATGAATGCGGAACGTGAGTTGCTTCTCATTACAGGTCCAAATATGTCTGGTAAAAGTACGTATATGCGCCAGGTGGCATTAATTGCTATTCTTGCTCAAATCGGCTGCTATGTATCAGCAAGTGAAGCGGTACTTCCAATCTTTGATAAGGTATTTACGAGAATTGGTGCGGCAGACGACCTCATTTCAGGACAAAGTACATTTATGGTCGAAATGCTTGAAGCACGAAATGCCATCGTTAATGCAACTGCCAATAGTTTAATATTATTCGATGAAATTGGCCGTGGGACTTCAACGTATGATGGTATGGCGCTTGCTCAGGCAATGATTGAATATATCCATGAACATATCGGAGCAAAAACGCTCTTTTCTACTCACTACCATGAATTAACTGTATTGGCTGATGAACTATTGCGATTAGAAAATATTCATGTAAGTGCGATTGAGAAAAATGGAAATGTCGTTTTCCTTCACAAAATCAAAGAAGGACCAGCCGATAAAAGCTATGGGATTCATGTGGCCAAGTTAGCTGAGTTACCAATACAAGTGATTACTCGTGCAGCTGAAATTTTAGCTAGGCTCGAAAATGAAGACAATCAAGCGGTTGTAGTGAAGGAACAAGCAGTTCCAGTTCCAGTTGTGGAACATGATATGGCTCAATTATCTTTTTTTGCTGAAGAAGCAGCTGTACCTGAGAAAAAAACACCATCTACAAAAGAAAAGCAAGTACTTCAGGATTTAAAAGAACTTGAAATTCTTGAAATGACACCACTTGAAGCGATGAACATTTTATATCAGTTGCATAAAAAATTGAAATAAAAAAGAAATGAGGCGAAATGAATGGGGAAAATCGTACAACTCGATGAGGCACTTTCGAATAAAATTGCAGCTGGAGAAGTTGTGGAACGCCCAGCCTCAGTTGTCAAAGAATTGCTTGAAAATGCAATAGACGCTAATAGCACTATTGTTGAAATTGAAGTGATCGAAGCAGGACTTGAGTCGATTCGCATTGTTGATAATGGAGATGGGATTCTAGCGGAAGATGTGGAACATGCTTTTAAACGTCATGCGACTAGTAAAATTAAAGATGAAAATGACTTGTTCCGTATTCGTACGTTAGGTTTTCGTGGGGAGGCGATGCCAAGTATTGCTTCTGTTTCCCATTTTGAATTAAAAACAAGCACGGGGGATGAAGCTGGTACTCGGATTGTGCTAGATGGAGGAGTTGTGAAAGAATTAGAAGCGGCTCCTAGTCGTAAAGGAACAGATATTACGGTTACTGGTCTTTTTTACAATACGCCTGCACGATTAAAATACATGAAAACCATTCACACAGAGCTTGGCAATATAACTGATGTAGTTAATCGTCTAGCACTTGCCCATCCTGAAGTTTCAATTCGTCTCTCTCACAATGAGAAAAAAATATTGCATACGAGTGGAAATGGTGATGTTCGTCAAGTGTTGGCAGCTATTTATGGGATGAATATTGCTAAAAAGATGATTCCGTTTGAAGCATCAACGCTTGATTACAAAATAGTTGGCTATATCGTCCTTCCAGAAATCACAAGGGCATCGCGAAATTATATATCTACGATGATCAATGGACGATTTATTAAAAACTACGGTCTTGTTAAAGCAATATTGGATGGCTATCACACCTTACTGCCAATTGGTCGCTTTCCAATTGCCTTATTATCTATTGAAATGGATCCGATTCTGGTTGACGTGAATGTTCATCCATCCAAAATGGAAGTTCGCTTAAGTAAGGAGCAAGAATTGTATGTAGCTGTTGCAGAATCTATTAAACAGGCTTTTAAAAAGCTCACACTCATTCCAAGTGGATTTACTCCACAAGCGAAACAACAGCCAAAAAGTGAGCAAACAACGCTTAATTTGGATCATGTGGTAGAAGATGTTGTGAAACCCAAACTTGAGCCAGCCTTAGTAAAAAATTTATTGGCAAAAAGTGATAGTACACATGCAGAAACCATCATGCCACCGTTTATTGAAACAGCTTTTGATAAAGAAGTGCGACAAGAGGTTCATGAAGATTCGTATGAAATGACGGCAATGCATGAAATGTCTGAACAACCTGATATGCCTCCTTTTGAATCGCCTACTGAATTTCAGCCATTTGAAGAAGCTGAGTATGTTGAGGAAACTGCGACCCGAGTACCACCAATGTATCCAATCGGGCAAATGCATGGAACCTATATTTTTGCTCAAAATGAGAGAGGCTTGTATATAATTGATCAGCATGCAGCTCAAGAACGGATTAAATATGAATATTTTAAAGAAAAAGTGGGACGCGTTGAAAACGAACTTCAGGAAATGCTTGTGCCAATTACACTGGAGTTTTCAACCGATCAATGTATTCGTATCAATGAATATAAACAAGAACTAGAAACAGTTGGCGTATTTCTTGAAGAGTTTGGATATAATTCCTTTATCGTTCGTTCCCATCCACAATGGTTTCCAAAGGGTATTGAACAAGAAATTTTAGAAGAAATGATTGAACAACTGTTAAGTATGAAAAAAGTAGACATTAAAAAACTTCGCGAAGACGCGGCTATTTTAATGAGCTGTAAAGCATCCATTAAAGCAAATCGCCATTTGCGAAATGATGAAATTCAAGCCTTATTAGATGAACTTCGCCGAACAACGGACCCGTTTACCTGTCCACATGGTCGCCCGATTATTATTCACTATTCGATTTATGAGATGGAGAAGATGTTTAAGCGGGTCATGTAACAAAAATTGCGTGTGAAATGAATATAATTTTAACATTAAGACAAATTAACCCCCAACCTTGTAATAAAAAAAAGCCGACTCAAGATCGGCTTTTTTTTTAGCAAAATGTACCATAGGCTGGAGCAATTGGAGCATTTGGAGCTCCATATCCGTAAGCTGGAGCAACCGGAGCAATTGGAGCTCCATATCCATAAGCTGGAGCAACCGGTGCTACTCCACCACCATAACCACCACAGAAACTAGCTCCAATAATGATTAAGAGAATAAACAATACGATTATTAAGGCGAAACCTCCGCCAAATCCAACTCCAACTCCATCAACACAATCACAACTCTCAACATGTCTTGACATGCAATCACTCCTTAATTGTTTTAAGAAGGCACTTAAATGGGTTAATTCATCGTATGTCATAAATGGGTATTTGACACAAATAATTTTAAAAGTAAATAACACAAATAAGCCCTTCTCGATTTAGATTGAACTAGATAAGATATATGTGTATTGTCTGACTAAGCATCAACCAAGAATATTTTTGCGGGCAAACATTTTATCTGCTGCTAAACAGTGAGGTGCAAATTATGCATAATACTAAATTAACTATTAGACAAAAAGAAGTATTAAATGTAACAACAAAATACATTAAAAATAATGGACTTGTTCGTTGGAAAAGATTTGTTTACAAAAATGAATGGTTTCATGAAAAACAAGAAATGCACCTTAAAAGGTGTATTTTTTTATGACATCAAGACTATAAAGAACACTCATAATAGCTGGTTTAAAAAAAGTGATATAAATAAGGGGTGAACGAACAATCCTTATTTATATGAATAACATAAAAATATATGGGGTGATTAAATGGCAAAAATCATTATCGATGCAGGACATGGAGGTAAAGATCCTGGTGCGACAGGTAATAGCCTACAGGAAAAAGATATCACTTTAAAGCTATCCGTATACATGGAAGATTATTTAGATGAAAACTACAGTAACGTACACGTAAAGCTTACACGTTTGACTGATGTATTTATTGAGTTATCAGAACGTGCTGATATTGCGAATGAATATGATGCAGATGTGTTTATTAGTAACCATGTCAACGCTGGCGGGGGTACAGGGTTTGAATCATTTATATACACCACACCAAGCCAAGATGCAATTGCTCTACAAGACATCTTGAACGCAGAAGCGTTATCTACTGCTAAAAAGTACGGATTAGAGGCCCACGGGAATGATAAAAAACGTGGTAACCTAGCTGTGGTACGTGAGACTAAAATGCCAGCAATCTTAACAGAAATCTGTTTTATTGATTCAATGGATGCAAATTTACTCAATAAAGATGAATTTTTGCGGGATATGGCGGAAGCTTATTCACGTGGAGTTGCTAAGTTTTTGGGGTTAAAAGAAAAAGCTTTAGCAGCTTCAAAAAGAGTGAAAATCCAAACTGGAGGATTAATTCCAGAAAATTTAAAGATTGTATCAGAATATTTAATTGAAAAGAAGTGGTACGCGGAAGTTATATTTACAGGTGCGGGAAATCCAAAATTAATTACTGGTGGACTCAATGCAGATATGCTGAAAGAATTTGAGTCCTGGCTAAAGAAGAATGGTTGGTACTATAAAATCATCGAGTAAAAAAATCACAGAAAGAAAACTAGTCATTTGGATAAGAAGAATGTTGAAAAGATGTTGGGCAACGTATGAATTCCAACTGCGGTAAAGACAGCTGGCTTTATTATGGGACCGGTGGGGTTTGATTCATAGAATTAAATAATGCTTGTCTAGACTTCTAACATGTCATGTTAAAAAGGTAACTATCTTAATAATCATTTTAGTTTGCTTTCTTTTTCCCATTGGATGCGGTCAGTTTTCCTTCAAAGCTGATCGCTTTTTTATTCAATTATTCAACTTTTACATTGCATAAAATAAGATTGTTGCAAAAATTTGAAACTTTTTTTGTAGTAGAGTCGTAGAAAAATAGACTACATAATTAAAGGAGTGTTTTTAATGGAAGAAAAAATTGAAAAAATCGACGTAGAACCTAAGTCGAAGCCGTCGTTGCTTGGAATGATTGGCAGTCCTGTTGAACAATTCGAAAAAATTCTTAACCGTCCAATTATCTGGGTACCTATGCTTATTGTAACTTTGTTTACAGTAATTGGTTCTTTACTATCTTTTATGAGTATGGACTTAGGAAGTGTAGTAGGAGAAGATATAGGGGCAGAAGAGCTTGCTTTAGTTGAGATGGTTACAAGGATTACAGTCATCATTACTGGACTAATTACACCTATTTTTACTGTATTGATTAGTAGTGCCATTGTGTTAGCGATTGCAAAGATTGCTAACAAAGAGGTGACGTTTAAACAATTATTCTCCATGAATACATTTATTTACTTTATTCCAGCTATCGGTCTGTTGATTAATGGAATCATCCATAAGTTGATTGGTGGCAATGCTGAAATTATGGTTACGAGTTTAGCTAGTTTAATCAATTCAGATTCCTCCTTATTAGCAGGGATTGAATTATTTTCGATTTGGAATCTCATTTTATTCGGGATTGGTTTAAATAAGGTTGCTCGTTTATCCAAAGGAGCTTCTTGGATTATTACGATTATCTTTTTCTTATTGCAAATTGGATTAGCGTCCTTGAGTGGAATGATGTCAGGGATTGGTGGACAATAATGAAAAAGAAAGTCTGGATTATATCAGGAGTCATCCTGGTTTTCATTATCATGGTTTCAGTAAGCGTGTATCGTCAAATGTTTGCTAAGGGACCATCTGTGAAAGTCGTACAACTAACTACAGAGGAAATCTCCTCAGTAGTCATGATTCCAGGAACGGTTCAGCTAAATAATCAACAAACCGTCTATCCTACTGCTGATCAAAGCGAATTGAAAGAGGTAGTAGTGGAGGAGGGTCAAAAGGTAAAAAAAGGACAAACCATCGCGGTTCTAGAAAATCAGCAGCTTCAGTTAGAAGTAGAGCAAAATAAATTATCAAAAGAATCCTCTTACCTAAAAATTAATCAATTAGCAAATCAGGAGGAACAATTAAATAAAAAAGAAGAGGATTTAAGCAAGGAAGTTGGTAAAGAAGAAGCGGCTAAGCAAATGGAACTTGAAAATAATCAAGTCGAAACGGATAAAAAGATGGCTAATTTGGATTTAGAGCGAATTTTATTAGAAGAGGAAACATTAAAGGATAGGGTAAATGATTTAAAAATAAAGAGTAAGATTGATGGCATTGTATTAAACGTTAACGAAGATGCATCGATTGCTGGCGAAACGGGTATGGCAGAACCAATCATTCAACTTGGTAGTTTAGACGGAATGCAAGTCACTGGTGATCTTTCTGAATATGATACGTTAAAAGTAAAAGAAGGACAAAAAGTAACGTTAAGTTCTGATGCGGTTCCGAATCAAAAATGGCAGGGAGAAGTAGTAGGGATTGGAACTTTGCCAAAGGAAAATGTAGCAGTTGCTCAAACTGGAGAACAAGCGGTTCAATACCCTGTACATATTAAAATCAACAGTGACACGAACATATTAAAACCAGGTTTTCAGCTGATTATGGAAATTGAAACAGAGAAAAAGAAAGCCCTTGTGTTGCCAATGGAAGCATTGGTAGAAGATGACAAGAAGCCATTTGTCTATGTTGTCGAAAATAATAAGGTGAAAAAGAAGGAAGTTAAACTAGGCATTACAACAGAAGAAAGTATAGAAATCATACAAGGCCTTTCCGGTAAAGACAAAGTGATTACTCAACCTGCCGATGATCTTGAAATCGGTTCGGAAGTGACCGTGAAATGATTGAGATAACGGATGTATCGAAAGCCTATAAAGTAGGCAAAGAGGATATGTATGTATTAAACCATGTCAATGTACGAATAAAAGAAAGAGAATTCGTTGCAATTATGGGTCCTTCTGGCTCTGGGAAATCGACCTTAATGAATATTATCGGTTGTCTTGATCAAGCAACATCAGGAACCTATTTGTTTGATGGAGAAGATATTTCAAATGTAGAAGATACACAGTTGTCGCATCTGCGAAATTCGTTGATTGGTTTTGTTTTTCAACAGTTTCAATTATTGCCACGCATAACAGCTTTGAAAAATGTTGAGTTGCCGTTAATTTATGCTGGAATCGGGAAAAAAGAGCGCCTAATGAGATCGACTCAAGCTCTTGAAAAGCTTGGCCTTGGAGACCGGATGAATCATTTACCGAATGCTCTATCTGGGGGACAAAAGCAAAGGGTGGCCATTGCAAGAGCTATTGTCAATCAGCCAAAATTGATTTTGGCTGATGAACCAACTGGAGCACTTGATACGAAAACGAGTAGTAGCATTATGGAACAATTTAAACAATTAAACCAAGAGGGGACGACCATTGTTGTGGTCACTCACGAATCAGAAATAGCGGAATACGCTGATCGAACGATTTTCGTCCGTGATGGAGAAATTGTTTCTGACCCATTCATGGCAAGGGGGCAAGAAACGTGAGATTTACAGAAAATCTTTTAATGGCCTTACATTCCTTAACAGCTCATAAAATGAGATCGATTTTAACGATGCTGGGCATTATTATTGGCGTTGGATCCGTTATTATCGTTGTAGCCATCGGTCAAGGTGGTGAAGCAATGCTGAAGTCAGAAATCATTGGTTCAGGTAATACGATAGAACTGATGTATCAGCCATCTGATGAAGAAGTGGTTTCGAATCCAAACACATATTATGAATCTGCTTTTTCTCAAGAAGATCTTCGTGTATTAGAAGGGATTCCTGGTGTCAAGCAAGTAGTTGCTTCGAGCTCTGAATTCTCCTCCATACGCTACCGAGAAGATGCAGTAGATAGTTCGGTAACAGGAATTAATAACGCGTATCTTGATGTGAATGAACTTAATGTAAAAGAAGGAAGAAACTTTACGGCTGCCGATTTTCTAAGTGGTGCGAGAGTGGCGGTAATTAGCTACACCATGCAGGAAGAAATGTTTGATGGAAAGTCAAGCATAGGAGAGGTAATCAGAATTGGTTCTCAGCCTGTAAAAATTATTGGCGTTTTGGAAAAAGAAACTGGATTACTGGCGTTTGGGTTAGTACAGGCTTACTTACCATTTAATACGTGGAAGATGATTTTTGGAAAAACGGATGTTACTCAAATTACGTTGCAGGCTGAATCTGAAGAGGAATTGAATGCAATCGGGAAAAAAGCGACTAGCAAACTAAATACATTGCATAATACAGAAGATGCCTATCAGGTTATTAATATGGAAGAAATTGCACAAGGTGTTGGTCAGATTACAAGAATTATGACCTTAATTATCGGTAGTATCGCCGGTATATCTCTAGTTGTAGGTGGTATAGGTGTAATGAATATTATGCTTGTATCGGTTACCGAAAGAACTAGAGAAATTGGCATTCGGATGGCTATTGGTGCAACGAAGAAACAAATTTTAGTCCAATTTTTAATTGAGTCCATTACTCTAACTTTAATTGGTGGGCTATTAGGTATATTGTTAGGTTGGGGAGTAGTGACATTAGTTTCCTTTTTCGCTGGTCTACCAGGACTTATTTCATGGCAAGTCGTACTCGGCGGTGTATTATTTTCAATGATTATTGGAATTATTTTTGGTATTTTACCAGCCAGCAAAGCTGCAAGACTGAATCCAATTGAATCGCTTCGATATGAATAAGTCCTTAATGTTAAAATTTACAAAGCTATGTAAAGAATAAGTTAATATATTAACATTGTATATTTTTGTCAGGAATTGTATTGATAGAATTAGCATAAAGTTTTATATTGAAAGTAAGATAAATAAGGGAAGCTGACTCGACAACGAGAAGCGCTAAAATATATCATTTGTAAATGAATGTAAAGGGACAATCAGTACCTGAAAATCATTTAATCTAATGAATATTTTAGCGTTTTTTTATGATACAAATCTAAATAATCAAATAGTGAATTAGTAAAAAAGAATCGATTAGATTATTTGTAATGAGTATGCATTGTCATTTATTCAATATTTTTGAAGAGAGGTGTTTCTCATTGAAAACGATCCAAAATATGTATGATCATTTAAATTGGGCTAATCAACGTATTCTTAAAACATTGCAAAGTCTTGAAGTTGAAAACCAAAAGGTAAGTCGTTTATTTTCCCATATCCTTTTTGCGGAAAAAATATGGATTACTAGATTACAAGGATTAGATAGTACAGGTTTGCCCATTTGGTCGAATATCGATGATATA
>SMEO01000214.1_pt1 | contig 11202 bp, 9 predicted proteins | sample 2456251 | NCBI WGS metagenome assembly SMEO01 (sample SAMN10132594, study PRJNA489261) | soil metagenome | isolation source: day1 control-silt loam soil ammended | place: USA | reverse complement strand
GAGCAACAAGCAATTGAGATGGCCAATGCCACAGAATTTGGTTTAGCTGCTTACTGCTACACACAAGATTTAGGTCGTGCGTGGCGCATGAGTGAACAACTCGAGTACGGTATGGTTGGAATTAATAAAGGCTTGATTTCAAATGAGGTTGCACCGTTTGGTGGAATTAAACAGTCAGGTTTAGGGCGCGAAGGCTCAAAATATGGCATTGAAGATTATCTCGAAATCAAATACACCTTATTTGGAGGATTAGGCTAATGAGTAATGAAAAATTTGAAAAAGGTTTAGCGATTCGTAAACAGGTACTTGGCGAAGCTTATGTCAATAATTCGATCAACAATGCTGATGATTTTAACTTACCTTTACAGGAACTGGTCACGGAGTATTGTTGGGGAGCGGTCTGGGGACGTGAAGAACTGAGCAAACCTGAACGTAGTCTAATTAATCTGGCTATGATATCAGCCTTAAACCGTCCGCATGAATTGAAGCTACATGTTAAAGGAGCTTTACGTAATGGCGTGCCTAAAGACAAAATTCGAGAAGTACTCTTGCAAGTAGCAATTTACTGTGGCGTGCCAGCTGCTGTAGATAGTTTCCGTATTGCAAAAGAAGCAATTTTAGAATATGAACAGGAAAATATTTAAAAACTTTACCAATCAAAGGTTAAAATTATAACCGCATTATTAAATGCGGTTATTCTATTTGCGATTGAAACCTATGAATACTTTCAGCATAAGAAATATTGACAATTAAAATGAGTAAATCATCACCATATATCAATATTAATGAAAATATTGCCACTTGATATCAATTTAACTTATGTTCACCTATAATATAGTTCACAATTAAATTTATGTTTAATAAACAACAAATTTAATTACTTAGAGTACTAAAGTTATAACTTGTAAAATATTTGGTTCATGAACCTAGCTATGAATAGATATTTTCCTACTAAAAAGGTCTTAAGAATAGACTAAATTTGTCTAGAAGAGTGGGGGCTATTCACACCTCATTGAAACCCCTTTAAGAAAGGGGATGCCGATCCTCTATACCACCAACGGTGGGTGAAGCTTGTCAGCATTCTTAAATATTTATCGTCACCATCACGGCATAGACGTGCGCTTATGGTAAATCATACTTACATAACTTAGACCTATAAGATTTGGCGGTTTTAACTATTAAAGCTGTAGTAATGGCATGGATACACCTTGCAGCGACAAACTAGGTGTCAAAGCTGGGTAAGTGAATTACTAGACTTCACTGTATTTAGTTCTCAATTTTAAGTTTTATTAAAGGAAGTATGAAAATCATACTTCCTTTTCAATCTGCTTCACAATAAAACTTTAGAGTTGAAGCAACAGATCAAATCTAAATCAGATTTGAAAAATAATTACGGTGGATACTGTCCTGTGGTAATAACTCTAATAAACGCTGTACCGCATCAATTCGGTCATGTGTTTGCTCAATAATTCTTAATAATTGATCGATATCCTTTATTTGATAGATCAACTGGCTTAAACGGGCATCAAAACAATGTCTCCAAGTGCTGAGTAAAGGGCTTTCTGATTTAGAGAGAAAGCTACCTTTATATAGCGAGAATGTACTGGAAATAAGATTTGCATTTAATGATTGTTCAGCGCGTAAAAAATCACATTGGACTTCACAGCTAAGCCTATAAATGCGAGCCTCAATTGAATGAGGTAATAGGCTACGAAGTTGTGAAACCTCAGCCTTTAGGGTTTTTAGGCTGACACTACGCTCACCATAAAGGGCATAGTGTAACTCTTCTAAGCCAATGCCATGGGGATGCAAAGCTAAAATGCAAAGTATTTCAATTTGACGGTGACTCAAGTTCAAGGTATGCCCATTAAATTGAACCCAAGGCGAGCCTAGCGCCTTAATGTATAAAAAATTTTGCTGTTCAAACTTTATGGCTCGTTGTATTAAATCCGCACAGCGTTCAACTGCAAGCAGCCCCAAAGGAGTATGTTTTTTATATTTTGTGGAAAGGTTAATAATGCCATGAAATTGCCCTGATGTCGGATCCCAGATCGGCGCGGCATAACAAACCCAATCTCGAACACTGTCCATTTGGTTTTCATGAGAATAGACACAACTTGATATTTGGCTGTTCAACGTCATACCAATCGCATTGGTCCCAACAGCCTGTGTAGACCAATGCCCACCCTCAATAAAATGAACCTGTTCGGCAGAAGAAAGCATTGCAGAACTACTCCATGTCCATAAGAGAGTCCCGTGATGGTCTGTAAGACCAATAGCCATATCTGAATCTTCCGCTATTTTGAGTAAGTCAGCATAATTATGTTGGATAGAGCGGCGAAATAAAGACGTTTTATCTTCTGGAGGTAAGGCTAAAACAGGGGCGGCATGTACAGTATGTTGATTAATTAAATGGGTTGTTTGCAGATTTTTTGCAGATGCGGTATTGAACAGGTTCATATCATATTCCTTTATGATGAGACTGTAATATTTTTAAATTTTAGAAATGAGTTTCCAAATTTATAGTCATTTACGTCATTTCTTCTTGCCTCAATTTTAAATGCTTTTATCTTTGCTTGGTTAAATCATATCTTTTGGCTTTACCAGTCCTTGAGTTACTTTAAAAGTGTTCTTATGAGCTGAAAATGACTATTTCCATCTGAAATGTTAATAAACGTAAATAGGATGAAAATTCATTCGCTCATGTAAGGGCTAGGCACAGCTTCACCATGATACTGACGGTCTGCAAAATAACTTGATCGTACTAATGGCGCACTCCAAATATTTTTAAACGCTAAGCGCTCTCCATGTGTTTGATAATGCTTAAACTCTTGCAACGTAACAAAACGATGAATTGGCGCATGAGATTTAGATGGCTGTAAGTATTGACCGATTGTGACATAGTCTACTTGATAATCTTTCAAATCATTTAATAACACAATAACCTCAGCCTCGACTTCTCCTAAACCGACCATCAAACCACATTTCGTTGGAATTTCAGAACAGTAGTGTTTAAATTTTTTGAGTAAATCCAATGAGTGCTTATAGTCAGCGCCTGGTCGCATGGCTTTATACAGACGTGGAACGGTTTCAATATTATGATTAAAAACATCGGGTGGGTTTTGGCTCAGAATCTTCAGGGCAATATCTGCACGACCACGAAAATCAGGAACCAAAATTTCTATCAGAGTCTCTGGACTGGTTTGACGAATTTCTCGAATGCAATCTGCAAAATGCTGTGCACCACCATCTTTTAAGTCGTCTCGATCAACAGAAGTAATCACGACATACTTTAAGTTTAGATTCTTGACTGTTTCAGCCAGATGCTTTGGCTCATTAGGATCTAGGATATTAGGACGACCATGTGCGACATCACAGAATGGGCAGCGTCGAGTACAAATATCTCCCATGATCATAAACGTTGCAGTCCCTCCGCTAAAGCATTGTGGCAAATTGGGGCAGGCCGCTTCTTCACAAACCGTATGTAGTTTCTGTTGTCGTAATAAATCCTTAATGATTTGAACTTCATCAGGTTGACTAATTTTAGTCCGAATCCATTCTGGCTTTTTCGGTGTCGTTTCCGTTGGAACAACTTTAATTGGAATACGCGCCATTTTTTCAGCGCCACGTAGCTTCTTTCCAGTTAATACTGTGTTATTTAAATCCATTACAAACACTCCATCGTTTAAAATAATTAATATAGATCCCGATATTAAATAAGCTCTTTTAGGTGCTTTAATAATATTAAAACAGTGCAAAAAACTTATCATATAAAATAAAGGTTGGTTAAAGGTTTGTTTTCATATGTGATTGAACTACTGTAAAATTTTAAAAAATTTTTTAAGTTCTTAACCTTCTGTTTTTAATATTTTTCTCATCTTTTTATGCATTATATTTTTTTAGTCTAATATGAAATTAAATAAAAATATATTTATATAAATATACGGTTTAAAAATTCAACCATTAATTTTTGGATTTTCTTTTAAGCGTAATTAATAAGGAACAAAGATATGCAATTAACGGAAGAGCAATTGCTAGCAGCATACAAAAGAATGCGCGACATTCGTGAATTTGAGGATCGACTTCACGATGAAAATAATACAGGTGATATTCCCGGTTTCATCCATTTATATAGCGGCGAGGAAGCTGTTGCCGTAGGGATCTGTGAAAATTTAACAGACAAGGACTTCATTACATCAACGCATCGTGGTCATGGACATTGTATTGCTAAGGGCTGTGACATTCATGCCATGATGTTAGAAATTTTTGGCAAAGATGATGGTTTGTGTCGTGGTAAAGGCGGCTCAATGCACATTGCGGACTTAGATAAAGGCATGCTCGGTGCAAACGGTATTGTGGGTGGTGGTCCACCTTTGGCTATTGGGGCAGCTTTAAGTGCTAAAACACTGAAAAATGGTGGGATTGGTCTATCTTTTACCGGTGATGGCGGGTCAAATCAGGGCTTAACTTTTGAAGCCATTAATATGGCTGTCGTGTTAAAGCTCCCTGTCATTTTTGTTTTTGAAAACAACGGTTTTGGTGAAGGCACTGCACACGACTATGCCGTAGGCAGTAAAGACATTGCAGGCCGAGCAGCAGGTTTTGGCTTACCCGCTGAAAAAGTAGATGGAACAGACTTTTTTGCTGTGTATGAAGTTGCACAAAAAGCCATTGAACGTGCCCGCTGTGGTGAAGGTCCGAGTGTGATTGAAACGGTAACCAACCGTTTTTATGGACATTTTGAAGGTGATCCGGGGCTTATTCGTTCCAAAGAAGAACTGGATTATGTCAAAGAACATAAAGACCCATTGAAAATATTCCGTGAAAAAGTCAAGGATAAAATTGACGAAGCCAAACTGGATGCGATTGATGCCCAGTCTAAAGCCAATGTAGACGATGCCGTTGCAAAAGCACGCGCAGCTCAGTACCCAGAAGTCTCTCAGTTACTTACTGATGTTTACGTCTCTTACTAAAGGAATAGTAGAAAAATGCCAAATAAAAGTTATCGAAACGCGATTAAAGAAGCAATTGAATTAGAAATGCGCCGAGATCCGAGTGTCATTGTGGTCGGTGAAGATGTTCGTGGTGGGCATGGTGGCAAAAATACAGATGACAATAAACTGGAAGGTTTTGGCGGTGTACTTGGTGTAACCAAAGGCTTATGGACTGAATTTGGTTCTGAGCGAGTCATTGACACCCCGATTACAGAATCGGCGATTATTGGTATGGCGGCAGGTGCTGCTGCAACCGGTTTAAGACCTGTGGCAGATTTAATGTTCATGGATTTTTACGGCGTGTGTTATGACATGCTGTATAACCAAGCGGCTAAATTCCGCTATATGTTTGGTGGCAAAGCCAAAGCGCCACTCGTTGTAAGAGGCATGATCGGTGCAGGTTTTTCCGCAGCAGCGCAGCATTCTCAGTCGCCATATAACGTGTTTGCCTCAGTGCCTGGTTTAAAAGTGGTGGTGCCTTCAAGTGCCTATGATGTGAAAGGGTTGTTGATTCAAGCCATTCGAGATGACGATCCAGTAGTCTTTTGTGAGCACAAGTTGTTGTACGACATTAAGGGCGAAGTGCCAGATGAGGCCTACACTATTCCTTTTGGTGTCGCAAATTACACCCGTGAGGGCACAGATATCACCATTATTGCCTTAAGCCTGATGGTGCATCGTGCCAATGAAGTTGCTGACAAGCTCGCAAAAGAAGGCATTTCGGTTGAAGTGGTTGACCCTCGCACCATTTCTCCATTAGACGAAGATGGCATCTTAGAGTCTGTGGCTTCAACAGGTCGTGTGGTGATTGTAGATGAATCTGCGGCGCGTTGCGGTTTCGGACATGATGTGGCTGCACTCATTGCACAGAAAGGCTTTCATTTTCTTAAAGCACCAATCGAGTTAGTCACTCCACCACACTCACCCGTACCATTTTCACCAGTATTAGAAAAAGAATGGCTACCAAGTGTAGAACGCATCGAACAGGCTGTACGTAAGACGTTGGAGGCTTAGGATGAGCGAAATTAAAACCTTAGAAATCCCAAAATGGGGTTTGTCCATGGAAGAGGGCACGATTGCCCAATGGCTGATTCAAGAAGGTACTCAATTTAGTAAAGGACAGGAAATTTGTGAAATTGAAACCACAAAAATCGTCAATGTTCTGGAAGCGCCTTTCGATGGCTTGCTACGAAAGATTATTGCTAAAGATGGTGACACGCTGGTCGTAGGAGGAGTCATTGCAATTTGTGCAGACGCTCAAGTTTCCGATGCAGAAGTTGAAGCATTTGCACAGTCCTTAGGTGGAACACCTGCTGTAACTGAAAATAAAGCGGTAGCAGCGGTTCCTGAAAAAGTAGCTGTAGCTCAAGTTGAAACCAAAGTACAAGCTGCTCCTAAACAGAACAGTGTTGGTAATGGATCAAAAGCTGTGGCTCAGGGCGGATATTCTATTCCTGCTGCGTTACAAGGCTTCCAACAAAGCGATGATATTTTTGCAACGCCACATGCCTTGAAATTGGCTGAAAAGCATAATGTAAACTTGTCTCAGATTACTGGTTCTGGACGTGAAGGTCGTATTAGTGTTCACGATGTTCAGACCGGAGTTCAAGCTGCTGGTGGTTCTTGGCCAGATGTGCGTCATCAAGCCAGTACGAAAGCCGCGAAATCTAAAGCAGATGATAGTTATGTTCTAGCAACACCTGTTGCCCGCCGTTTAGCAAAACAATGGGGTATTAATTTGCATGATTGTCGTGCATCGGGTTCACGTGGACGAGTTTGCAAGGAAGATGTTGAAGCTGTATATCAACGTGAAAACCCTGTACAAGCTCAACATGCTAACCATGCGCATCCAACAGAGTCAGCAAAATTTACCGCTGTGGCTATGAATGGTATGCGTAAAGCAATCGCTTCACGGCTACAAGCGGCAAAACGCAATGCACCACATTTTCGCTTAACGATAGACTTAAATGTTGAGTCGGTTCAGGCTTTGCGTCAGCAAATTAACAGTACCGTACCGCAAGTCAAGCTGTCCATTAACGATATGCTGATTAAAGCGGCTGCGGCTGCACTGATCAAAGTTCCACAGGTTAACGTTCAGTTTGATGAAGAAAATCAGCAAATTTTACAGTTTGAACAGGCTGATATTTCGGTTGCTGTGGCAATCGAAAACGGGCTGATCACACCAATTATTAAAGCAGCGAACCGTAAATCTTTGGCGCAAATTTCCAATGATATGCGTGATCTGGCGACACGCGCCAAAACTGGGAAATTAGCACCTGATGAGTTTCAAGGCGGCAGTTTCAGTATTTCCAATTTGGGAATGCTTGGTATTCAACAGTTTGATGCCATTATTAACCCACCTCAAGGTGCAATTCTGGCTTTAGGTGCAGCAGAGAAACGTGCTGTCGTCGAAAATGATGAGATTGTTGTTCGTGAAATGGTGACCGCAACATTGTCTTGTGATCATCGTGTCATTGATGGTGCGTTGGGTGCTCAATTCCTATCGGCATTTAAGCAGTTTGTTGAAAATCCTGCATTGATTTTGGTGTAGGAGGAATAGCCATGTCAGATACACAATTTGATCTTGTGGTTATTGGTGCTGGTCCTGGAGGATATGTCGCTGCGATTCGCGCAGCGCAACTGGGATTAAAAACGGCAATCGTTGAAAAACAACACTTAGGCGGAGTGTGTCTTAATTGGGGATGTATTCCAACCAAGGCATTATTGAGCGGGGCTGCGCTTGCGCAGCAGTTCAAACATGCTGGGCAGTTTGGCTTTACGCTTAACGCGATTGATTTTGACATTCAAAAACTGGTCCATCATAGCAGACAGGTTTCTGAGCAACTGGTGCAAGGTATCGGTCAATTATTGAAAAAAAATCAAATCACTGTTTTTAACGCAGCAGCCCAGTTTATTGCCAAAGAGCAATTAGAGCTTACAGATGCGAATGGTCAAAAACAGCAGATTTCTGCACCGCATATTATTGTCGCAACAGGTGCACGTGCGGCCAATTTGCCTCATATTCCTGTAGATGGCCATCAGGTCTGGAGTTATAAAGAGGCTTTAGTTCCAGAACAATTACCAAAATCTTTACTGGTCATTGGTTCGGGGGCTATAGGCAGTGAGTTTGCAAGCCTATACCAAGACTTAGGCTGCCAAGTCACCTTGGTTGATATTGCCAAGCAGATTCTCCCTAGCGAAGACATTGAAGTTGCGAAGTATGTACAAAAGCAATTTGAACAGCAGGGTATGCAGGTTTTAACCGAAGCGACTGTAAAAAAAATAGAAACTGATCAGGCTCAAGTACATTGTCATATTGAAACTGCCACAGGTGTGCAAATCATTACTGTTGAAAAGGTGCTTTCAGCTATTGGCGTGAAACCGAATGCTGAAAATCTTGGCCTAGACGCTTTGGGCATTGAATTTGAGGATGGTTTTATTAAAGTCGATTCATGCTGTAAAACCAATGTAGTGGGCATTTATGCAATTGGTGATGTCGCAGGTGCACCCTGTTTGGCACACAAAGCCAGTCATGAGGCCATTCTTTGTGTGGAAAAAATTGCAGGCCTAAGTCATGTACATGCTTTAGACCGTACACAAATTCCGGGGTGTATCTTTACCCATCCACAAGTGGCCAGTATTGGTTTGACAGAACAGAAAGCGAAAGCTGCGGGCTTGAATATCAATGTGGGTAAGTTTCCCTTACAAGCGAATGGTAAAGCATTGGCTTTGGGCGATAGCGCAGGATTTGTTAAAACCATTTTTAGTCAGGAAACGGGTGAATTGTTGGGTGCTCACATGGTTGGGCATGAAGTCACCGAACACATCCAAGGTTTTGCGATCGCAAAATACCTAGAAGCTACGGATGAAAGCTTAGCACAGGTCATTTTCCCTCATCCTACTTTATCTGAGGCGATGCATGAGTCGGTCTTGTCTGCGATGCAACGTGCAATTCATATCTAAGGAGTCGCAACATGCCTAGAGGTTTAAACAATAAAGTTGCATTAATTACGGGTGCAGCACAAGGAATTGGACGTGGTATTGCCTTACGTTTAGCGCAAGAAGGTGTTCATATTGCTTTGGTCGATCTTCATCAACAAAAGTTAAATGTTGTTCAAAAAGAGGTTGAAGCCTTTGGCGTAAAAGCCACTACATTTATTGCGGATATTTCAGATCCAATACAAGTCAGTCATGCAATTGATCATGCCGAATCGACACTTAATGGTTTTGATATCATGATCAATAATGCAGGTATTGCACAAGTTAAAGCTTTGGCAGAAGTAACACCGAATGAATTTAACCAAATTATGAACATCAATGTCGGTGGTGTACTTTGGGGGATTCAAGCTGCAGCAAATAAATTTAAACAACGCCAACAGGCTGGAAAAATTATTAATGCATGCTCAATCGCAGGTCATGAAGGTTTTGCTTTACTCGGTGTTTATTCGGCAACTAAATTTGCAGTTCGTGCATTGACGCAAGCTGCGGCTAAAGAATATGCCAGTGCTGAAATTACTGTAAATAGTTATTGCCCAGGTGTTGTAGGCACAGACATGTGGGTCGAAATAGATCAGCGGTTCTCTGAAATTACAGGTGCACCAATTGGTCAAACGTATAAAAAATATGTAGATGGTATTGCTTTAGGACGTGCTGAAACACCAGATGACGTGGCTGCATTAGTTGCATTTTTAGCCAGTGAGGATGCAAACTACATTACAGGTCAGTCTATTTTGACAGATGGTGGAATGGTTTACCGTTAATATCAACATAAGGAATACACAATGAAAGCAGCTCGTTTTTATGATCGAGGGGATATTCGAATTGAAGATATCCCTGAACCGAAAGTACTTCCAGGCACAGTTGGAATTCAAGTTGCATGGTGCGGTATTTGCGGTACAGATTTACATGAATTCATGGAAGGCCCTATTTTTATTCCACCTTGTGGTCATCCACACCCAATTTCGGGAGAATCTGCACCTGTAACAATGGGACATGAATTTTCAGGCGTAGTTTATGCAGTTGGTGAGGGTGTAGACGATATCCAAATTGGACAACATGTCGTAGTTGAACCCTATATTATTGCGGATGATGTCCCGACTGGCCTGAATGATAAGTATCATTTATCAAAAAATATGAACTTTATTGGTTTAGGCGGACGTGGCGGCGGTCTTTCTGAAAAAATTGCAGTTCAACGACGTTGGGTACATCCTATTTCAAATGATATTCCCTTAGATCAGGCCGCATTGATAGAACCTTTATCTGTCGGTCATCATGCCTATGTCAGAAGTGGTGCAAAAGCTGGCGATATAGCACTGGTTGGTGGAGCAGGCCCTATAGGCTTACTTTTATCAGCCATTTTAAAGGCTAAAGGTCTCACGGTCATCATTACTGAATTGAGTGCAAAGCGTAAAGAAAAAGCGATAGAAGCGGGTGTTGCAGATTATGTGCTAGATCCATCTAAGGTTGATGTGGTCGCTGAAGTGATGAAAATTACGGAAGACCGTGGTGTTGATGTCGCTTTTGAATGTAGTAGTGTTAATAAAGTCATGGATACACTGGTGGCGGCGATGAAACCAACTGGTGTGGTCGTTATCGTTTCGATTTGGAGCCATCCTGCCACAATTAATGTGCATAGTGTGGTTATGAAAGAGCTAGATATTCGTGGCACGATTGCTTATGTAAATGACCATCAGGAAACCATCCGCTTAGTCGAGCAAGGTAAGATTAATCTAGAACCTTTTATTACCCAACGGATTGCATTAGATGATCTTGTTTCTAAAGGCTTTGAAACGCTGATTCATAATAATGAGTCTGCAGTAAAAATTATTGTTCATCCGTAGTAAAACCTAATTTTAACGACAAATTTGAATAAGCTAGAAATAAACTTTATGTAGCTATTTCTAATATCTTTAGCGATAGGGAGTGACTCTGTACTTACAGATTCATTCTCAAATTTACAGTGTTGAGTGCCAGTATGATTTTGATCATACAGCCTAGTAAAGATAGAAAATAAGTTTTTAAATAAACCATAGGGATATAGACTAAATTTTGCTAGGAGAGTGGTGGCAGCCCACCACCAATTAAAAGGTGTCTACAAAATCATTGGCTATTCAATAGGTTTAGTTTACTGTTTGGTATAAAATATTAGACTGAGGTTGGGGTTTTGAAAGCTACGATTTCTGTTTGGCTTTTTGGCATAAGACATACA
>SMEO01000213.1_pt1 | contig 11255 bp, 8 predicted proteins | sample 2456251 | NCBI WGS metagenome assembly SMEO01 (sample SAMN10132594, study PRJNA489261) | soil metagenome | isolation source: day1 control-silt loam soil ammended | place: USA | reverse complement strand
AGGACTTAGGGTTTGATGAAGAAAGTCGCAAGGAAAATATTCGTAGAATTGGTGAGGTTGCAAAATTATTTGTAGATGCAGGTCAAATCGTCTGCACTGCATTTATATCTCCGTATCGTGAAGATCGAGAAGTTGTTCGTCAATTAGTAGAGGATGGAGAATTTATCGAAGTATATGTAAAGGCATCGGTTCAGACATGTGAAGAACGAGATCCTAAAGGCTTATACAAAAAAGCAAAGGCCGGTGAAATACAGAACTTTACGGGAATATCTGCACCCTATGAGGCACCACTTAATCCCGAAATAATTTTAGATACAGAGCAATACTCAATCGAGGAATGTGTATTGCAACTTATTAAAGAACTAAATATCTAATTTTTTAGATAGCTGACTAAACATCTAGAGGCATCCAGTTATATATCTTTTTTCAATTTACTAAGAAAGCATTGTATATCTGGATGTTTTTTAAAATTATAATTTTACATCTTAGAGGTGATTTGATGGGTAAAGTATACATCGTAGGTGCTGGTCCAGGGGATATCGACCTTATTACAGTGAAGGGACTAAAGTGTATTAAAGAATCAGATGTCATTTTATACGATCGTTTGATAAATAAAGAATTATTGAACTATGCGAAACCGGGGGCAGAACTTATTTTCTGTGGTAAGCTTCCAAATCGTCATGCAATGATTCAAGAGAGTATAAATGAATCACTTGTCCGCTACGCTATGGAAGGAAAAATTGTCACACGTTTAAAAGGTGGAGACCCATTCGTTTTTGGTAGAGGAGCAGAGGAAGCGGAGGTACTTGCCAATAATCAAATACCATTCGAAATTGTACCAGGTATCACGTCAGGCATTGCTGCTCCTGCATATGCAGGGATTCCTGTCACACATCGTGACGTAAGCGGTAGTTTTGCGATTGTGACAGGGCATCGTCAGGCAGGAAAGAATGACGATCTTAAATGGGAATCGCTCGCTTCTATCGATACGCTTGCTGTTTACATGGGAGTAAAAAACCTCCCATATATCGTGTCACAGCTTCTAAAATTTGGTCGAGCAAAAAATACGCCTGTTGCACTTATACATTGGGGTACTTACGATAAGCAACAAACAATTACTGGAACGCTTGAAACGATTGAATTAATAGTAGAAAAATCAACTATTTCAAATCCTTCAATGATTATTGTAGGTGAGGTTGTAGCTTTGCGAGAAAAAATTCAATGGTTTGATAAGAAACCAAATCCTGAGCAAATAATAGCTGAACCAGTCAAGTAGTCTTTTAGGAGGGACCCTACATGCAAGCAGTTATTTATATTGCACATGGTACACGAATACAGGCTGGAATAGATGAAGCGAAAGTCTTTGTGGCTCGGGCTAAAGAACATATTCCAATAAAATTGCAGGAGATTTGTTTTTTAGAGCTAGCGGAGCCAACGATTGAGCAAACAATCGACCGTGTCATTGCTAAGGGAGCATCTGAAATTGCCCTCATTCCGATTCTTTTACTAAATGCAAATCATGCCAAAAAAGATATTCCAGCGATGCTTTTGCCCATTAAGCTAAAATATCCGAATATTATTTTTTCTTATGGAAAACCCTTTGGGATTCATCTCAATCTCATTACCCAAATTTATAAGCGTATTCAAGAACAGACCTCTGAATTAGCTCCTGATGATGAAATTTTGCTCATTGGTCGGGGAAGTAGTGATCCAGCAGTCGTTCGTGAATTTGCAGAAATAGCAACGCAGTTGAAGCTCCGTTATGGGATTCGATATGTTGAAATTGCCTTTTTATATGGAAATGGTCCTAAGTTTAGTAGTTATGTTGACAAAATAGTAGAGTCTTCTAAGAAGCATCATTATATTGTTCCCTATTTATTATTTCAGGGAAAACTAAGAAATCATATTGAAAAAGAATTAAAAGGATATAAGAGTGTAACTGTTTGTAACAGCCTTGGTTATGGAGATTTAGTGCTTGATGTTTTATTAGAGCGCACAAGAGAAGCAGTAAAAGCATTACAAACAGTAAGTACATAAATTAGATGAGGTGAAAAAATGACACTACAAGTAAGTAATAGTCCATTTACTGAAAAGCAAGTTCAACTTTTAAATGAGCTAATACCAAATTTAACGGAACAACAGAAAATTTGGCTGAATGGTTATTTAAGTGCCCCAATACAAGTAATTGCAAAGGCTACTGAGGTGCAAGAACTTCCAGCTTCACAACAAACAGTTTCAGCAACCATATTATATGGCTCTCAAACAGGTAATAGTCAAAAACTAGCTGAGAAGTTTGGTGCATTACTAGAAGGAAATTCCGTTCAAGTTGATGTTTCTTCAATGCTTGATTTTAAATTTAAGAATTTAAAAAAGCTTGATAATTTATTAATTATTACTAGTACTCATGGAGAAGGAGAGGCACCTGATAATGCAATTCCTTTTTATGAATCATTACATAGTAGTCGTGCCCCTAAGCTTCCAGATTTGAATTATGCAGTTTTGGCACTTGGGGATAGCTCCTATGAGAAGTTCTGTCAAACTGGTGCTGATATTGACATTCGACTAAAAGAGCTTGGAGCTAATCAATTATTAGAGCGTGTCAATTGTGATGTAGATTATGAGGAAGCAGCAGAACAATGGTTTGAAGTCATCTCAAATACGCTCTTACCATCAAATAGTACGAAACAACCTGAGATAAGTAGAAATGAATCAGCCTATTCTAAAAAGAATCCTTATCAAGCGGAAATAGTAGAGAAAATCAATTTAAATATGGATGGTTCCAATAAAGAAACGTATCATTTAGAGCTCTCAGTAGAAGGGTCCGATATAGCATGGCAGGCAGGTGATTGCATTGGAATTTATCCGCATAACCAACAGGATATTGTTGAGGAATTAATAGAAGCTGTCGGTTTTAGTGGGAAAGAAATTGTGCAATACAAAAATGAATCATTGCCAATCGAAGTCGTTTTAAAAAATTATTTAGAAATTACAGTTTTGACTAAGCCACTAATTGAAAAGCTTGTACCATATACAACTGGTGCAGATGAGCTATTAGATGGTAAATGGAAAGAATATAAAGAAGGTCGATATGTAGCAAATCTTCTTAAAGATTATAATTTTACAGGATCGCCTCAGGAAATTGTAGATGTACTAAGACCAATTCCTCCAAGACTTTATAGTATTGCATCAAGTTATATAGCAAATCCGGATGAAGTTTCTTTGTTAATCGGGAAAGTTTCTTATACTGCACATGATCAACAACGAATAGGAGTAACTTCAGGAGAAATCTCAGAACAGCTTGAAGTAGGAGATACAGTATCCATCTTCTTGCAAGAAAATCCGAATTTTAAACTACCAGATGCAAAAACGCCAATCATAATGATTGGAGCAGGTACAGGTGTTGCGCCATTCCGATCATTTATCGAGGAAAGAGCAGAGCAAGATGCAGGGGATTCTTGGTTATTCTTTGGAGAGCAACATTTTCTTACAGACTTCCTTTATCAAGTTGAATGGCTTCGCTATTTAGAAGATGGTGTATTAACGAAAATGGATGTTGCCTTTTCACGTGATCAAGAAGAGAAAATTTATGTACAGCATCGCATACTTGAAAAGGCTGAAGAAGTGTATAAATGGATTGAAGATGGAGCAGTCATTTATATATGTGGTGATGAAAAGACAATGGCTAAAGATGTGCACGAAGCACTTATTCAAATTATCGAACAACAAGAACAGATTTCACACGAAAAAGCTGAAGAGAAGTTAGTCACATTACAAAGAGAAAAACGATATCAACGAGATGTTTACTAAAAGGAGGTAGGATCATGAGTGGAAAAGTTGAAGCACCAAAAGGGACTCCTAGTGAGAACGAAAAATATAAAGAAGATAGTAATTATTTACGTGGTACGATTGCAGAATCATTTAAAGAGCCTTTATCAGGTAAGATTCCAGAAATCGACCAACAACTTATTAAATTCCATGGAAGCTATATGCAAGATAATCGTGACGAGCGATTAATTCGTCAACGAAAAAAACTTGAGCCATCCTATCAATTTATGGTTCGTGTGCGTGTACCTGGAGGCGTTGCTACACCCGAACAATGGTTGATGATGGATGAAATGGCTAATACGATTGGCAATACAACATTAAAAGTAACAACACGTCAGACATTCCAAATTCATGGTATTTTAAAACGTAATGTGAAGACGTTTATGCAAAACATTAACTCTGTTTTACTCGATTCAATTGCTGCATGTGGAGATGTAAACAGAAACGTAATGAGCAACGTAAACCCACACCAATCTGAATTTCATCAAGAAGTGTATGACTGGTCCGTTAAACTAAGTGAGCATTTATTGCCACGAACAAGGGCATATCACGAAATTTGGTTAGACGGCGAAAAAGTTCTTGAAACTCCTCAAACAGAAGAGGTAGAGCCAATTTATGGCAAGCATTATTTACCTCGTAAATTTAAAATTGGTTTAGCAATTCCACCAAGTAATGATGTAGATGTATATTCTCAAGATATCGGATTGATTGCTATTGCAAAAGACGGTCAGCTTATAGGGTTTAATATCGCTGTTGGTGGCGGTATGGGTATGACACATGGAGATGAATCTACGTATCCGCAACTAGGTCGATTAATTGGTTTTGTTCCTAAGGAGAAGTTATTGATAACAGCTGAGAAAATTATGACAATCCAACGTGATTATGGCAATCGCTCAAACCGCAAAAATGCTCGCTTCAAATATACAATAGATCGTGTTGGTCTTGATTGGTTTAAAGAAGAACTTGCTCGTAGAACAGGATTTGAATTAGAAGAGACAAGAGAATTTAAATTTACAAGAACCGGCGATGAATATGGATGGGTCGAGGGAGTCAACGGAAACTGGCATTTTACACTGTTTGTTGAAAATGGTCGTATTAAGGATTCAGAAAATTATCCACTTATGACAGGTCTTCGAGAAATTGCTAAGGTGCATCAAGGCGAATTTCGAATGACGCCAAATCAAAACGTAATGATTGCAAATGTTCCATCGAATGACAAGGAGAAAATTCAATCACTAATTGAGCAATATCATTTAACAGATGGTAAGCAATACTCAGCACTAAGAAGGAACTCTATTGCATGTGTTGCACTTCCAACATGTGGCCTTGCGATGGCAGAATCTGAGCGTTACTTACCTTCATTGATTACGAAATTAGATGAAATAATTGATGAAGCTGGATTACATGATGAGGAAATTGTCATTCGTATGTCAGGATGCCCAAATGGTTGTTCGCGTGCTCCGCTTGCTGAAATTGGATTTGTCGGCAAAAGTTTAGGCAAATATAATATGTATCTAGGTGCTTCCTATACAGGTGATCGCTTAAGTAAATTATATCGTGAGAGTATCAATGAAGCTGAAATTTTAGCTGAGCTTAAGACATTATTATTTCACTATGCTAAAGAACGTGAAGAAGGCGAACATTTTGGTAATTTTGTTGTTAGAAAGGGTATTATTAATGCTACAACAGACGGAACAAATTTCCATGCTAAAAGTTTAGAATCATCGCTTATCTAATAATCTATAGTTTAACTTTGAAGAAGAAGTTGTCCGGAAAGTTAGGGATTCAGTAATACTTTTGGATAACTTCTTTTTTAACCATTTTTAAATAATCATATTGTTGTTTTAACATAAAATTTAATAATAAGTTTTCCTTCAAAACAATTCTAAGAATGATGAAACCAAATAAAAAATAAAAAAATGTCCAATCTTGTCATGGACATTTTTGTAAGTACATATGCTATTTTAGGCTTTCGTCAATTGTAAGCAATATCGTAAAATTCCCAATTCCATCAGCCATGACAGGTAGCTTAAAAGCGTGCTTGAAGCCAAAAAGTTTTGTTTGCCCAACCATTACTGTAGGTGGGGTGATATCTAGTTCTAGGTTTTGCTCTGCAACAAACGTACAAAGATTCCCTGCAACCATATTGCCAAATTCACCTGTAAATGATTCTAACATTTCTCCTTCCAGTCGCATACCAAACATCGCTTCACCGATAGCACCAAAAGTTGTAGGAGTGGAATCAATGATAATCCGCCCCTTCATATCACCAACCATTCCGATTAATACACTAATTTCTGATTGTTCGAAAGGGTCTGAAGTAATAGATGGAGATGAAACATGAACTTCTTTAGGTATAATCGCTTTAAGTGAAAGAATTGTACCATTTAACATAGTTTGCACTTGTGTAGATGTGCTCATTGGTATCTCCTTTTCGTGTGACCTTTTTATTATATTACCATGCAAAAAGAAAATTTTGTAGCAATCCTTGACGAATTATAGATTTTTTATTATGATTGAGACAACAAATGAGAATGATTTTCATGTTCAGTGATAAAATTAAAATATTAAGCGATGTTAGACTCCACTTTTCATAATGAAAGTAAAATGACACAAGATAACAGTAGAGTTTAACAGAGAATTTATTAAAAAGGAGCGGTTATAATGATTTATGCATTTATTGGTGCCACATTAATAATTTACGGAGCTATTGGAAAATTTGTATTGAATCAGACAACCGCACATTTAAAATAATTTTCACATCCTCCTAAAACAGGAGGATTTTTTTTGTAGTTGCATGTTAAAATAAAATTATTATCTATTAAAGGGGTAAAAGATTGTTATGACAGAATTCGAACAGCATATACAAAAACTCTTAAAGCAAACTGCAGTTCAATATTTAATTTATCAACATAATGAAGATGAAGAACGCTTACAAAAAACGAAATTATTTGCTGAAAAGCTTTTGAATAAGGAATATATGATTGCGTTTGCAGGACACTTTTCTGCAGGAAAATCAAGTATGATCAATGCATTAACTGGAGAAGAGCTTTTGCCATCTAGTCCGATACCTACAAGTGCGAATGTTGTGAAGGTACATAAATCTGAACAAAATTATGCGATTGCGCATTTAACAGGACAAGATCCAGTTAAATTCGACGAAAATTATGATATTCGTATGGTTAAGGAATTTGCAAAAAATGGAGCACTCGTTTCACAAATTGAAATTGGTCATAAAGATTCTGTTTTACCAGAAGGCATTACTGTAATGGACACGCCAGGTGTCGATTCAACAGATGATGCGCACCGTATGTCTACAGAATCTGCGCTCCATTTAGCAGATATTGTTTTTTATGTAATGGATTATAATCACGTTCAATCGGAATTAAACTTCCAATTTACTAAAAATCTGATGAAATATAATCCGAACGTGTACTTAATCGTCAACCAAGTTGATAAGCATAAAGAAAATGAATTATCCTTCGAGGACTTTTCAAAATCAGTCCATGCATCATTTGCTAACTGGGGCGTAAATCCAAAAGGTATTTTCTTCACATCATTGCGTGATCAAACACTTCCGTATAATGATTTCAAGGAAGTAAAACAAATTGTCATGAATAGTATGAATGGCTGGCAAGAAAATTTACTGGATGTTGCGGAAAAAACATTACAACAACTTCATACTGAACATGAGCAATATTTACTTTCGAACAAACAAGAACTGTTAGAAAATAATGAAGAAATCCTTTCAAAAGAGGATTGGGAAATCAGAGATGAAATCAAATCTGACTACCAAACTGTTTTACATCAATTAAAGCTTTATTCAGCATCAAATTGGCAAAAAAGTTTTGATGTTGAACGTGATGAATTATTAGAAAATGCAGCGACAGCAATTGTACCGTTTGAATTACGTGAAAAATTAAGAGAATATCTTGAAAGTATCCAACCTAATTTTAAAATGGGGATGTTTTTTGCTGCAAAGAAAACACAAGCCGAGCAAAAGGCACGTAAAGATGCATTATATGAATTGTATTGCTCGATTACGGCTTCTCAAATTTCAGGGCATTTAAAAGCGTTAATGAAAAAGGCGTTAAAAGAAGTTAATGCGTTGACGGATGACATGTCCAATGAAATAGATTTACTTGAGTTAAAACCACCAATGAGTGTGATTGAGGAACAAGTAAAATTAGATTCTGGAATCGCAGGTGATGCATTATTAAACTTTGCTAATCGCGTTTCAAGTGCAACAATAAGATGGTTTAAGCAAAGTACGGATGATTGGAAATTTGAAAAAGCAAAGTATATCGAAGAATTATCATTTACCTCAGTTGAGCCATTAAAGAAAAAATGTGCAGCATTGAAAAGTAAAGTTGAAATTATGGAAGCAGTAGAAGCAATTGAACAACAAGAGAAATATTTCACAATTCAAAAATCCGTTTCTAGTGAAACTAAAAACGAGGATGCAGAACAATGTGTCGTAACATGGACAGAAGAACATATTGCTGCAATCGAAAAAATACGCACATTTGAACCTTCTATGTTGATAAAAGAAGAACATTTGGATATCGAAGAAGTAACAGAAGAGCAAGATACGACTGGTGTGTCTATTCATACAGCTACTGCACTACAAAATGCATTGAAGACTGCGAATGCTGTAGCACCAATTCAAGGTTTCCAAGAAATGGCGAATTATCTAACTAATAAAGTAAAACGTCTAGATAAAAAGGATTTCACTATTGCTTTATTTGGTGCATTTAGTGCGGGAAAATCTTCTTTTTCAAATGCTTTATTAGGTCAAAAAGTATTGCCTGTATCACCAAATCCAACTACTGCAGCGATCAATAAAATACGTCCAGTTACAGAGGAACATCCACATGAAACAGCTGATGTTCACCTAAAAACTGCTGAACAATTAAAAGAAGATATTATCGCAAGTTTCGGAGCGATTGGTATTCACGTTATTTCATTAGAAGATGCATACAATAAGGTAGGAACAGCGTTAGCAAAAGAATTAGAGGATGAAAGATTACATGTTCATAAATCCTTTATCCGTGCTTTTAAAGAAGGATATTCGGAGTTTAAAGAGAAACTAGGGTCAACTGTTAGAACAAATCGTGAGGAATTTGAGAAATTTGTTGCACAGGAAAACAGAAGTTGTTTTGTAGATTCAATTGATTTCTACTACGATTGTGACTTAACTCGTTTAGGTGTAACGCTTGTTGATACTCCGGGAGCAGACTCTATTAATGCTAGACATACTGGGGTAGCATTTGAATATATTCGAAATGCTGATGCGATTCTATTTATCACATACTATAACCATGCATTTGCAAAAGCCGATCGCGAATTTTTAATCCAATTAGGTCGTGTGAAAGATGCATTTGAATTAGATAAAATGTTCTTTGTAGTAAACGCGATTGATCTAGCTTCAAATGATGAGGAAGAAGCAGATGTTAAAGCCTATGTGAAGCAAGAATTACAACGCTTCGGTATACGAAAACCTCGGCTTTTCGGTGTTTCTAGTTTACTTGCATTACAAGAAAAAGTAGAAAACAAACAACTAGATTCTGGCATGTCTTTATTTGAAGAAAACTTCCATCACTTCTTATCGGAAGAACTAACAGCACTTGCTGTACAAGCACTAGCAGAAGAAACGGAAAAAACGCAAGAAAGACTTCGTGTATTAATTCAAAATACAGAAGACAATATGAAACGCAAGGATGAACGTTTAGTTGAACTTGCTAAATTAGAACAATATGTTCATACAAGATACATGTATTCTGCTGCACCAACGATTGAAAAAGATACCCTACAAGAATTAGATGAGCTTTTATACTATGTGTTACAACGTGTATATTACCGTTATCCTGATTTCTTTAAAGAAGGCTATAATCCAACGACGTTTGCAACTAAATCTGTATCTGTTGCATTAGAAATAGCATTAAAAGAAGTACTAGCATCACTAAGTTTTGACTTTGAACAAGAAATGCGCGTAACAAACTTCCGCTTAGCAAAATTTATCTTGAAAAAAGTCCAAGAACGATATGTGTATGATACAAATCAACTTCAAGACGTAAATGGAAGTTTTTCATTCATGCCATTTGAAGTGGAGGAACCGAACATTTTAGAATTTACAGGTCCGTTTCCAAGTACAAAACCTTACGAAGGCGTTAAATCTTACTTTAAAAATAGTAAATCATTCTTTGAAAAAGGAGATTTTATCAAACTCCGTGAAACGCTAGAAGAATTAACGAAACCAGATGCTAAGCAATATTTGGATGCGCAATCTGAGCGTATGAAGAAATGGTCTGAAGCAGTTATTACAAAAGAGGCAGAAGAATTACGTTTGTATATTAGTAAACAAGCAATTGATCAAATTGATCTCGAAAAATCCTTACTTCATGAAAGCAGCAAGTTAAATGAATGGAAAGGAATCTATGAATCATTAATGGATGGAGTGAAAAATTAATGGGAAATGTATTCGTTTCAGTCAATGATTTAGAACTTGCAAAACAAAATGATTATAAGTGGATTGATGCTCGTTTCAACTTGCAAAATTCAAATGAAGGCCGCATTTCTTATGAAGAAAGTCACATTGAAAATGCAATCTATTGGGATTTAGAAAAAGATTTATCTGATATGCAAAAGGATGCAGGCAGACACCCAATGCCAGACAAAGAACAGCTTAAAAACTTATTCGAACAAAGTGGCTTACAACAAGTACAAACTATTTTGATTTATGACCAAGGTGGAGCACCGTTTGCACCGAGAGCATGGTGGATGTTGCAATATGGTGGTTTTGAAAATGTGAAAATTGTACAAGAAGGATTTACAGCATTAGAACAAGCTGGTTTTAAGACAACAAATGCCAAAACGGTTATTGATCCTACTCAATTAGAAATTAATTGGCAAGATCATCTTTATACAGACCGCGAAGGAGTTAAGGCAATCGTTGACGGTAAAGTAAATCGTACGTTACTAGACGCTAGAGCAAATATCCGTTACCGTGGGGAAGTAGAAACAATCGACAAGAAGGCTGGACATATCCCTTCCGCCCTAAACTTTGATTGGGAACAATTAAAACAACAAGGATTCCTAGCTCCTAATGATGAACTTTTAGATGTTGTTTCGAAGGATGAACCGATTACTGTTTATTGTGGAAGTGGTGTAACAGCTTCACCACTTTATGCAGTATTAAAAGAAATGAATTATGAAAATGTTCAGCTTTACACAGGCAGCTTTAGCGATTGGATTACAAAATATGAAGTAGAAAAAGGGTAGTATTATTTAGGGTAAATCTGATATCGGTTATTTAACCGATATCATACATAAAGTGAAACTTCAATCAGTGGGGATTTTCTCCCACTGATTGTTAGTTGAACCAATCGGGCTTTTACGGGCAGTTTATCTCCACCTATGCTTCTTTGAAT
>SMEO01000211.1_pt1 | contig 11341 bp, 13 predicted proteins | sample 2456251 | NCBI WGS metagenome assembly SMEO01 (sample SAMN10132594, study PRJNA489261) | soil metagenome | isolation source: day1 control-silt loam soil ammended | place: USA | reverse complement strand
AAGAAAACCCCCACTGATGGAAGTTTCACTTATAAACTTTACTTGGAACTTTGATGATTGGATGTCCAGCAGCGTATGGTCCGACTTCATATTCTTGAAAAATAAGATAGAAGCCATCTGTAGTAAAGTAAAACTGATTGGAATTTGTTACTTTAAAGTCATTTGAGATCATATCTTTTGGGTAAAAAAGATCAGGATGATTCACCATATATTTTTTTGCATACTTCGTTACTTTTTCAAATTTTGTTTTAGTTGTAAGAATGTCGCTTAGTTTATATTGCCTTCCAGTTTTTAGATTGAAATTATACGTCGTAACCAAACTTAGACCATGCGCTCCTCCAGAATACATCGAGTCCAATATGATGATGCTGAATTTTCCATTACTATTATATTTCACTTTATAACTTGTGCTGTAACTATACTTACATGATTGAGGATATTCCTTGCAATTTGCTTCTTTTTTGTATTCTTCCATATCTTTCTTTAGCTTAAGTAATTCTTTATATGACCCTTGAACATGTTTATAAAGTATTTGATTTATTTTCTTTTGAGCTGAGTTACTTTTTAGCCCTGAAACTTGAGGGTATTTCAAAATTTTTTTGTAGGTTTTAGTCACAACCTTAGCCTTTGTAGATGTAGCAGCATTCCCATTATAAGAAGGGATAGCAAAAGTAAACAAAGAGCAAACCAACACAAAACTCATCATCATTTTTAACCATTTAGATGTTTTCATAAGTTCCTCCATTTTCTTTTTTCACTCTTACATTATATAGGTAATTCCAGATAAATTAATACAAAGTTGTAATTATATACAAATTGGTTCTTTCATAATGTAAACAAAGCCACTAATCAAAAAATTAGTGACTTTGTATTTATTAATATTAACTAATACACAATTCCTTGTGTATTAATTGCACTATACTCTGTAGTAAGATTCTCGATAATTTTTTGAACAGGGAGAATGTCATGAATTTCATGCACTCTCGCACCAGCTAAGACGAGTCCATTTTCGATATCTCCATCGACAACTTTTAGTAAAGAATCCATTAGACAAAAGCGATAAGAACAATGTTTAAGGCAATCACGGCATTTTTCAATTTTAATTTTATCTGAACGAGTAAGTAAATCAGTAAATTGATTACCAACGAGAATTATATAGATTTCTTCATCCCACAATTTCTACATTCTCTAATAAAGATGAAGTCCTTTACCGTACTCTTAAAATGAGCATTTCCACAATTATCACATCGACCGCTGACAATATCAGGATACTCCGTGTAATCATAGATTATAGTTGTATCAAATCCTTTAAATTCGTTTGGAGTTTTTTCAGACATAACAAAAATCCCCTTCATAATTTTATTTCCATATATCATGATATCAAAATTTAAGTAGATTTAATAGGGTCATCCAGTGAAATGATCTGATGTAGTATCTACAGAGACTTTATAATAAATTTTGGAACAATCCTCTTTAGACACAATAATTAAAGTATAATAGGTAATATGTAGACCTTAGAACTAAAATTTCAGGAGGCAAATATGTGGTTCCTAGATGGTTTAATGGGGAATGTTTCAGAAGTAGATATTCATTCAGTTGAGAAGGACTTACAGGATATAATTACTGATTCTGTAGAGGTAGAGAAGGCATATAAACTAATTAGGGATTAATCGTGTTTACTGTTGATATAGTTATGCTATAGCCGACTTAACAGATTAGTGAATAATAAGGACTTAATATGGAAATATTAGTCTAGAGTGTGAAAATTAATCCGTTGGACAAAATTTTCAAAAGTGAATGAAAGGATTGGTGGCACTTTTTGTCTAAAAATAGATACCTAAAAGGAGTGTTTCTAAATGACTGTAATGACAACAATCACTTTCGCAAATAATCAAAAGGAACTGGATCGAAAAATTGAGCAAATAACACAAGATCATGAACGTATGAATCCTCAGAGCAATATTGAGATTCAATACCTAGATCCAAAAATAGACGATATTCATTTCAAACAGCATGAAACCATTCAATTGCTAATTGGAATACGTGTCTTAGAACGGTGACTTCAAGTAGTATCCATTAAATTATGGGTACTTTTTTTGTGCATTTAAATACATGAAAACCTTAATTAAATATTTTAAGATAATTTATACCTAAAAAAGGAACTCAACTTTCGTCAATCATGAGTATTCTTTCACAAATAGGACTTTACACTTATAAAATAAGAATAATTATGAATATTAATCATATTTTTATATATTCTTTACGAAAAAAATACTATATAATTATTTTATTAGGAAATGAAATTAGGAGGGATGCTTCTATGAAAAACATATGGCGAAAAAATAAATCAATTAATGATCATCAAAATCATATAGAAAAATACATAGATGAAGTCAAAATTAGCTTACATAAACATTCAGCAGTCCTATCACAAATAGAAATGATTCATTTATCAAAAGAAGATTTATGTTTGATTCGTTCTATGAAAGAAGTCATTACAGAACAATTACCAGATTTGGTTGCTGCCTTTTATAAAAATCTTGGTAAGGAACCATCTTTAGTGAAAATTATTTCAGATAATAGTACGGTGGAACGACTACAAAAGACTCTTCATCGTCATTTATCTGAAATGTTTGTAGGAATTATAGACGATGCATTCGTTGATAAGCGATATATGATTGCTCATGCACATGTTCGAATTGGACTAGTACCTAAATGGTATATGTGCGCTTTTGAAGATTTATTGCAATCTTTAATAACCACCATTATGCCGACATGTGTCACCATTGCAGAATTCCATGAAAAAGTATTGGCTCTGACCAAAATTATTAACTTAGAGGAACAAATTGTATTAGAAGCATATGAACTTGAAAATAAACGTATTCGTGATATTAGCGTAGAAGAAAGAGAAAAGCTTGTACAACGAGTGGGCAATAATGCCGAGGAATTAGCGGCAATAAGTGAAGAAACAAGTGCAACCAGTATGGAAATTGTTAGTAAAGTTTCAGAAATTCACAAAATTACTGAAACAGGGTCAGAAATTGCCATTAATACCGAAGGAAAGTCCAAAGAGGGTCTTCAGCGATTAAAAGTGTTAGAAGAATCTATGAATAAAGCACATAATAATATGGAACAAATATCAAAAGATATGGAGCAACTTTCTACGACATCTAAAGAAATTGAACGAATTGTCACAATGGTCACATCCATTGCAGAACAAACCAACCTACTGGCATTAAATGCAGCTATTGAAGCAGCTAGAGCTGGAGAAAATGGAAAAGGTTTTGCAGTTGTTGCTGAAGAAGTTCGAAAATTAGCTGAGAATACGAAAAATTCTGTATCAGAAGTAGCCAAACTTGTAGAAGGAATTCGCCATTATTCAAACGTAATGAATAGTTCTATTACGGGAGTCAATCAAGATATTCTTCAAAGTGCAAAAGATGGGAAAGAAACGAGTATGTTTTTTGTAGAAATTGTGGACTCGATGAATAATGTGAAAGAACAAAATATTAAAATTGCAACTGAAGTTACGGAATTAAGTGAAATCTTCGAAGGTATTAGACAGGCATTTGATCAAATTGCTAAGTCATCAGACGAATTAACGCAAATGACATTAGCTTGATTGTAAAAAATAAAAGCGATTACATGGTATCGTCATATAAAATTTTTATAGTATGGTGTTAAAATTTTCCCTTGTACTGTCATGTAGTAAATGTTATAGTAACAGAGCGATGAGCTAATTTGTGTAAGTCGAAGAATATGCTTATGCTAAACGTTGGGATGTGGCCCGACGGTTCTCGCCACAAACGCATCAAAGACGTCAGCATGTGCTGGCGTCTTTTTATATTCTAAAGTTAAGTCAATACGTGTTTGTGGAGAACTATCTTTTGTTATTTTTCCTTCAATTTACTATTCATTATATCTATATAATGAATATTTAAGGATTTTGGAAAATATTTACCTTGAAACGAAGGGCGTTTTTCTGTATTATATATATATAGGCTGCGTTGTTCGTACAGATAACAAAGTTTTAACCTTTAAACTGTAATAGGGAGTTTTATATCAAAACATGCATGTTATGCCTAGTCACTGACCTGGACAACAGAATTGTTTTTGCAAACACCCACTTTGAGGAGTGGTGGTTTAAAACTTTCTTACTTTAACTACGGCAACTGCGGCTTTATTTTTTATAATAAACGGTAAAACAGTTCTTATCCAGGACTGTTTTTTTATATGTATTAAAAGTCAGATTATTGTTCATAATATATACGCAAGTCAAAAATATAAGGGTTCTACATATTTAGGAGGTAACAAGCAATGGAACGTGGTAAGGTAAAATGGTTTAACAGTGAAAAAGGTTTTGGATTTATTGAGCGTGAAAATGGTGATGATGTTTTTGTGCATTTCTCTGCCATTCAGGGAGAAGGATACAAGTCACTAGACGAAGGTCAAGAAGTGACATTTGAACTAGAAGAAGGTCAACGTGGCCCTCAAGCAACAAATGTAAATAAAGCCTAATCAATAATGTAAAGAATAAAGGATGAGTAATCACATCCTACTAAAAAATCCCCTTTCAAAACATTTGAAAGGGGATCAATTGTTTAAATAATAAGTTCACGACAAAATTTTACAAATAATCAATCAAAAATAGTGAAATTAATTTTTAGCTTTTAATAAATCACGAATTTCTGCTAGTAATTCTTCTTCTTTAGTTGGTGCTGGAGGCTCTGGTGTAGCTTCTTCTTCTTTTCGTTTTAAACGGTTAAATAATTTAACAAACAAGAAGATTGAGAAAGCGACGATAAAAAAGTCAACGATGGTTTGGATAAAGATTCCGTAGGCTACAACTGCATCTCCAATTGGGAAGTTCAAGTTTGTAAAACTAATTCCACCTAATAGTAACCCGATTAATGGCATAATGATATCATTTACTAAGGAGGTAACGATTTTTCCAAAAGCAGCCCCAATGATTACACCTACTGCTAAATCAACGACATTTCCTTTTAAAGCAAACTTTTTAAATTCATTGAACATACACTCCAACCTTTCCTACAGTAAATAAATTATGAAAAAGTACTATACATATATAGCATAAATGATTTGAATAGTCCAAGTATAATCTAATATATAGGAACAAGAACCTATATAAGTTTGATCTTTATAGATGAAAAAAATGATAGTACTGATCATTTGACAAACTCTTATAGACAGCTTACAATTATCCTTAATTCGAGATATTTTGGAGTGAAGATATGATTAAAATTATTCCAGCAACACAACGTTATTCGGTCAAGAATGATTGGTTAGAAAGTAATCTTAGTTTTTCGTTTGGTGAATATTATGATGAGTCAAACATTCAATTTGGTCCGCTTCGTGTATTCAATGATGATACAGTCCAAGGAGGAAAAGGATTTGGTATTCATCCGCATAGAGAAATGGAGATTGTTTCAATTGTACTAAAAGGACAACTAAAGCATGAAGATAGTTTAGGAAATAGTGGAGTTCTTCAATTTGGAAATGTTCAGATAATGAGTGCAGGTACAGGCTTATTACATTCTGAAGTAAATCCTTCTACAGAAGAATCGAACTTCTTGCAATTATGGTTTTTTCCTAATCAAAAACAATTGACACCCTCTTATGAGGATCTACAATATAATGTAGACGCGATGCACAATGTACTTTTACCAATTGTTTCTCCGAATCCAAATGAAGGAACAGCAATGATTCATAGTGATGTAAAATTATACCTTTCAAAATTGGATCAAGGAAATGAAATTTCTTTTTACCAACAAGAGGGTAGAAAGATGTATGTTTTCGTTATGGATGGGGAGCTTGTTTTACATAATGACTTTGTCCTTCATACCCGGGATAGCGCACGCATTTCCGATTTAATGGAATTGAAAATGAAAGCAAATAAAGAAACCTTCTTTTTATTGATTGATTTGGGTGGTGAGTAAGATGATCTTAATTCGTCATGCGATTGGTAGTCGGCTATTTTATCAAACGGAGAATTTTGATGTGCAGCAAAAGGGAAATCAGTGGGCGATTGCTGTTTCCGTACCAGAAGATAAAATTGAACAAATCAGAAAGTTCAAGAATGAATTAAACTTTTTTGTTGTTGGTGAACATGAAAAGACATGGTATTACTCTTCTAATGCTGAAATTGAATACTCAGATAAAGAAAATCAGTTAGTCGTCTTAGCCGATCACAAAACGGTGTATCCTGTTTAAGTCTTACTTTTGAATAAGGGAAGAAAGAATAAGTAAAAAGTAGTTAATAGGCAATATCTTCTATCAATTAAGAGGATGTTGCTTATTTTTTTAGCTATTATTCCATCCATTAGTTAACAGTCATGAATCATGATAAAATAATGTAGACTGAGCGGATGAATTCCAAAAATATCGGTGTCGTTCATAATTATATGTTGTAAGGAGAGAGTATCATAATAAATATTAGAAATTTCATCTATATATTCCTTGGATTTATTTTTCTAGGATTAGGTATAGTGGGGATTGTATTGCCGTTGTTACCAACTACACCTTTATTCCTTTTAGCATCCGTATGTTTTGTCAGAGGATCTAAGAAGTTTGAAATCTGGTTTAAAGGGACTAAACTATATAAGCATCATTTAGAAGAATTTGTTAACAATAGAGCAATGACTTTAAAAAAGAAATGGATCATCCTGCTATCTGCTGATTGCATGATTGCTATTCCATTTATTCTAATGGAAAATATGATGATTAGGATTGGATTACTTTTAATCATAGCATATAAATATTATTATTTTTTTAATAAAATAAAGACCATATCACCACAACCTGTACTTCTGAATAACAGAAAGAATAACTAGTTAGCTACATCATCCAGACTGTAGGATGAGTTAATAACAGGCACAACCATTCCTTTGGAGTTAGCTGAGATTGAGTATGATTACTACGCTATGGAGTGATCATAGAAAGTGGAAGCCCCTTCTTTATTGATGGAAGAAGGGGCTAATCATGTACATATCACAGTATAAATTTGAGGAGTTAACCCTCTATTAAGCTAGATAGTGGAACGTCTTGTTCATTTTGAGGTTCATCAAGATAGTAAATTCTTGCTGTCTCATTGTTTTCATTTACATTTTGAATGTAAATTGGAGCTCCATTATAGGTTACTTTTTCCATATCAGGTGAGGAAGCAATCTCTTGTGCACGTTGTGTATTCATAGACAAACCCTCCATTTGAGATTTACTCCTTTATCATGTACCTCACATTCTATAGATATTCATCATATTTTGTTAAATAAGGTTAGGATTATGTTAATCATTCTGAAGTTTTAAGCTTGGACATATATTAGGTTAAATATAAAAAGAAAGGTGATTATATTTATCCTTCAAAAAATGTCAGCAATTCTTATAGGAAGTCTACTGTTGGGTATTGGTATTAATGGGTTTCTAGTCCCTCACCATTTGTTAGATGGCGGAATTACTGGTTTAGCGCTTATTATTCATTATTACTTTGGCTTTCCAACAGGGCTTTGTATGTTTATATTGAGTATTCCATTGAGTGTATACGCTTGGTTTCGTGAGCGAATTTACTTTTATAATAGCTTTATTGGTTTAATTGTAGCTTCCTCATTTATTGATTGGTTAGCTCCGTTACGAACACAATTTTCACCATCTGTTTTTTCTAGTGTGTTTTTCGGAGGCATTCTAATTGGTGTAGGGGTCGGATTGATGCTTCGATATAAGACGAGCACAGGAGGGACGGATTTATTAGCACAATTTATTGCTAATGCATTTTCGATAAATATTGGACTTATTATTCTGTTGATTGACGGTCTGATTGTATTGTCTGCATTTAATTTTTTGGGATTACAAGTGCTGATTTTTTCTACCCTAACAATCATTGTCATTGGGTTCATGACCTCAATCATTGCTAAACCGGTAAAGGATTGATTTTAGAACAAGCAATTAGAGGAGTTCTGTTGTGTTCACACTAATTAAAAAAAATACGAGCATCTTTCAGGCAGATGCTCACTTATTATTTTCGTCATACTTACTCCATCTTTTTAATTTTATGTATTCTGCTTATTGAATAATTGTCAGTTGAATCCTTTAAAATCATGCAAATATTTTTTAGATAAATATGAATAATATAATTAATGATATAATCAAGTTAAACTATTTGAGATGACAATGATTTAAAGGGGAGTACTATGGGAAAATTGGAAGATATCTACCCAATTGCAATCGAACATACGAAACAAAAAGTGATTCAGGATATTAACCGTTACCTAGAAGAGCAAGATATCCTACCAAACTTTGATACATATCTGTCTAATAGGTTATCGTCTTACCTTGACCAAATATGGATTAATGTTTGGTTGAACAAGGCTTCAAACGATGTACCCAGAAAAGAAAAAAAGGCTTTTTTGAAAGAATTAGGTTATGAAACGGAGGGTGTAGATCACAAGCATATTAATAAGGTATTTCGCAACGAATTGAGGAATTATCGTCCTTTTGATGTAATCACTTGGGTTAAACAAACTTTTTCTAAAGATGTGCTTGATTGGGAGCAGAGATATATAAATGCAAGAGAAGTCTATTTTAAGAGACAGGAAATGGAGCGAATCGCAAAGGAAAAGTGGCAAGTACGAGATATGCTTCAAAAATCTGTTGACCATTTATTTGAAGAAAATTCGCTATTATTATATTTGCATGTTCGCTACCATGTTGCAAAAAAATTGGTAGCCGATTTTGAAAATCAGACAAAGTATAAATATGTCGACCCTCAATTCCTAGAAGAACGATTAGTTGAGCAGGGAAAGTTTAATGCAGCTGAGTATACTTGGGTAACGGATTTTTTTGAAGAATTAACAGGTAATGTACATTCCTTTTTAGATTGGGGAAAAAGACAATTTGAGTATGAAAGCTATTTTGATGTTTATGAACGGTTTATTTTTGAATACATACTAAATTTTGCACCTAATATGGTCATTGAACATTTACCGGCTGATTTGATTCATCACTATTATGCAACATATGGTGAAAAACTGAGTGGTTCAGTACTTAGAAAGCTACTTAGGGACACGTGGGATCAACTTGCTGAAGCTTGTTTTGACGAATTGGAAGAAGAAAATCTTGCTGATTTACTTGATCTTGCAAGCATTCCTTTTGATGAAGAAATACATAAACATATCTTTGAAATAAATGAGGCTGATAGAGAGCGTAGAAGAACTGAAGAACTAGAACGACAAGCAATCGAAAAAGCAAAAGAAGAAAGAATGATTGAAGATATTTTTGGTAAAGCGTATACTTCCTCTTTAGGAAAAACGATGAAATATGTGCTCCATATCGGGGAGACAAATACAGGAAAAACTCATCAAGCATTGCAAAAAATGAAAGAAGCTGAAAGCGGCTTATATTTAGCGCCACTCAGACTACTTGCACTTGAAGTATTTGATAAGCTTAATTCAGAAGGGGTACCATGCACCTTAAAAACCGGTGAAGAGGAAAAGCCGGTACAGGGTGCAAAACATATTTCATCTACGGTGGAAATGTTTCATGAGAAGGACTACTTTGAGGTTATTGTCATTGATGAAGCACAAATGATTGCCGATAAAGATCGTGGTTTCTCTTGGTATCGTGCAATCATGAAGGCTAATGCAAAGGAAGTTCATATTATCGGGAGCAAGAATATTAAAAATATGCTTCTTGATTTATTAGACGCGGCAGATATTGAACTCCACGAATATAAGCGGGAAATTCCGTTAGAGGTTGAGAAAAAAGAGTTCAGTCTTAAAAACACAAAAACAGGTGATGCACTTGTTTGTTTTTCAAGAAGACAGGTACTTGAAACAGCTTCTAGACTGCAGCGATATGGGCATCAAGTCAGTATGATTTATGGAAGTATGCCTCCAGAAACGCGAAAAAGACAAATTGAACTTTTTAATCGAGGAAAAACATCAGTGATTGTTGGTACAGATGCGATCGGAATGGGATTAAATCTTCCAATACGTCGGATCGTCTTTTTGGAAAATGAGAAATTCGATGGGACACGCAGAAGAAGATTAACTTCTCAAGAAGTTAAGCAAATAGCTGGTCGGGCAGGTAGAAAAGGAATTTATGATGTCGGAAAAGTAGCATTCGTGACTGACATTCGAATAATGAGCAGGCTTCTTGAGCAAGAAGATGAGCCAGTTCAGACATTCGCTATTGCTCCTACATCCGCGATATTCGAACGTTTTCAGAAATATCACCGACACTTGGGAACATTTTTTGAGCTTTGGAATAGGTATGATCCTCCAAAAGGAACAAAAAAAGCATCTCTCACCGAAGAACGCGAACTGTATGAGCTAATTCGTGATACAAAAATGGAAGCACGTTTTTCCCTAATGGATTTATATGGGTTTCTTCACCTTCCATTTTCAACAAAAGAACCTAAACTCATTGCCCAATGGCTTGATACCGTAAAAGCTCTTGCGGATGACCGCGAGCTTCCAGAACCCATTATTAAGACAGGGAATTTAGAGGAATTTGAACTTTCGTATAAAGCAATTGGACTATATCTATTATTTTTATATCGAATGGAACGGAGAACTGAAGCTGTTTATTGGGAGCGTGTTCGCGAAGAAATCAGTAATGGGGTTCATGAACAACTAAAAGATGAGGTAATAAATTTTCAGAAAAAATGTAAACGATGCGGGAACAAGCTGCCGGATGAATCTCGCTTTCCAATTTGTGATGCATGTTACCACAGTAGAAATAGAAGAACGCACAGATTTTAGAATCATTTCAATTGAATATTTCAAATGAAGATAAGAACATTATGGATTGCTTGCGTGGCAATCATCCTTCTTTCGTGCAAACCCCATTATCAACTCACGGAAATGAGCGGGACCATCGTGGAGATGAATGCAACCTATGATCTCCCCACCCATGAGCGCATGCAGTCACTGGTGCAATCCTACAAGAGCGAGCTCGATGAGAAGATGAACGAGATCATCGGTCGTTCTGCGCAATACATGGATTACAGACGACCTGAGAGCCTGCTGACCAACCTCACCTCGGATGTGATGAAAGCTTATGGCGATGAGCATCTGCCGGGAGGCGCTGATGCAGGCGTGATGAATGTACACGGCCACCGTGCCACCCTGCCCCAGGGAGCGGTTACGGTAGGCAATCTGTTTGAGATCTATTCGTTCGATAACACCGTCACCTTTCTCGAGTTGAAGGGGATCGACCTGATGGAGATGTTCAATGCCTATGCCCGTATCGGTGGCGCGGGTATCTCGTCGAATGTGAGACTTGTGGTCGAGGCAGGAGAAGTGAAGAGCGTGACCCTCGATGGCAACCC
>SMEO01000373.1_pt1 | contig 11382 bp, 9 predicted proteins | sample 2456251 | NCBI WGS metagenome assembly SMEO01 (sample SAMN10132594, study PRJNA489261) | soil metagenome | isolation source: day1 control-silt loam soil ammended | place: USA | reverse complement strand
TGCGCCAGCAGGTCCCAATGCGGCAATCCAATTTGTATGGCATGATACCCGAAGGCGTTGACCACCTCGGCATCGACCCGGGCTTGTTCCCAGGCTCGCACATATCGCCCCGGTACGGTTTCCAACCACTGGGCAAATTGATCATTCAAAGTCTGCTCCACTGGCGCTCACTCCCTCTACCATGATGAATACATTTACCTGGCCTGCGCCAAGCGATGTTCGCCTGATTCCACTACCCGCCCTGAACGATAACTACATCTGGGCCTTGGCACGTAATGGTCATGCTCTGGTTGTGGACCCCGGCCAGGCCGCCCCGGTTCTGGATTGGCTGGCACGCGAGTCCTTACAACTGGATGCTATTTTACTGACACACCATCATGGTGACCATGTTGGTGGTGTGCTCGATATCCTGGCCCAGCACCCGGCTCGCGTGTGGGGCCCGGCCCACGAGCGTCTGCCCGCCTGTGACGTGCGTGTTGGCCAGTCTGACAAGGTCGAATTACCCACACTGGAACTGACTCTGGACGTACTGGATATCCCCGGCCACACCGCCGGACACGTTGCGTACTTTGGTCAAAATGAGGTAAAACAGCCCTTTGTTTTCTGTGGTGATACCTTGTTTGCTGCTGGTTGCGGACGCCTTTTTGAAGGCACCCCGGCACAAATGACGAATTCCCTGGGCAAGTTGGCGCAGTTGCCGCCTGATACCCTGATCTGCTGTGCGCATGAGTACACCTTATCCAATTTACGCTGGGCTTTGCAGGTAGAGCCGGACAATCCCCAACTGCAAGAGCGTTGGGAACAGGATAAGCTAAAACGCCAACAAGACCTGCCTACGGTACCTTCTACCTTGAAAACAGAATTGGCTACCAATCCATTTCTGCGTTGTGAGACGACTGCTGTTAGCCAGGCTGCCGAGCACTATGCCGCCCGGTCCCTGAACAGTCCTGTCGAGGTTTTTGCAAGCCTGCGCAACTGGAAAAACAATTTCTGAAGATTCCGCAATGAACCTACTGAGACTTTTCGCGCTGCTATGCGCTTTCGTGCTGGCCGGCTGCGCCACAGGCCCCAAGGTCAGTCCGCAAAAAGCCGCCAAAACCACTACCAGCATTGCAGCCGATACGTCTCGCACTATTGATCTGACCCACCCGCCCAAAGACGCCTGGGACCGGATGCGCCGCGGATTCTCCATTCCCAACCTGCATACCGATCTGGTCGATTACTGGACCAATTACTACGCGTCGCACCCAGAATCCATCCGTACCATGAGCCAGCGCGCATCGCGCTATCTGTACCACATCATGGACGAGCTGGACTCACGTGGACTGCCTTCAGAATTGGCCCTGCTGCCTTTTGTGGAAAGTGCCTACAACCCGGTGGCCTATTCGCGCTCGCACGCATCAGGCTTGTGGCAGTTCATCCCCAGCACCGGCACGCAGTACAAGCTGGAACAGAACTGGTGGGTAGACCAGCGCCGTGACCCTGTCGAGTCCACCCGCGCGGCGCTGGACTATCTATCTTACTTGTACGAATTTCAAGGCGACTGGTATTTGGCCCTGGCCTCCTACAACTGGGGTGAAGGCTCGGTACGCCGTGCCATGACACGCAACGAGCAAGCCGACCTTGGCATTGACTACTTGTCACTGAAGATGCCGGACGAAACGCGCAATTACGTCCCTAAGCTGCAGGCGATCAAGAATATTGTGGCCAACCCTGAGCGTTACGGCATCACCTTACCTGCTGTCAGCAACACGCCGTACTTTACGGCGGTGCGCAAGAATAAGGATATCGACGTTGCTCTTGCGGCTGAATTAGCCGAAATCTCCGTGGACGAGTTCAAGGCCCTTAATGCGGCCCACAATCGCCCCACAATCCCGGCAGAGCGCGGCACCTTGCTACTGCCTGCCAATAAGGTAGATATTTTCAACGCTAATCTGGCTGCCTACCAAGGCAAGCTCAGCAACTGGAAAACCTACCAGTCCAAACGCGGCGAGAGCTATCTGGCGATTGCCCAGCGCCACGGTATTACCTTGTCGCAACTGCGCTCCATCAATGGCTTAGGCAGAAAGAGCACCAAAGCCGTCGCCCAGACGCTGCTCGTGCCCACGTCCACCTTGGGGGAAGGCAGCCTGCAACTGGCCTCCTTGACCAGCACCCCGGCCGCCCCCGTGGCCCAGACCGCCAGCCGTGCACGCACACGAACGACCAGCGTCAACCAAAAAAACGATACCGTTGTTTTACGCCGCAACGCCAATGTCCGTACCCATACAGTCAGACGGGGCGATACACTCTACGCCTTGGCCAGACGGTACGACACGTCGGTGGCTGAATTGCGACGCCTGAACAATCTTAAAGGCAGCTCTCTTTCCAGGGGTACACGCTTGCGTGTTCCCGGTTCCAATATTCGTGGCTAAGTCCACCCACTAATTACATAAAGGATTTTCAGCATGGGTTTCCTGCAAGGAAAACGCATCCTGGTCACAGGCGTCATCTCGAACCGCTCTATTGCCTACGGGATCGCGCAAGCATGTCGCCAACAAGGTGCTGAGATTGCCCTGACCTATGTAGGCGAGCGTTTCAAAGAACGCGTTGAGGGTTTTGCCAAGGAACTGGGCACTGATATCGTGCTGCCCTGTGACGTATCCGAAGACGACCAAATCGAACAAGCCATCGCCTCTTTGGGCGAGCGCTGGGACGGCCTGGACGGTCTGGTGCACTCGATTGGTTTTGCCCCACGTGAATCCATCGCCGGTAATTTCCTGGACGGTTTGTCGCGCGAATCGTTCCGCATCGCCCACGATATTTCTGCTTACAGCTTTCCGGCACTGGCCAAAGCTGCCTTGCCTTTGCTTAAAGGCCGTAAAAGCTCGGTGCTGACCTTGACGTATTTGGGCGCTGAAAAAGCAATCCCCAACTACAACACCATGGGTGTAGCCAAAGCAGCTCTGGAAGCGTCTGTGCGTTACCTGGCAGTGGCCTTGGGTGAACACGGCATTCGTGCCAACGCCATCTCGGGCAGCGCAACGTCACTATTGAAGAAGTGGGTAATGTGGCGTCCTTCCTGATGTCCGAATTGGCTAGCGGTATCACGGGCGAAATCACGCACGTTGACGCTGGTTTTAACTGCATCGTCCCCGGTATGCAGGAATAAGCCCTCGGCTTTGGCAGTACAAAAAATAGCGGCCTTGGCCGCTATTTTTATAGCTCTGACAGAATGCGTTAAGACCTTGAACAATCAATCTGCCTGCGTTCCTTCTTCCACAAAGTCACTACGTAAAATCCCGTGACGTTGCAGCTTGTCGTAGAAGGTTTTGCGCGGGATACGCAGATCTTGCAAGGTGGCCTTGATATCGCCCCGATGCCGAGCCAAGGCCTGACGTATTTGCTGCGACTCAAACTGCTCAATACGCGCGGGCAAGCTCAAATCCTCTACGTCCAGATCCTTGATATCCAGGTGCGGCACTCCCAAGACCTCGCGTTGGGCAAAATGCGCCAACTCGCGCACATTGCCCGGCCAGTGATGGGTCTGCATATAGGTCAGGCTGCGCGCATCCGGCATTTTTTGCGGCATGCCGTACTTCTTGGCGGCCAGGGCTGCAAAGTGCGCGAACAGCATGGGAATATCTTCTTTACGCTCTTTTAAGGGCGGTAAACGCAGCGTCACCACATTCAGCCTGTAGTACAGATCGGCGCGGAAATTCGCACGCTGGGCCGGATCCGCCAAATCCACCTTGCTGGCCGCCACCACCCGGATATTGACCGGATGCTCTTCATTCGAGCCCAAAGGGGTCACGCAGCGTGTTTCCAGCACCCGCAGCAAACGCACCTGCGCAATCATGGGCATGCTCTCGATCTCGTCCAAGAACAGCGTGCCCTGATGCGCATGCTCCACACTGCCGACACGCCGCCGCTGCGCGCCCGTAAAAGCACCCGGCTCATGGCCGAACAGCTCGCTTTCAATAATAGTTTCGGGCAAAGCGCCACAATTGAGCGCTACAAAACGGTGCTGGGCACGTGCGCTCCAGCGGTGTAGCAACATGGCCACCACTTCCTTACCGGTGCCGGTTTCCCCTTCCACCAGCACATCCACATCTGACTGGGCCAGATGCCGCAAGGTAGCGCGCAGATTAATCATGACTTCTGAATTGCCCAGCAACGCGGGGCCTTGGCCATCCTCGTCCAGCTCTTCGCGCAGGGCCCGGTTCTGCAAGACCAGGCTGCGCTGCATGGCGGCATGGCGTATCACCGTCAGCAAGCGTTCGGCCTGATAGGGCTTGCTCAGAAAATCAAAGGCGCCGTCGTGCATGGCTTGCACAGCCATATCAATATCGCCATGGCCAGTAATCAAAACAACGGGTTGCTCAGGATCGCGAGCATGCAGCGCACGCATCAGCGCCAAGCCATCCATGCCCGGCATGCGGATGTCCGTTACGACCACACCAGAATAGTCCTTGGGCAAGCGGCTCAAGGCTTCCTGACCGCTAGCACAGGCCAATACTTTCAGGCCAGCCAGCTCCAGACTTTGCACCACAGCGGCACGCAGGTCCGCATCATCATCTACAAATGCCACTTCCATGCTTATCTCTCTTCCTTGTCCAGTGCGCTATCGGCATTGCGCAGCACGATATGAAACGTAGCACCGCCCAGACGTGATGGCCCTTCTTCCAAGCGGCCACCCAGGGCCGCCACAATATCGTACGAAATCACCAGTCCCAAGCCCACGCCTTGGCGGCGGCTGGAACTAAAGGGAGTAAACAAACGCTGGCGGATTTCCGGGCTTAAACCAGGACCGTTATCGGACACCACGATGCGCACATGCTGACCGTCAGTCATCACTTCCATACGAATGCGCCCCTGCTCGCGGCCTTCCAGCGCATCCAGCGCATTACGCAATAAATTCACCAGGACTTGTTCCAGACGCACTGGCAAAGCCCAAACCTGTACGGGCTCGCTCAGATCCTCCCGTTCCAGGACCACGCCTTGGGCCCGCGCCCTGTGCTCCAGCAATTGCCAGGCACTATCGAGCGCCGCCTGCACCCGCACCGGGCCTTCTTGCTCTTGCGGTTTGCGTGCGTAATGGCAAAGCTGGGAAGTAATGCTGCCTATGCGCTGGGTCAGTGCCTGAATGCGGGATAGGTTCTGACGGGCAGTCTCTACCTGCCCCTGCTCCAGAAAGCGCAAGGTATTGTCGGCATAGAGCTCAATGGCGGCCACGGGCTGATTGATCTCGTGCGCCACCCCGGCCGTCACCTGCCCCAGAAAAGACAATTTTTCTGCCTGTTCCAATTGCTCGCGCAGATCGCGTGCCCGCGAACGGGCCTCCTGCAAGGCCTGCATCTCCTGCTCCAGGCGGCGGCGAGCCACTTGCAGCTGAGCCGTACGGGACTCCACCGCTTCCTCCAGGGCATCCCGTAATAATTCCTGACGCGCCTGGGATTCACGCCGCTGCTGATTGCGCTGCAACCCCAAGGCCGTCAGCACCAGGGCGGCACACAGCAACCCCATCACCATCAAGCGGGACTGAAATGCCTGGGTCCGCAGAGCCTCTTTCATGGGTGCCATGGCATGCAAGGTCCAATCGCTGCCTGCAACAGGCTGCTGCACATGCAAGAAGCGCTCCTGCCCCAGCTTCCAGAAAGAGGCTCCTGGCCCGGCGTCCGACATAGTCAGCCCCACTGGCTCCAAAGGCTCGTCACCAAACTGCTGGCTGGCCCGCACGGACATCAATTTCTCTGAGGCGGCATGATTCACGCTATGCAAACGCCAGTCCGCTTCACCGCTAAGCAGAATCACCCCATGCGGATCGGTCACAAACATACGATCGCCATAGCCTGCCCACTCTTTTTCCAGCAGATCAAACACCAGCTTGATCACCACCACGCCCACGGCCTTACCTTCCTGATCCTGCACCATGCGGGAGATATATAGCCCCGCCTTGCCACTGGATGTTCCCAATGCAAAGTATTCGGCGTGCCCTTGCTCCAATGCCTTGGTGAAGTAAGGCCGAAAGCCGTAGTGATTGCCCACAAAACTGTCGGGTTCCTGCCAGTTACTGGAAACCAGGGTCTGCGAGTGAATATCCAGCAGATACAGGACAGGAGCGCCCGTGTCCTCGGCCAACTGCTGGAATTTACGGTTCAGCGCCTCGGCATCTCCATAGGCAGGATTGCCCATCAAGTATTGGCGCAGCGCCTCGTCCTGGGCCAACGCAAAAGACAGGGTGCTGAATTTGTCGCGAATGGTCCTGATCCAGCCGGCATTGCCGCGCATCAAAGAATCCAGCCGCTGCTCGCTTTGCGTCAGCAAACGGGCCGTGCCCAAATCTGCCGAGCGCCAGAAGGCAAATACCCCCAAGACCAGAGCCAGCGTCAGCAGCAATAACCACTCAAGCCTGAAGCGTCGCCGCAAACTTGAAGAAACGGGATTGGAATTCATGAAGCTTGTGCGAAATTTCGCCAAAAAATAGTCACGTATGTGCGGATTTTCGCACACATCAACAGCAAGTGGGTAAGTCCCCTGCTCGCAAGCCGCTTATTTGCTCGTTTCCTCATGCAGCTCAGATTGGCACGGATGTTGCTTTAGTAATGAGCTTATGGGCCGGGGCAGGTACTCCGGCGCGCTTAAACCGCCTGCTATACAAAATTCTAAGCAGGCTACAGCCGACTCAAAGGTCGGCCACATCAAGTCACGGAGACGACACCATGATGGATATAAGCACAGGAGACCGCTCGGTACCGCAGATCGTCAAAATCAAGTGGTATCGGATTTTGTACGTACAAGTCATCATCGCCATCACTATCGGGATTTTGTTGGGGCACTTTTACCCCTCGCTGGGCGAGAGCATGAAGCCCTTGGGCGATGCTTTCATCAAGCTGGTCAAAATGATTATTGCGCCCGTTATTTTCTTGACGGTAGCCACCGGCATTGCCGCCATGACCGATCTGCAAAAAGTAGGCCGTGTGGTGGGCAAGGCCATGATTTACTTTTTGACCTTCTCCACACTGGCTCTGATTGTGGGCATGGTGGTCAGCAATGTTGTACAGCCCGGCCACGGCATGCACATTGATCCGGCCACCCTGGACCCCAGTGCGATTCAAGGCTACGTCCAGCAAGCCCACGACAGCACGCTGACGGGCTTTTTGATGAACATTATCCCCAACACCCTGATCAGCCCCTTTACTGGCGGCGACATCCTGCAGGTGCTGTTTGTCGCGGTCTTGTTCGGTATTGCGTTGGCCGCTGTGGGTGATCATGGCAAGCCTGTACTCAAATTTCTACAAGCCCTGATGGCCCCTGTATTCAAGCTGGTCGCCATCTTGATGAAAGCCGCTCCTGTGGGGGCCTTCGGTGCTATCTCCTTTACCATTGGTAAATACGGCATTGAGTCTGTTTCCAGCCTGGCCCTGCTGGTCGTGACCTTCTACCTCACCTCGGTGCTGTTTGTGCTGATCATTCTAGGTGCCGTTGCCCGCTACAACGGCTTTGCCATCACCAAGCTGATTCGCTACATCCGCGAAGAATTGCTGCTGGTGCTCGGTACCAGCTCCTCGGAAGCCGCCCTGCCTACCCTGATGCAAAAGATGGAGCGCGCAGGCTGTGCCAAATCCGTTGTGGGTCTAGTGGTACCTACCGGCTACTCCTTCAATCTGGACGGCACCAATATCTACATGACGATGGCTGCCCTGTTCATTGCCCAGGCTTGCGATATCCCGCTGACGCTGCAGCAACAGATTCTCTTGTTGCTGGTCGCCATGCTCAGTTCCAAAGGTGCTGCCGGGGTGACAGGTGCTGGTTTCATTACCCTGGCCGCCACGTTGTCGGTCGTTCCCGCAGTACCCATTGCCGGCATGACCTTGATTCTGGGTATTGACCGCTTCATGTCCGAGTGCCGCGCACTGACCAATCTGGTGGGCAATGCCGTTGCCACGATTGTGGTGGCCCGCTGGGAAGGCGAGCTGGACAATGATCAGTTGAACAGTGCCATGAACGGTGAACTACCTCCTTTGGATACCAGCATCACGCTGCATCAGCACGGCGAGGTGGGGATTCCCGCACAAGAAAGCGTCGAACCTCGGGCCAGCGTCGCAGCCTGATCTGCTTTCAAGTAAAAAGGCCGGTTTTCAATTGAAAACCGGCCTTTTTCATGCAGAAGGGAAACGAACCATCTCACTTTCCGGCGTCCAGGCGGGATATTTATCCATGATGCTCAGAAACAAGGGGCTGGACTGAAAATTCAGCAACCAGGTCGATAGGGCCGACCAAGGCTGCGTATCAAACCAGACACGATCCACCTGTGCGAATTGCCGCACAAAGGGCGCAATCGCCAAATCCGCCAAGCAAGGACGCTGCCCCATCAAATAGCCATGCGCCTCGATCCGGGCATTCAAACCCATCAATTGCTCGCTAGCGTGGGCGCGATGCAAGGCCGAAAAACTGGCTGTGTCCGTGAACTGCTCGTCCTCGGCATGACGATCCGGGTATTTATAGCAATCCAGGTTCTTTTTGAAGGCCCCATCGTTGGCGGCGATCAGGGCCAGCATTTGCCCAACATCCCCCTGCTCGGGCTGCAAATACTGTTTGGGATCCTGAATACCCAAGGCCCAGTGCATGATGTCCAGGCTTTCTTCTATGACCGTGCCATCGGGCAAGACCAGTACAGGGACCGTCGCTTTGGGCGAGACCAGACGCAGGGCTTCGGGCTTGTCGCGCAGCACCACTTCGCGTAATTGACAGCTGACGCCGCTGGCGGCTATCGCCAAACGTGCCCGCATGGCATAGGGGCAGCGGCGAAAGGAATACAAAATAGGCAGATCAGATAGGGACATGCTCGATACCGTTAAAAAGCCGCGCCACAGGCACGGACTTAAAGCGCTGGCGCCTATACAAAACGCCCTTCTACTGGAGAAGGGCGAACTATAAACGACGCAGTGCCAGAATCAAGCTACTAGAGTTAACACAGCTGCCTGATCAGGGCTAGGCATCCTTGGCCTGCTGAGCCGCCAGCAAACGCTGCTCCTCCACCTTGCGACGGGCGGCGTCACGGCGCTCGGACAGCTCGTCCATGCTGACGCCGATATGACGCTCTTCACGTTCACGAGCCAGGGCAACCTGTTTTTGGCGTTCACGAAAACGCTCGACCTGTTCGGGTGAACTGTGACCTTGACAGTAAGGGCAGCTGACGCCTTCCTCAAATTGTGGCGAGGTCTTTTCTTCCTCGCTGATCGGCATGCGGCAAGCACGGCAGAAATCGTAATCGCCGGGTTCCAGGCCGTGACGCACCGAGACGCGCTCGTCGAACACAAAGCAGTCACCATCCCACAGGCTTTCTTCAGCCGGAATTTCTTCCAGGTATTTCAGAATACCGCCTTGCAGATGATAGACCTCATCAAACCCTTGCGAGCGCATGAAGGCCGTGGATTTCTCGCACCGGATACCGCCCGTACAGAACATGGCGACACGCGGTTTGCCGTGCAAAACACCGCCTTCCTTGGACTGTTCGGCCACCCATTGCGGGAACTCGGTAAAGCTCTGGGTTTTCGGGTTGACGGCACGGTTGAATGTACCAATACCCACCTCGTAGTCGTTGCGGGTATCCACCACCACCACGTTCGGATCGCTGATCAAGGCGTTCCAGTCTTCGGGGCGCACGTACTCGCCCACCATCTCAGCGGTTTTCAGATCCGGCACGCCCAGCGTAACGATCTCTTTTTTCAGCTTCACCTTGAGCCGGTAAAACGGCGCCTTGTCGGCGTAGGACTCTTTATGTACCAGACCGGCGATGCGCGGATCGGCATTCAGATGCGCCAAGACGGCTCGGACACCCTCCTGCGGGCCAGCAATGGTGCCGTTAATCCCTTCGCGCGCCAGCAGCAAAGTGCCTTTGACCTCGTGCTGTTCGCAAAAAGCAAACAAGGGGTCGCGCAGTTGGACGAAGTCGGGCAATTCCACGAACTTATATAAAGCCGCGATCAGGTAGGTAGACATAGATAAACGAATTCTCTGGATGGAAGCGGTGGCGCAGCCCACAGGCGGTAGGACAGCCTAGGCCGTCGTACACTATACGCGACTGATTTCCCACGGACCTTTGACGCCTATCAAAAAAAATAGGGTGGCCCGGGGATTCAACTTTAAAATCATAACGCTAAAGCCGTCAGGCCGCATCTGGCCACGGCCACCTGTTTTCTTTGCACGAGAGCTATGGATTCCGTAACACAAGCAGTCCTGGGCGCGAGTATCTGCGGTTCACTCCTTGGGCGGCAGTATGGCCGCAAGGCAGTCCTGTCCGGTGCCATCATCGCTACCCTGCCTGATCTGGATGTCTTCATTCGCTATGGAGACCCCATTACGTCTATGGTCAGCCACCGGGGTTTCTCACACTCTTTATTTGTCCTTAGTGCGCTGGGCATACTGGTCACGATTCTGTGGCGACTGCTCTTTTCGCACGCTCGCGCCTCGGCAGGCCGGGTGGGGCTGGCCGTATGGCTAGCCTTGATTACTCATCCTTTGCTGGACGCGTTCACCAGTTATGGCACCCAGCTGCTCTGGCCGCTGGCAGCCACGCCAGCAACCTGGTCCAGTATTTTCATTATTGACCCGCTCTATACCCTGCCCCTGCTGATCGCCACGCTGATCGGCTTGGCAAGGGGAGCAGCTCCTGCAACGCTGCGAGCCTGCAACTGGGCCTTGCTGCTTAGCAGCCTGTATCTGGCCGCCTCGGTCGGTGCCAAGTTCTGGGCAGAGCAACAGGCCACCACTCAGCTAAGCGCTCAGCAAGTAGAAATCAAGCGGGTTTATTCTGCCGCCCAACCCTTGAATATTCTGCTTTGGCGTGTACTGGTGCGTGATATCCAGGACCGGGAGTGCGAAGTCATTGTGGGGCTGCTGGATCGCTTGCGTGCGCCCGCTGGTCATCAGTACGAATCCCTGTGTCTGCCGCTCAATAGCGATTACACCCAGCTGTTTCCACCCTTGAAGCAGCTGGAGCAACTTCGCTGGTTTTCAGATGATTGGGTACGCTACGACATCATCGACGATCTGTTGGTTGTCAGCGATGTACGCATGAGCCTGGGCCCTGGCCAATACACGTTCCGCTTTGTCGTGGCCGAGCGCATTGCCGACGACACCTGGCTGCCCATCATCCCGTATCAATGGGCCAGCGGCCACAATATGGCTTTGCTCAAACCCGTCCTGCGCCGTATTTGGGAGCCTGTCCCGCCCTTGCCGCTGCAAGAGTGGGCCAAACGCGTTGGGGCCGGTGTCCCGATTCCGCGCGCCAGCCCCGACTTTCAAGAGCTGGGCCAACCCGGCTCCTAAGGCTAAGCCCGGATCAAAAGAAGAGGTACAAAAAAACCCTGGACTGTGAAGCCCAGGGTTTAAATTTAC
>SMEO01000209.1_pt1 | contig 11397 bp, 11 predicted proteins | sample 2456251 | NCBI WGS metagenome assembly SMEO01 (sample SAMN10132594, study PRJNA489261) | soil metagenome | isolation source: day1 control-silt loam soil ammended | place: USA | reverse complement strand
CGGTTGAAATTAATTTAAAAGATCGTGATATTGTCAATATGAGGATGGCTCATCTTGCTGATGCGGCTGTTATTTTAGTGACCGATATTGACCGCGGAGGCGTGTTTGCCTCGATTGTTGGAACGTTGGCACTCCTTGAGGAAGATGAGCGGAAACGAGTTAAAGGCATCATTATTAATAAATTTCGCGGTATAAGAGAGCTGTTAGATGATGGCGTTGAATGGATTGAAAAAGAGACGGGTATTCCTGTTCTCGGTGTTGTTCCATACATAGATGTGAATATTGAAGCGGAAGACTCATTGGCACTGTCTTCCTTGCGCTTTAAAAAGCCGAAGCTGCAGGAGTTTGCAATTGATGTGGCCATGATTCGTTTGCCACGCATTTCTAATTTTACTGATGTGGATCCTTTTTTTGATGAACCGGATGTGGGCGTTCGTCTGGTTGGTTCGGTATCAGAATTGGGTGAACCTGATTTAGTGATTATTCCTGGTACGAAAAGCACATTGGATGATTTAGCTTGGCTGAAAGAGGTAGGATTGGCTAAAAAAATTCAAGAGCTGCATCAAAAAGGAACAAGAATTATAGGCGTGTGTGGCGGATTTCAAATGCTAGGCAACGAGCTACTTGATCCTGATGCAGTAGAAGGCAATGGTGAAAGTGCAACCGGGCTTTCCTTGCTGCCAGTGAAGACCACTTTTCATAATGAAAAGAAAACCGTGCAGATGAAAGGCCAACTTGCAAAAGGAGTAGGCTTTAGTGAAATGACTCTTTCAGGTTATGAAATTCATCTTGGAAGAACAGAACTAGATACATCGGAAGCAAGTCCTTTTTTAATGTTGGAGGATGGCCGAGAAGATGGAGCTGTATTACATAATCAATCCGTCATCGGTACCTATTTTCACGGTATTTTTCATAATCGTGAGTTTACGAGAGAGCTAGTGAATCAAATTCGTAGACAAAAAGGCATGAACGAAGTAAATGAAGTCATAAAGTCAGATGCTGAGCGACGTGAGGAAGCATATAATCTGCTCGCAAGTCATGTAAGGAAATATGTAGATATGGAGCGGGTTTATCAGTTGATCAAGTGAGAGGTTTCTCTTGTTTCTTTTTTGAAGAAAAGGTGCAAAAACGCTTTGACTTAGATAGTAAGAGCAGAAAATCAACTGAAGAGAACTCTCAGTGACCAAAAAGTAGAAGTAGATCCGAATGATACCTTGATTTAAACAAATAAAAAAAGAGCAGAGTCGAATTTGAGTTTAAATTGCTTTGCTCTTTTGGTTACGAATATTTATGTTACTTGTGGTGACTTTTTCCGGTTTACTCTTCAAAAGAGAACCTATTAGTCTGTCCCCTTACCCTCATTTGGTGTATAATCAACTATAGTGAAAATTACATTTAATCGAATATGGTGTCTTAAAAAAGACTTAATAGGGAAGTTGGTGAAAGTCCAACGCGGTCCCGCCACTGTAATTGCGAGTTTCCAGCGTAATAGCCACTGTAGTTTATACGGGAAGGCGCTGAAGATGATGACCAAGAGCCAGGAGACCTGCCTATATTCGTACACTTAGAACCTACGCGGATGGGTAAGTGTGTGGCATACATATTTGTGTATTGATAGAGCCATACAAACATCTCTTACCGTGTAGAGATGTTTTTTTTACGAGAAAATTGCAAAATGGGGGAGAAACATGAAAAAGGTAGTTAGTTTAGTATTTGTTCTGCTGCTTGCGGTAGGCGTTATGTTTGGCTGTAGTAATACAACGAAAGAGGAAAACACTTCAAATCCAAAAGAAACGAAGCAAGCAACAACGCAGGCCTTTCCTGTCACAATTACAGACGGATCGGGTGAAAAGGTGACAATTAAGGAAGAGCCAAAACGAATTATCTCCGTGATTCCGAGTAATACGGAAATTGCTTTTGCGCTTGGTTTAGGGGACAAAATGGTCGGAGTGTCTGATTACGATACATACCCAAAGGAAACGAAGGATATTGAGAAAATCGGTGATTTAAATATAAATACAGAAAAAGTGGTTTCATTAAAGCCTGACTTAGTTTTGGCCCATAGCTCCAATATGACTAATAACGGAGGGATTGAACAATTAAAAAAAATGGGTCTAACTGTTCTGGTCGTGAATGATGCTCAAAACTTTGAAAAAGTATATGATTCGATTGAAATGATTGGGAAAGCAACAGGTGCAAATGAAGCTGCAGCATCAGTAGTTGCAGATATGCAAGCCAAGTTGAAGGATGTTCAAGAAAAAGCAAAAGCTGTAACGGCTGAAGAACGTAAAAAGGTATTTATTGAAGTTTCTCCATTACCAGAAATTTATTCTCCAGGTAAAAATACCTTTATGGATCAAATGCTACAAATCATTAATGCAGATAATGTCGCAGGTGATTTAGACGGTTGGGTAAAAATGGATGAAGAATCGATTGTTGCTGCTAATCCTGATGTGATTATAACTACTCATGGTTATCGTACAAAAGATGCAAACAGTGAAGTGTTAAAGCGCAGTGGTTGGGAAGAAGTTACAGCAATTAAAAACAAGCAAGTTTTTAGTGTAAATTCGGATTTAGTTGATCATCCCGGTCCACGATTAGTAGAGGGAGTAGAGGCACTTGGCAAAGCAATCTATCCGGACGTCTTTGGCAAATAATAAACGGTTAGCCTACATCATCGCGATTAGTTTTTTACTAATCGCGATGATTGTAGGTATTTCATTAGGTTCGGTTTCAGTTCCGTTTCCAGTATTATTACAGATTATCGCTAAAGAGCTATTTCATCTGCCAATCTCAACGCAATCAGATGTAATGTATACGAATATTGTCATGAATATTCGGTTGCCACGGGTATTATTAGCAGGTCTAGTAGGAGCATCGCTTGCGATTGCAGGAGCTGCCTTTCAGGGCTTGTTACGTAATCCGCTTGCGGATCCTTATACATTAGGTGTTTCGTCCGGGGCATCCGTCGGCGCAGTTATGACCATATTTTTTGGCATTTCCTTGTCAGCCCTTGGTGGATTTACGCTACCGATATTTAGTGTTGTGTTTGCGGTGTTGACTATATTTTGTGTATTGACTTTCGCGAATCAAATGGACCGCTCGATGAAAGTAGAAACTATTATATTAACGGGTATTATTTTTAGTGCCTTTTTAAGTGCGTTTATTTCGTTAATGATTGCCTTATCAGGGGAAGAATTGCGTCAAGTCATTGGATGGCTTATGGGAAGTGTGTCGATGCGAGGTTGGAGTTATATTTGGATTATTCTTCCGTTTTTTATAATAGGTACTGTATTATTACTGATGAATACAGACGAGTTGAATGCGATGACATTTGGCGAGGACCGTGCTAAGCATCTAGGCGTGGATGTAGAGCGACGGAAGCTGACTATTTTAATAGCGGGCTCTGTTTTAACAGGGGCAGCTGTAGCTGTTTCCGGAACGATTGGCTTTGTTGGATTAGTCGTGCCTCATTTTATTCGACAAATTTGGGGTCCGGATCATAAACATTTATTGCCGTTATCCTTATTCATTGGCAGTGGTTTTTTAATTTTGGCCGATTTGGTGGCGCGAACGATTATCGCACCTTCTGAATTGCCGATTGGTGTCATTACAGCGTTAATTGGTGCCCCGGCCTTTGCTTTTATTTTATTACAAACAAGAAAAAAGGGGAGACGATAAGATGCTTGAAGTGTCAGAATTATCAGGTGGATATTTTAATAAAGCTGTCTTGGACTCTGTCTCTTTTCATGTCAATAAAGGTGAATTCTTTGGCATTCTAGGTCCAAACGGAAGTGGAAAAACAACCCTGTTAAGTATGCTGAGTGGGATCCTTCCTTATCAAAGTGGGACTATTCAAATTAAAGAGAAAGATGTAAACGAATACACAGCGAAGGAACTTGCTAGAGTGATTGCTGTATTGCCGCAGCACTCTTCACTTGCTTTCTCCTATACCGTAAAAGAAGCAATATCGCTTGGTCGTTATGCTCATCAAAAGGGATGGTTTCACACCTGGTCCGAAGAGGATGAGGTGATTGTGCAAAAAGTGATGGAACAGACGGGTGTTACTAATTTTAGCGAATATCATTTTGATGAGCTTTCTGGAGGGGAACAACAACGCGTACTGCTTGCGCAGGCCCTTGCTCAAGAACCAGAAATTTTGTTTTTAGATGAGCCGACGAATCATCTCGATCTTTCTTATCAAAAAGGTCTTTTAGATTTAATGAAAAAGATGGCGATTGAACAGCAGCTTACAGTCATCTCTATTTTTCATGATTTAAATTTAGCAAGTCTTTATTGTGACCGTCTGCTGTTGTTAGAAAATGGTCGCATTAAAGCCACTGATATTCCTGACGAAGTGTTGAGACAGGAGCAAATTCAACGGGTGTATCACACGACGATTGAAAAGCATCCACATCCGTCCATTCCTCGGCCACAAATGTTTATTGTACCGGACCAGCTAGATAACGAAAAGGAGTACATCGTCATCAATGAACAGTATGTAACTGTTTCCGATGAGATGGTTACTTTACAATCACCGATTGCACTAAGGACGATGTCGTCTGGGGTAACGGGTGCTGGAGTGGGCTGGCATCGGATCTTTGTGAATCGTCATGTGTCTCTTAATTATAGTCATGAAGACCATATAGGGGAAATGACAGCTTATTTAAGAAAGCAAGGGTTTGAGCCTAGTGAAACCGTAGGGATGATGACGGCCGTTTACTTAGATGCGGTATCGTATCGTTTCTTACAGACTGATGATTTCTCACTTTTTGTTGTGGTAACAGCAGGAGTTGGCAATGCTGTTGACGCATCGCTTGCTGATCAGCATTCAAGTGCCCCAAGACCAGGGACCATTAATACTTGGGTATTTGTTAACGGTCATATGGCGGAAGAGGCATTCATTCATGCGATTGTCACCGCAACGGAAGCTAAGGTAAAAGCGTTACATGAACTAGAAGTGAAAGATCCTATCACCAACACACTGGCATCAGGAACGTCAACGGATAGCATGTTGATTGCCGCCACGCAAAGAGGCGCAAAGCTACAATATGCTGGCACGATTACCCCACTTGGAAAGCTGATTAGCCGGGGTGTGTATGACTGCACAGTAGAAGCGTTAGAAAAAAATCGTCAGCGGGTGAAAGTATGATGATGGTATATCACGTTTATGCGATTACTTTAGCATTTTTCCTGGATTTATTGATAGGCGATCCACCAAAATGGCCTCATCCAGTCAAATGGATCGGGATGCTAATCGGTCGATTAGAAAAGAAACTTAATACGGGTGCTCATAAAAAAGGAAACGGAATCCTTATGTTATTGCTTGTACTATTGCTTGTATTAGGGATAACGACGGGAGTTACATATCTTGCTTATTGGCTTCATCCTATTGCCGGAATGGTTGTCGAAGCCGTATTGATTTCAACAACTATTGCTCAAAAAAGTCTGCGGCAGGCTGGAATGGAAGTATATCGTCCACTAGTTGAGGGAAATATGGCAGAGGCTCGACTGAAGCTTTCCTATATAGTAGGTCGTGATACGGAACAGCTTGAGGAAAGTGAAATCGTACGCGGGACCGTTGAAACAGTAGCAGAAAATACGAGTGATGGCATAACCGCTCCACTATTTTGGGCTTTCATTGGTGGTGCCCCACTAGCCATGATGTATCGTGCGATTAACACTTGTGATTCAATGGTTGGCTATAAAAATGAAAAATATAGTAAATTTGGCTGGGCGTCAGCTAAGTTAGATGATGTAGTCAATTGGATTCCAAGTCGCTTAACTGGCTTTCTCATGCTACTTGGTTGTCCATCTAGATATCATACTTGGAAAAAGCGGTGGTCGATTCTATTTACCGATGCCAAACGTCACCCAAGCCCAAATAGTGGCTGGACTGAAGCTGCCGTGGCTGCTTTATTAGGCGCGCGGTTGGGTGGTCGAAATATTTATAAAGGTGTTGTGTCTCACCGTGCGGAAATGGGTATAAAGCTCGTACCCCTTAAAGCGGTACATATTCGAAAGTCGATTAAGATTATGCATCTTGCTTCCTTTTTATTTTTGATACTCATTTGGTTAGGGGGATTATATTTTGTCATTACCAACTCATGGGGCTAATCCACATTATTTATATGAAGCACTTGGAATTGAAATGCCCTTATATGTCATCGACTTTAGTGCCAATATTAATCCGCTCGGTCCACCTGCTAGTTTAGCAGAAAACTGGTCTAGCTTTTATAGTCATATCATTAAATATCCAGACCCTCATGCGGCCCAGCTGACAAAACGATTAGCAGAAAAAGAGGGTGTACACGAGAATTCAATTTTAGTTGGAAATGGTGGTGCTGAAATCATTACTCTTGTAGGCCGTATGCTTACGGGTAAAAGGGTTCTCATTATTCAACCTGCTTTTGCCGAATATGCTGAGGCCTGTCATGCTGCTGGCTGCGAAGTAAGCTTTTATCAGTTACAAGCACCAAAGTGGGAGATTGAACTCGAGAAGCTGCGACCATTACTTCAGCAAAATGATGCGGTTTTTTTATGTACTCCAAATAACCCAACAGGTATTTCTTTTCCTCAGGAAGTTGTACATGAACTAGTTAGGGAATGTAAAAAAGAGAATTGCATCCTTGTGATCGACGAAGCATTTTATGATTTTACAGATGATGCTTTTACGTATGCATCGCTTGTGACAACAAATCATCATGTGGTCATTTTACGTTCATTGACAAAAATTTTTGCGATCCCAGGTTTGCGTTTAGGCTATTTGTTAGCTGACGAGGCTCTTGTTCAGCAGTTGAAAACGTATAAACCTCACTGGAGCGTGAATGCTATAGCGCTTGCGGCAGGTCAGCTTTGTATCGAAGAGGATGCTTATATTGAACAAACGAGAGCGTATATTAGAGAACAAAAGCAGAGATTATTTATCTTTTTTGCGGAAAATGGATTTGAGGTTTCTAATAGTTCGATTAATTTTTATTTGTTGAAGGATCAGGGAGCAGAAGATGCCTCAGCCTTGTTAACCTATTTGTTGAAAAAAGGGATTATTCCACGCCATACGTATAATTTCCCTGGTTTAGATGGAAGATGGCTCCGATTTGCTGTCAAAAGTGAAGCAGATAATACGGTATTAATGGAGGCTTTGCAGCAATGGAGAGATCAGCACTCTACTTTATAACCGGTGGTGTGAGAAGTGGTAAAAGTCGTTATGCTGAACAAATGGCACGGAAATGGGTGGAGACGTATGGTGGAAACCTGCACTATTTAGCTTGCAGCCGTGTGTTTGATGAGGAAATGGAGAAGCGGGTTTCGCGCCATCAACGAGATCGAGAGGCTAGCCTGATTCCTTGGCAGACATGGGAGTTTTCAACCGATATTGATCGAATCACGAAAGAAATTAATCAAGACTCCGTTGTCCTACTCGACTGTTTAACGACGCTTGTTGACAATGAGTTATTTACTAGCGAATCATTTTCTCCCGAGAAGCCGTTTGAACAAGATTTTTTACAAGCCATATTCACAAAAATTATGAGGGCGATAGAAGAGGTTCGTAAGCAGGCCGCCTGTCTTATTATTGTAAGCAATGAGGTCATTCAAGACCTCATTTTTCACGATGAATTTCTTAAGGCATATGGAGGCATGCTTGGCTTACTGCATCAAGAAATCGTTGAACGAGCAGATGCCGCGTATTTGGTGGAATGGGGCGTGCCGGTTGTGAAGAAATAATGATTTGCAAGATTCTTTGGTCAATTTGCAAGATTATTAATGGAATTCGCAAGATTATCTGGTGAATTCACAAGATTCTTTGAAAAATCTGCAAGAATCTGTTTGAATGGCACGCTGAAATTTAATTTTGAAAGGTGTTTCCTTCTAATATCAGAAAGGAGGTCAATATAAATGGGCACAATAATAGGTTTTCTTATCAATCTACAATTTTTTACGGCTATTCCATTTAAAAAAGAACTGCCAATGGAGAAAAAGTATATTCATCGGTCGATTCAAACATTTCCATTAGTTGGGATTTTGCTTGGTCTGATTATGGGTGGTGTTTTATATGCACTTGTTGAATGGACGCCATTTTCCATACTAGCCATTGCTTTTATCATTTGGTTATTAACCATTGTGTTAACGGGTGGTTTGCATCTCGACGGTTGGATTGATGCGAGTGACGCCTTTTTTTCTTATCAAGATCAAGCGCGACGTTTAGAGATCATGAAAGACTCGCGTACAGGTGCCTTTGGTGTGATTTCCGTGATTGTACTCCTGGCCACGCGTTTTTTATTTATATATGAAATTGTCGGTCGCTTAAATGGATGGAGTTATTTTTTCATTATACTTATGCCATTCCTAAGTAAATGTATTATGGGCTATTTGTTGTGTAAAATGCCGCTTGCCAAAAAGGAGGGACTAGGTGCCTTTTTCCAAAGTGCTGCCCGAAAGAATAGCTTACATGTGTACTGGATTTATATTTTGCTTAGTATTATTATTGCGTTTGTATTAGGTACTCAGTTGGGGACTCTATTGGTGCTGACACTAGCTGTCACTGCTCTATTTTTGCTATTTTTAAAAAGAAAAATTGTCTCCTGGTTTGGTGGTATAACCGGAGATGTGTTGGGGGCATCGGTGGAAGGAGTGGAATTGTGGTTATGGTTCATTCTGTGGCTATTACACTACTTCGTCACGGGTTAACGGAAGCGAATGAACGTAAGGAATATCTAGGTTGGACTGATTCGCCCTTGAGTGAGCGAAGTCTGATCGAAATGAATCAATTAAGGGATAGTTTTCGAGATTACGAGCTGGTCATTTCGAGTGATTTACAGCGGTGTATAGATACAGCAGAGCTACTTTTTCCAACGGTTTCTATTCAAGCAAACCCTGCCTTTCGTGAAATGAATTGGGGCCAGTGGGAAGGTAAAACCTATGAACAGCTAAAAGAAGAGGCAGATTATCAAAAGTGGTTGGACAATCCAATGAAGGCATCAGTTCCAGATGGAGAAGGTTATCCCGTTTTTTCTGAAAGAGTGGAGTTAGGCTGGCGGCAACTACTTAGTGAAGAGTTCAATAATATAGCCATAGTCACGCATGGCGGGGTGATTCGAGAGCTATTAGTACGCTATGCTCCTGGAGAAAAGCCGTTTTGGAATTGGAGTATTCCTCATGCAGGAGGCTATCAACTGAATTGGGACAATGTGGACTTATGGAGGAGGGGTGAGCGATGCACTTCGTTACAGGTGGTGCCTATAATGGAAAAGCCAAATGGGTGAAAAAGCATTTTGCACTAGATATGGACCATGTTCAGTGGATTTCTGCTTATCGGGACGAGCCGCTTCCACTTCATTTTCATGAAGACACAGTTGTGCTGCAAGGAATCGAAGCTTGGATTAAAGGGGAAGCTTCTGCACAAGAAGCTGCAGTGATTCGACTGAAGTGGCAGGAAATTATTAGCGGATGGCGAATATGGGAAGAAGAGAACAATGATCGCCGTTTGATTCTCATTGGGGCAGATATTACTAAGGGGATTGTTCCGATTGAAGTTGAAAATAGAATTTGGCGCGATGCTACGGGGTGGGTGTATCAAGATATTGTTGCAGTCTCAAGTCGTGTGGATATGATTTGGTATGGAGTATCACAGCAATTAAAATAAGACGATGTAAACAGTTTTTGGCTCATTCGTATGAGACCACAGTCTCACACGAATGAACCAAAAATCAACAGATTTATATAATATAGTCTTAAAATAAAGGGGGAATTGTACATGAAAATTTATACACGAACAGGTGATAAGGGACAAACAAGCGTAATTGGAGGCCGTCTAGACAAGGATGATATTCGAGTAGAATCTTATGGAACAATAGATGAAGTGAATAGCTATATCGGACTTGCGGTTGCAGAATTAGATACGGCTATTTTTCAAGATGTATTAGCGGATCTTGAAAAAATTCAACATGAGCTATTCGATTGCGGTGGGGATTTAGCAACAATTTCGGAAAAGGCTCCTAAAAAACTAACCGATGAAGCAATCACTTATTTAGAGGAGCGGATTGATGCATTTATTATAGAGGCTCCAGAACTTGAGCGCTTTATTTTACCAGGAGGATCAAAGGCAGCCGCTACGATTCATGTAGCACGAACAGTGACTCGTCGCGCTGAACGTTTAATCGTTTCATTAATTAAATCAGGCGCAGCAGTATCCCCTTTATCCCTTCAATATGTAAACCGCTTATCTGATTATTTATTTGCTGTGGCACGTGTCATTAATTTCCGTTTAGGGGTTAAGGATGTCGAATATGAGCGCAGTGCGAATGTATTCCGTGGTGGGAAAAGGCAGGAAAGAGACACAGAATAATGGTTGCGAACAATTAGTATAGGGAATGACGCTTATCGAGCATATATTTCAATAATCGAGCATAAAATCAAAAAATCAAGCATATATCGAACATGAAGCGTCAATTCAGATATTTTTCGCAGTAAAGGAGATTTTTTGCAGCATGGCTATTAGTAAAACAAATGCGATGCGTCTATTAGATGCAAAGAAGTTGGAATATAAAATGATGAGCTATGATAATGAAGACGGTAAAATTCATGGTACCGCCGTTGCTGAAAAAATTGGCAGGGCACCCGAGACAGTTTTCAAAACACTTGTGGCGCATGGGGTAGCTCAACAGAATATCTATGTTTTTGTCATTCCGGTCGGAGAAGAATTAGACTTGAAAAAAGCAGCAAAAGTGGCTGGAGAGAAGAAAATAGAAATGCTCCATGTTAAAGACCTATTAAAATGGACAGGTTATATCCGCGGAGGCTGTTCACCGATTGGCATGAAAAAATTATATCCGACTTTTATTGATGCAAGTGCTGAAAGTCTGGATACGATGATTGTGAGCGGCGGGAAAATTGGGATTCAAATTGAGCTTACACTGGAAAATTTAGTGGCGGCGACGGAAGCTAAAGTGGAATCATTGACTAAATAATAGGAATAAATGAGACACCTAAAACTAACAACTAAACACTTAGTTTTGGGTAGGTCTCGTTTTTCATATAAAGGCTTTTTCTAAGATTTCGCAAAAGTTCATCAGGTATAGAGGGCAATTCCAACTAATCCGGATAGTAAAATGACATAAACAGGATGCCAGCGGAATTTTATGAGGGCAACTAACGATAAACCAAAGACAAGTAAAGAGGATAATGTCATCTGTAAATTATTCAGGTTAATCATGTTATTTGAAAGAGCAAAACGAATAGCGGCAAAAATAACTAAACTAGTGACAATGGGTCTTAACCCATAAAATATGGAATGAACAACTGGATAATGATGCAATCTAGTAAAGAAGCTAGCTACAACAATGACGAGGATAAGCGCTGGAAATAAGATTCCGAGAGTTGATCCAATGGCACCTGCCA
>SMEO01000208.1_pt1 | contig 11421 bp, 10 predicted proteins | sample 2456251 | NCBI WGS metagenome assembly SMEO01 (sample SAMN10132594, study PRJNA489261) | soil metagenome | isolation source: day1 control-silt loam soil ammended | place: USA | reverse complement strand
AGGGAAGTACCAGTTTTCAATAACCTCTCTTCCAGCTCCTTTGATTTTAGGGAGATCATTGCGGTCATACATGCTGTTAAGGATCTTGATCCCTTCTTCAATATTATAGGAAATATCGTATTTTAGTTTTTTTTGATCGAGATTATCTTTATTTGTAATCTGCATGAGACCGATACCGCCATCACCAGAGATGATTGGCTCACCATTTTCGTCAAATTGTTTCCAGCTGCCGTTTTCCTGTGTAGCCACAGCTTTCACTACTTCAGGTGGAATATCTGCTTTTATTGCAGCATTCGTCAGTAAGCAATTCATCTGTTGAAAGGTAGGGTTTTGATTTATTTGAACTTTATCGCATGTAGTGGACAATTCTGAAGTTGCAGAGGCTTCAGAATAAGATAAACCGAATGTTAAACAAGTTACTAGCCCAACTGTTAGTAAGCGTAATTTCATGATTCTATTCTCCAATCTTCGTACTCTCTTTTACTATTAAACTATATTTTATATTTTAGCATAGTTTGTTCATGTATTGGTACCACTCAAAAGTAATAGACTGGGAATTTAGGACACAAAAAAGAAGGCCGATTAAAATTGGCCTTCTTGAATATAAAAATGTAATATTTGATGTCAATAATGATGATATCCTCCACCATGTCCATACCAAGGGTAATGAGGGTAAGGATATGGGTAGTATGGGCGAGGATAATGATGATAGTGATGATAGTAATGAGGATAGTAAGGATAATGTGGATAGTATGGTCTTGGTCTATGATATGGATAATATGGTTGTCGTTCGTCTGTTATATCTAATTGGTTATCAACAATATATTGATCTTCGGGATGTAAAAAAAGTTGTTCCATGGGAATACCTCCTTTCCCTTTTACCATATGTTAAAATGGTTAAGAGTGGGTAAGTCCATTAATGAGGAAATAAGCCAATTTTTAAAATGAATTTTCACGATTTGAATAGACAGCAATTAAAACAACTGCTTTTTCATCGCTAATATTTTTAACAAAATGGGGAACACTCGCATTCCAGCTAAACGAATCTCCTTCCTCGACAATCACCGAATCCTCGCCTTGTTCGGCTAAGATCTTTCCTTGCATGACAATATGACACTCTTCACCCTCATGAGCATGAAGTTCACCCATTGAGGCTCCTGGAGAAAATTCTACACTCATCATTCTTAATTTGCCTTGAGATGTTAAATGTTCAATTTTTAAGTTATTAAAAGTAGAAGAACCTCGTTCATCTTTTCGGATTACACGCATATGTTGTTTTTCTTCTAGTAATAAATAAGGTAATGGAACTTCTAGAAAGTTTGCGATGGATTGTAGTGTATTTATTGAAGGTGAAGTGTTGTTATTTTCGACATTGCTAATAAACCCTTTTGAAAGTCCAGTTTCCTTGCACATTTGGGCAATGGTGATGTTTTTTTTATTTCGTATGGCCCGAATTTTTGATCCAATATCCATGTAACTCACCTCATATATTCTAAAAAACTTATTCATATCGTAGCAAAATCGTTGACAATCTACAATAAGAAAAGTTATCTTATAAGAAATAAATATTCATATTAGAAAACAAAACTGTGGATACTTATTTTTGAATAAAATATTTGATAAATAGACATGGTACGGCAAATAGTAAAGTATAAAGTAACTTTTTATAATAGTTGTTTTCAGATTGAAGCATAGGGGATGATTGAATAATGGAAGCATCAATGATTTATGAACTACGCAAACCAAAACAGGTTGAACCTGATCAAACATATCCAGCTTTGTTCGTGATGCACGGAATAGGTAGTAATGAACAAAATATGCTGTCAATGGTTGATGGTTTAGCAGATTCATTCTATATTTTTAGCATTCGTGGTCATCTGACACAGCCACCTGGCTATGCCTTTTTTACGATAGAAGGATACGGAAAGCCGCATCGTGCAGTTTTTGATGACGGAATTAGCAAACTCACCAATTTTATTGATTATGCTTGCGAGCAGTATCCAATTGATCAAAGTAAATTATATTTACTCGGCTTTAGTCAAGGTGCTATTCTCTCGATGACTTTAGGTCTAGTACTTGGAGATCGCATAAAAGGGATTGTTGCACTTAGCGGCTATATCCCAGGCTTCGTTAAGGAAGAGTACGATATCAAGCCAGTTGACCAAGTATCCTTGTTTATTTCACATGGTGAGTTTGATCAAGTGCTTCCGTTTGAATGGGGCAAGGCTAACAATGAATATTATAAAGGGTTAGGTGCAAATGTAACATTTAAGACCTACCCTGAAGGACATACCGTTTCACAGCAGAATTACGAAGATTTTACGAAGTGGGTAAGAGCTAGCTTGGAAAAGTAAAATACAGATAACATAATCAGGAGGGATAGAATGATTCCATCTCTATTTATTGCACACGGTGCGCCGTTATTGGCAATTGAAGATAATGAGTATACACAGTATTTAGAAAGTCTAGGTCGTACAATGCCAAGACCAAAAGCAATTGTTATGTTTTCAGCTCACTGGGTTTCTCCTGTGCAAATGGTCGGTCAAGTAGATGAGTATAGTACCATTTATGATTTTGGAGGATTCCCTGAGGCTTTATATCAAATTCAATATCCTGCTAAAGGAATTGAGCCACTTGCTAAAGAAATTGAAGAATTGTTTAGTAAAAATGGGATATCATACAACAAGGATACAAGCCGCGGATTAGATCATGGAGCATGGGTTGTCCTTCGTAAGCTGTATCCGAATGCGGATATTCCTGTCATTTCGATGTCAGTCAGTCCTAATCTTTCACCGGAGGAACAATATAAAGTTGGTCAATCTTTATCGGTGTTAAGGGAAAATGACGTTCTAGTAATCGGCAGCGGAGGAACTGTGCATAATCTGCGAGCAGTAAAATGGGCAGACAACGGGCAGGTTGATGACTGGGCACTAGGGTTTGACGAATGGCTAGCACAGCATTTGAAAAATTGGGATGTTGACTCTCTATTCAAATATAATGAGCTAGCCCCATCAGCACAGCTAGCAGTACCTCCTTATGGAAACGAGCATTTTATTCCAATTTTCTATGCGATGGGTGCAGCTGATAATGAACAAAAAGCCACTTTACTCCACAGAAGCTATCGCTATGGAAACCTAAGTCATAGTGTATGGCAATTTGGTTGATTTATTTTTAAGAAAGAGAAACGGTAGAATGCTGCCGTTTCTCTTTTTTTATAGCTTTTGTGTTATAGACTTTGCAAAATCATATTCATCAAATGAGGATACATTTTCATTTATGATGTTCACAAAATGGTCAGTTTTATTCAGAAGCCATATTTTCAAATGAATTATGGAACGAAATTAAATTGAACAAGTAGACTAGTTCGATTAAACTAAATATATAGGAAGTTACTTAAAGGACGTGTGAGTATGAAAGAGGTAAGTCCACAAAAGAAACCAATTGTATATTACTATCTATTCATTTTATTAGCTATTATTTTACTAAATGCGCTTATTGTTCCAAATATTAAAGAGCAAGAAGTTAAGGAAGTAGATTATGGGACTTTCTTGACAATGGTTGAAAAAGGGGAAGTAGCCGAGGTGGAAATCCAAAATACATATATTGGGTTTACTCCAAAAGATAATGAAAATCAAATCTATAAAACAGGCCGAGTGGAAGATAGCGGTTTGGTTGAACGTTTGTATGGATCAGATGTTAAGTTTTCACAAGTGATTCCAAGGGAAAATTCTCCATTACTGAACTTTATTTTAACCTGGATTTTTCCACTAATTATCCTATTGATCATTGGTAGCTTCTTCACTCGTAATCTGCAGAAAAAAGTGGGGGCTGGTAATCAAAATGTCATGACTTTTGGTAAAAGTAATGCCAAAATTTATGTGGAATCTGAAACAGGCAAAAACTTTAATGACGTAGCTGGACAGGATGAAGCAAAAGAGGCCTTGACGGAAATTGTTGATTTTCTTCATAATCCTTCAAAATATACAGATATTGGGGCCCGGCTTCCAAAAGGTGCATTGCTTGTCGGACCACCAGGAACAGGGAAAACCTTACTTGCTAAAGCCGTTGCTGGGGAGGCGAAGGTGCCGTTTTTTACAATTTCCGGTTCTGAATTTGTAGAAATGTTTGTAGGGATGGGTGCTGCACGTGTGCGTGATTTATTTAAACAAGCACAAGAAAAAGCACCATGTATCGTCTTTATTGATGAAATTGATGCGATTGGTAAAAAACGTGGTAATTCGAACATGGGTGGTAATGATGAGCGAGAACAAACACTTAATCAACTACTTGCTGAAATGGATGGATTTGATGGTAGTAAAGGTGTTGTCATACTCGCCGCAACGAACCGACCTGAAATATTGGATAAAGCTCTGCTTCGCCCAGGGAGATTTGATAGACGAATTCCTTTAGAGCTTCCGGACTTAAAAGGCCGTGAAGCTATTTTAAAGGTACATGCTAAAAAGCTAAAAGTAGAAGACGATATAGATTATCATGCGATCGCAAGAGCCACATCAGGTGCTTCGGGTGCAGAACTTGCCAACATTACTAATGAAGCCGCTTTACGTGCCGTTAAATTTCAACGGACGAAAGTTGATCAAACGGATTTTGAGGAATCAGTGGAAACGGTTATTGCAGGTTTCCAACGGAAGGGTGCCATGATTTCAGCAAAAGAAAAACTAATTATTTCATACCATGAAATCGGGCATGCGCTTGTCGCAGCCAAACAGAAAGATTCTGCACCTGTCCATAAAATCACGATTATTCCAAGAACATCAGGTGCGCTTGGCTATACGATGCAGGTGGATGAAGGAGAACACTTTTTACTATCTAAAGAAGAAGCATTTAATAAAATTACGACGCTTACTGGTGGACGTGCGGCTGAGGAACTCATCTTTAAATCAGTTACATCAGGGGCTTCAAATGATATTGAGCAAGCAACAAAAATGGCAAGAGCCATGATCACTCGCTATGGTATGAGTGATACATTTGATATGATGGGAATGGAAACTGTATCAAATGCATATCTAGGGGGGGACTCTTCACTTACTTGTTCAGATGAAACAGCAGCGAAGATTGATGAAGAAGTGTTAGATATGATTAAAACTGCCCATCAAAAGGCAACCTATATTCTTAATGAAAATATAGATAAGCTTCATGAGCTAGCTAAATTTTTGTTGGAACGTGAAACAATTACAGGTACGGAATTCATGAAGATTTTAGAAAGAAAAGAACAAGTAGCAGCTGAATAACAACTAGTTTTTAAAGATAGTAGATTAAGATAGCGGTTCTAGAGGTCGATTATCCGATTTTTTAGAATCGCTTTTTTGCGCTAAACGGAGATTTTTTTAAAATCATATATTTGAAAGTAAATAGGAGATTGTCGATCATTTGTATCGCTTTAAAGAAACGAAGGCATATTTTGAAAAACCTCTGAATCTAGACGAAGCCGATTCAATCGAAGATAAAGTAACAGGTACTTTTTTAATTGTGGATAACCTGTTAATAATTATGTGGATAAGTAACGAAAGGCTAGGGGACGGCAATATTGGTTCCCTAGCCTTTCGATTTATAAATCGGCGTTTATTAATGTGATGATCTTTTGATCCCTGTTATTTTCATTATTCGTCGGACAGAATTACTGCCTAGTCTAGCCAATTGTTGCTTAATCTTTGAAGTAGATGAGTTTTTTTTTTCTCTTCTTCTGACTCTCTTACTTGATGTGCCATTTCACATAATACCATCTGACTGTTGATTTCCAGTTCATCGGGCTTTCTTTGTACATAATGGTAATGACCTGTGTTATCCTGTTCGCGTGCTTTTACATTGTCGGCTAACATGATGTCCACAAATTTAAATATGCGTTTCTTTAAATGATCCTGTAGAATTGGAAATAGAATTTCTACACGTGTTTCCATATTACGGGTCATCATATCTGCAGATGATAAATAGACTTTTTGTTCTCCATTATGATAGAAACTATAGATTCGAGTGTGTTCTAAAAACGTGCCAACGATGCTACGAACGGTGATGTTTTCACTTACTCCCTTTATACCTGGACGTAAACAACAAATCCCTCTTATGATTAAATTAATCTTTACGCCAGCATTAGATGCTTCATAAAGCTTCATAATCAAGGCTTTATCGGAAAGTGAATTCATTTTGGCGATAATATGTCCATTTCCAAATTGTTTTTGGAATTCAATTTCCTCATCAATTAATCTGATAAATTCATTTCTTATGTCAAAAGGGGCGACAATTAAATGATGGTACTTCGGCTTTTCCATATGTCCACTTAAATAATTGAAAAAGTTTGTTGCGTCGATACCAAATTGCTCATTAGAAGTGATTAACCCCATATCTGTATAAAACCTAGCAGTAGCGTCATTATAGTTTCCGGTTCCTAAATGAACAAATCGCTCAATTTTATTTTTCTTGCGACGTACAACAAGGGTAATCTTGCTGTGCGTTTTTAAGTGAGTCATTCCATAAATTACATGACAGCCTTCTTGTTCTAATTCTTTTGCCCACTGCACATTGTTTTGTTCATCAAATCTAGCCTTTAACTCTACGAGAACTGTGACTTGTTTTCCATTTTCAGCAGCCCGTTTAAGGCTCTTAATAATGGGAGAATTACCACTTACTCGATAAAGAGTTTGTTTTATTGCTAATACATCGGGATCATCTGCAGCTTCCGAAATAAAATTGACAACTGGTTCAAATGATTCATATGGATGATGGAATAGAATATCTTGATTAAGTGCTGTTTCAAAAATATCTTTATTTTCAATTAAATCCTGTGGAACCTGAGGGATATACGTTTTTTCAACTAAGTATTCATGAGTTGTACGTATGGTATTGTAAAAAGAAAATAAAAACGTTAAATCAAGAGGGGCCTGAACAAAAAATACATCTTTCATATTGATTTCTAGCTCATCTATTAAATAATCAACCACTTGATTGTCAATAATGGATGATTGGATTTCTAAACGGACTGTTGCGCCCCACTTTCTTTTTTTTAATTCTTCTTCTATTTCTTGTAATAGGTCTTCAGCTTCATCTTCATGTATCGTTAAATCTGCATTACGAGTAATACGGAAAGCGGTTACGGATTTAACCTCAAACCCATTGAATAATTTATCAATAAAACGTGAAATGACTTGCTCTAATAGGACGAAAATTCTTGTTCCATTTTCTCTAGGTAATTCAATATAACGGTTAATAACCGAAGGGACTTGTACAAGAGCAAGTTTTCCTGAAACGGCTGATATGTCTACATCTTCAGCATTTTCGCTTATAATAATGGCTAAGTTTAATGATTTATTGGCCAACATTGGAAAAGGACGATAAGCATCAATTGCCATTGGCGTTAAGGCAGGGAAGATATGCTCATTAAAGTGTTCCTCTAAAAACGCTAATTCAGAATCAGATGCTTCTGAAATTGGAATAATTTTGACATGTTCTTTTTCTAAGAGAGGAGCTAGTAATTGCTTATATGTATGATCTTGTTTTTCAATTAGTTTATGAGTTATTTTTGAGATGGCTTCAAGCTGCTCAGCTGGTGTTAATCCTGCTTTATTTTCCGGACGATTAAATCCCGCTTTCACTTGGTCAAGTAAACCAGCCACACGTACCATAAAAAACTCATCTAAGTTTGAGCTTGTAATGGCTAAAAATTTATATCTTTCGAGTAAAGCATTCCTTTCATCTATAGCTTCTTCCAATACTCTTAGGTTGAAGTTTAGCCAGCTTAATTCTCTATTATTATAATAGGAGGGATCTCCTATGTTCATTACTTGCTTTGTTGTATCCACGCTGGTTGCATCTCCTTATTCTTCATCTCTATAGATATATTTTAAAATAATATCAAATAAAGGTAAAGGAAGTATATGAGTGTTGTGAATTTTTTGTTAATTTTTGTCGATATTTCTGATAGCAAGTATATATACTGGATAAAAGCATAAAGTCATTTCTACAGGTAAACTAACGAGACAATGTTTGTTTAGTCATAATATAATAAGTTTCTTCCTATATTATGTGTAGGAGTATTGATGAGTATAGTAAGTAGGGGAGTGAAACTAATTGCTTAAATTGTTTCGAAATCTACATCCCTATAAAATGTCGATTATTGGCATTTTAGTTTTTGGATTTCTTCAATTTAATCGAAAGAGTGCATTGAGTTAAATCTTCAATAATGAGAGAAGGAGAACGAATTTATGTTACAGAATTCGTTCTTTTTTTATTAATTATGAATGTTGGTTAGGATTTAATTTATTAGGAATAAGTGAATGATAAGCGCTATATACTGTCAAAGTCGTGGAAAAAAAGACAAAAAGACAAAAAGGTGAAATGAGGGGGAATGGTATGAAAAAGTATGCTTCAGTGTTTTTGCTTTGTGCGTTACTTATTGTTGCTGGAATTGCTGCTGCTCACGGTGGGGATGTGCACCGAACAGAGAAACAGCTTTCAGTTCTTGTTAACGGCGTTACAGTGAGTTCGGACTTAAATCATCTTTATAAGACAAAGACATATGTATCTGTTAGTGCATTTGCTGATTTGTTTGGGAAAACATATAAATTAGCAAATAACAAGAAGTCTGTTACTTTTAACGGTAAAACAATTAAGAATATTAGGCTAGTAAATAGAAAACCGACTGCATGGATTAATGACCTTGCTGCTGCAGTTCAAGCGCAAAAGGTTAGTTGGGATGCTAAAAAGCTAGAAGCATACGTACTAGTTCTACCTGAGGGAACGATTCAGTTAGATCCTAATGTAGTCCCAGCTATGGGAGAACATTGGGCGAACCCTAAGCAACTGCCGAATGGTCCCATTTATGGAGTATATAATGGAAAGCTTGTTTTTCTAGAGTACATGTTTGCACAAGATGACTTTATTAAAGGTAAAAGCCATACGACGCTTGATGGTATGAAAGGCTTACCTTCACCATCTGTTGTTCAGACTGATCTTGAATTCCAACCTCATGGTCACCCAGGGTTTGACATCCCACATTTTGACTTGCATCATTACTTCATTTCTGATGAGGAACAACACAAGATTGGTACTACTTTTTTAGAATTGAAGAATGATAAAGGTGAGAAGATTGGCTTCGCGGCTTTCGGTCAATTAGGTGATCAGATTATGCTTAAAGTCATTGCTTCAGGTCTTACTACTGGTAAGCATGGAATACACATTCACGATAAGGCAATTGTAGGCAATGATTTTACAACAGCAGGTGGCCATTTTAATCCATTAGCTAAGCAACACGGTGAACATAACCCTAATGGGGCTCATCTTGGTGATTTATCTAATTTGGTTGTAGATGAAAACGGTAAGGTTGATCAAACTTTTATCCTTAGTAATATATCTCTTGAAAAAGGAAAGAGTAATAGTGTATTAGGTAAATCAATTATTATTCACGCGAAGGAAGATGATGGGGCAACGGATCCTTCTGGAAACTCTGGTGATCGGATTGCAGGAGGAAATATTCCGAACTAGAGAGCTAAATAATTTCTTTAATATGAAAAAGAACGGACTTGGATCATCCAAGTTCGTTCTTTTTTCTGTTTTTTAATTTGAAATTGTACTTTTCTTTACATTCTCAGATAATATATCAGATGGTTTTCCAATTTGAATGATTGTTCCTTTGAATCCTTCCCAGTAGATGTTGATTCCTCGTTTGCAGTTGAACAGTCTGCTAATAATAAGAATGAGAGGGTAAATAATAGTCCGAAGAAAAAGCTATTAGTTCACTATACAAAGAATAAATAATGGTTAATATAAATTAGTAGTCAAGAATGTTTAGATATGTTAAAATTTAGTATGTCTTATAAAGGGGCGTTAGTTCAGTGGGAGAATATTTCGCTGGCAGCGAAAGGGTCAGGGGTTCGAATCCCCTACGCTCCATATGTAAAAGCGGCAGAGATGTCGTTTTTTTATTGTGCTTAAATTCCTTAGTCGATGTGAGTCTTGCCTTACAAGAACAGGTAGACATGATTGTGATTGGACAGAATAAGCAGTGGAAACAAGAATCGAATATAGGGAAACGAAATAATCAACAGTTTTGTTTCATTCCACATCGCTTACTGATTCAAAGGATCATGCATATTAGTCCTGACTAATATGTATAATCCTTTATTTGTTATTAACGCAAAATAAGTAGTAAAAAAATGTAAAATAAAATTCAATAAAATATGGAGGAAATAAAAAATTCGTAAAATAAAACTATGACGGATTTTTCATTTGTTAAATATTCTCAACCTCTACTTGAGATACAGCTTTTATACTAGATATAGTGTAATACACTTCAGAAGTTTTTCTTCTTTGATTAACAAGTATTCTAAGTGTAAGAGCATGCTTATTATTTTCCATATCTTTAATTCGTACATTTTTAACAGAGATATCATCTTCAGAAATCTCATTCATTACTTGAAAAATAGCCTCTTTATCCTCTACAACCAACTTTAGAAGAATTTCTTTTTGGCGTAAAACGTTTGGACCAATCAAACTGATGAATCCAGGGACAAACTCAACGCTGATAATTAAGAGGATGACACCTACAATAGCTTCGAAGAAAAATCCCGCTCCAACTGCGATGCCTATTCCAGCTGCGCCCCAGATAATAGCAGCGGTTGTTAGACCTGAAATGCTATTATCACGGCGAAGTATAACACCTGCACCAATAAAACCGATTCCCGAGACAATTTGTGCTGCGAGTCGAAGTGGGTCCATCGTTACGTTCAATTGATCGCTACCGGGAAACTTAAAAGCTGACTCGATTGAAACAATAGTAAGCATGCAGCTAACAATCGAAATAACTAAACTTGTTTTTAAACCTACTGGTTTGCGCTTTATTTCTCGTTCGATTCCTATGATCAATCCTAAAAATGCGGAAATACCTAGTTTTAGTAAAATAGATAGTTCATCGTTAAAGTTAAAACTCCATTCCAATTATATCAACTCCATAAAACAACTTGAATTAAATAATTATATCCTTATAAGCAGGATTAGGATATAAATCTTAATAGAAAAACTACTTCTTTTATTTTTATTCAAAAAAACTTAGGATATGATAAAGGAAATACAAGGGTAAGTTATGATAGAAATAATAATTAAATTGAAGAAAGAAGTCGTGATGAAACTTCTTTCAGAAGATATAACTAAAAATATATTGCAAACAATATTTATCCGTGATATATTATTACTTGTCGCTAAGACAATAAGCGAATTGCTTCATGATTTAATAAAAAATGTCTGAGTAATGTGTTGACAAGAAAATTGAATTTATGATACTATATAGAAGTCGCTTTTGAAAGAAAATAACAAGTGATTGCTCTTTGAAAACTGAACAAAACAAAGCGCCAACGTAATTTTTAAGTGAGTACACACTATTAAAAAAGTACAATGAGCTTAATCAAATATTTCTTC
>SMEO01000341.1_pt1 | contig 11486 bp, 10 predicted proteins | sample 2456251 | NCBI WGS metagenome assembly SMEO01 (sample SAMN10132594, study PRJNA489261) | soil metagenome | isolation source: day1 control-silt loam soil ammended | place: USA | reverse complement strand
CATGTCCGCCCAGGAGCGGGCCGTGCGTATCGAACTGCTGCGAGTCCGCGCTTCTTTGGAGCGGCAAGCGATGTCATCCCAGGTACATGCCTTGGGACAAGATTTAAGCCCTGGCAATTTGTGGAATAACGTCAAACCCTCCGGCTTTAGCGTTGGGGGCCTGGTCACTAACGCGTTGTCCTGGTCACGCCGTTATCCATTTTTGCTGTCCGGTGCCTCGGCCGTGCTCAGCAGCTTTGGTGGTCGCTGGATGCGGCTCGGGGCCTTGGCTCTGGGGGCATGGAAACTGTATGACTCTGCCAAGTCCTCGCGGGAAAAAGCACGCAGTGTGCTGGTCCCGGTGCGTCGCAAGACGGATACGGAGGTTTGATCGTTCAGTGTTTTTAGAGAACCGGCCCAGGCCGGTTTTTCTTTGTGTGTCAGCCCGAGCTACAGGCTGGTTTTTGCAGCCTGCTGGGCTTATGCTCCAGATAATAAATAGTTCCAGTCTTGGAAATACATAATCAGGAGACAAAGTCTGTCATGCAGGTGCCATTACTGAATGCCTTAAGAACCTTTACGGTGTCCGCGCAAAGGTTGAACTTCACCAAGGCGGCAGAAGACCTGCTGGTCTCTCCTTCGGCGGTCAGTCACCAGGTCAAAGTGCTGGAAGAGTACGTGGGCTGCAAGCTGTTCTTGCGTAAAAACCGGTCTCTGGAGCTGACGGACAAGGGGCAATTCTTGTTCGACCGTCTGCAGCGGCCGTTCTACGAAATCAACCAGGCTTTAAGCGAATTGCGCATGCCGCATGGCAAGAGCCGCATTAATTTGTCCTTACGGCCCTTTGTGTCCAGCATGTGGTTTACCGGACAGTTGGGGGACTTCTGGCTGAAGCACCCGGATATTGAAATCAATTTGCTGCACCGTCTGCAAGCGCCTGACTTTTTCCGCGACAACATCAACTTTGCGATTGTCTGGGGCAAGCAGGGCGATTGGCCACAGTTGCAAACCTTGCGCATCATTCCGGGAAATCTGACGCCGGTGTGTGCACCGTCCTACTTAAAGGCGCACGACACAATTGAATCTGCTGCTGACTTGAACCAGCATGTGTTGATCCATGAGGAAAACCAGCTGTGCTGGGAGCAGTGGATACGCAAGGCGGCAGGGCTGGAGTTGACGGCCAAGAAGGGCTTTCACATTGACGACACCAATGTGCGCATGAACGCAGTCCTTAATGGGCAAGGCGTGATGCTGGGCTGCCCGGCTTTGTTAAAACCTATGCTGGAGAAGCAGGAAATCGTTCAGCTCTTTGACGTGTGTCTTGATGAGTACGCGTACTTTCTAGCCTATCCAAAAGAAGCCAATATAAGCAGCCAGGAGCAGGAATTTATTGACTGGGTGGCTTCTATCGCCATTCGCTAAGCGGTACCTGATCCTCTTTATACCTAGAAAGCCTGCGACTTCGCAGGTTTTTTTTGTCCAGACACGTGCCATTGCTAGCACCAAGCCTGGACTTTCTTTCGCACTTTGGCAAGCGTCCCCCGCTGTGCAAACGGCCGGCTGCCCGCTGCCTCAGAGCGGGCAGTTTTTGACGAGATTCGCTCCAGCCTCAAAAAAAACTCATCGTTCCGTCAAATTTACTCAATTTTCAAGCCTCGCTCCCTGTCGCATGATTGGCCTGACCTAATAACAAGCCATTCATGGTGCTCAAGCAGACCAGAGGAGATATCGAGATGAATAAAGCCCTACGCTCACCGATTGCCATTGAAGAGTTCGATCGAAGCTATTTTCAGCAAGAAACGGATGAAGTTTATGCCCTGCCGCCCGAGTGTTTTAACTCGGAAGATTTTTTTGAGTTTGAGCTGAATGCGGTTTGGAAGAAGCAGTGGTTCTGCGTTGGCCGCGCCACCGACATTCCTCATGCGGGTGACTTCTTCACCTTTGATGTGGGTAATGACGCTTTGTTGGCCATCCGCACGCGTGAAGGTGGCATTAATGTGCTCTCGAACGTGTGTCGCCACCGCAATATGCTCTTGTTGGAAGGCACGGGCAATGTGCGCCGTATCAGTTGCCCTTTGCATGCCTGGGTCTACAACATGGAAGGTGAACTGGTGTCGGCTCCGGGCCTGACCGATAGCGGTGCCAGTTTTGACCCCAAGAGTGTCTGTCTACCCAAGATCCGTGCAGAAGTCTGGGAAGGCTTCATTTTCATTAATTACGACGCGTTGGCACCTGCCCTGCATACCCGCCTGGGCAATCTGGGCAAGCAGCTAGAGAACTACCGCATGTCCGAACTGAAGTCTTCCGAGCCCTTGAAGATGGAAAGTTTTGACTGGAACTGGAAAATCTTTAACGACGAGTGCTACCACTGCAGTTTTCTGCATGGCTCTTCCTGGGGCGGTATGTATGAAACCAAGCCGGAACGCGTGGATGAAAGCGCCGTTTTTAACGATGTCTCCAACGGCATTGTGTCCTACAACCTGATCTCCACGCATATTGACGCGGCACCGACCCATACTGGCTCGGTCCTGCAGCCAGCGATGGGTTCCTTGACTGATCAGGAGCGCACCCAGCTGTCCTACGTGACCGTGGCTCCCAACTTGCTGCTGGTAGGCATGCCTGACAAAGTGAAGTACTTCATGTGGCTACCTAAAAGCGCCAAGCAATCTTTCGATCAGGAACACGATGATCTGTATCCCGTCATGATCGAGGATCTGTTCGCATGGCGTCGTTCACATCAGGGCATGCAGTCGAATTTTGCCTCCCGCGGCCGTTTGACCAATGAAGAGCTGGTCATCAAGCGTTTGCAGAACTGGCTGATTGATTTGTACCGCGCAGAAGATAGCCGGGCAGATGAGCAGAGCCGGGTCCTGCCTATCCGCGCGATTGCTTAAGAGGGCGGGAGCGGCATCATGCAGCAAACATTGCAAACACGCGTGCTGAAAAAGACCCGACTGTCGGAGCGGGTGGTGGGTTTGACGCTCGGTCTGCAAAACGGCACCGAATTCCCTGTCTGGGAGCCCGGTGCCCATATTGAGCTGGAGCTGGTGGTTTCCAAGGACGAGCCGCTCTATCGTCAGTATTCGCTGTGCGGTCAGCAGGCCAATAGCCGCGAGTGGCAGATCGCTGTTTTGAAAGAGGATGCTGGTCGGGGGGGCTCTGCTTACATTCACGACGTGTTGCAGGAAGGTGATGCCCTGGCGGTCAGCCCTCCGAGAAATCACTTCCCTTTTGCTGCCAATAAGAAGTGCTTTTTTATTGCCGGTGGCATTGGAATTACGCCCATCGTGCCTATGGTCCAGGCAGCTGCTGCAGCCGGTCTGGACTGGCATTTGCTGTATCTGGCCAGAAATGCGGCGGACTTTATCTTTCTTCAGGAACTACAGCAAGTGGATGAGGCACGCATTACGGCACATGCCTCCAATCAGGATGGTTTGTTTGACCTGGAAGCGGCCTTAACGGCGCTGGACGAGCACACCACTGTGTATTCCTGCGGCCCGCAAGCCTTGCTCAATGCCTTGGAAAGCTATCAACAGGAACAGGCTGACATTGGTTGGCAACTGGTGCTGGAGCGCTTTTCGGTGGCAGCCGATCCTGGCTTGTTACAAGGTAATAGTTTTACGGTGACCTTGCAGAAGTCCGGCAAAAGCGTCGTGGTGGCCAGTGATGAAAGCATTCTGGCAGCCCTGAAACGCGAAGGGATACGGGTCAAGTGTTCATGTCAGAACGGCACTTGCGGCACCTGCGAGACGGTAGTGATTTCCGGCCAGCCTGAACACCGGGACTTTGTCTTGTCCCCCCAGGAGCGGCAGCTGAATGAAACCATGATGATCTGCGTTTCCCGAGCCGTGTCGGCCGAATTAGTTTTAGATCTATAACAATAAACAGGAGAACACACCATGAAAAAAGTGGTGGTTACAGGCGGCTCGGGCCGTGTAGGGTCTTACGTGGTTCAGCAGTTGATGCAAACCATGAACGTGGTGGTGGCCGATTTGAAGCCTAGCCAGCATCAGGTGTCATTTATTCAAACCGACGTGATGGATCTGGAGGCTGTACGCGCAGCCACCAAAGATGCGGATGCCGTGATTCATCTGGCCGCTATCGATTTCGATTGGAAAGCGCCGGAAGAGCAATACATCAATGTCAATGTGCGTGGCACCTGGCATGTGTTGCAGGCCTGTCGTGAGAACGGCGTCAAGAAAGTGGTGCTTTGCTCTAGCATTTCTGCCTGCGGCCTGTCTGAAATGCGTGCGGACTGGAAACCCCAGTATCTGCCGGTTGATGAGGCTCACGAGAACAAGCCTTATCAAGCCTACAGCGTCAGCAAAATCATGATGGAGCAGATGGCAAAGAGCTTTAGCGATGCCGCGGATATGGAAGTGATCTGCCTGCGTCCGCTGGCCGTAGTTCTACCGGAGACCATTGCTGAATACATCCAGTTTGTGGATAGCCCGGATCGTAACTGGCTGTTCTATTACATCTGGGCTGCCGATCTGGCGCGTGCTTTTGAAGCGGCCGTCAATCTGCAAGGGCTGCGCTACGGGGTGTTCTTTATCAGCGCCGATGACAGCTCCCATCCTGCGGCCACGACCGACTGGTATCCGCAGATTATTGGTGCTGTCCCGCCGATCAAGAATCCGCGCTGGTATCAGAACAATCCGCGCGCTTCCATTTTCAGCAGCAGTGCCGCCAAGGACATCCTGGGTTGGCAGCCCAGCACGGATTTCACGCAGTTACGCGAAGAATATGCGGTGGCGAAAGAGCAGGCTTAAACACAGCCAGATTACGCCCATGACTAAAAACATAAGTATGGAGACTGAGCATGAACGGTATTAAAACAGGCACCTTGGACTGGACGGGTGACAACCCCTTTATTTATTTGAAAACCGATCCGGATCAGGACTGGTCTTCCTTGTCCTTGTATTTCCGTATCGCCAGTTCGGAGTACGGCAGTGGTCAGGCCATTCTGGTGCTGGACAAACCATACGAGGAAGGCGACGAGAGCGACACACGCTGGCTGATTACCGACAACCTGCCTTTAGCCGAATATCTGGTGCGCGACTTTGTGCGTCATTTTGGCCTGTTCCGCAAAGCGCTTGCCCTGGACAAGTTGAAGGTGCTGGGCGACGGCGTGTTTCAGACGGTCAATCGCTTTCCTGAGTTAGTCACAGAGTCGGTCAGCTCGGCCAGCGCGGGTCTGAACATAGCGTTGCAATGGCATCAAATGACGCAGCCCGCGATTTGTGTGGACCTGCCACAAAGCCAGACTCAAACCCAGAAGCACGAAATGATGTGCGTATTCCACCCCGCGCAGGAAGCCAAGGTGCTGATTAATGGCACGCCTTTGGCGGGCAGCACGATAGAGCGGGATTTCAACGGCACGCGGGCGCAGTCGGCCAGCTTGGCGAATAGTGAAACCTGGGTGCGCGTGGCGTAAGGAGGCGGTATGGCTCAGCATGTAGATAAGCACGCGCCAGCAGTTCTGCCGTTCTGGACTGGCGTCAGACCCTTGCAAGAGATTCTGCCCTCACAGGCCCGTTTGGTTTTGCATGCCGGGCCGCCTTTTCGTGACCCGGCGGAGTTGCCGCCCGCCATCCGCAATTCAGTACTGGTGGGCATCCTGTATGAAGGCTGGGCAAGCAACAAGGCAGAGGCTCAAACCCTGTTGGATGAAGGCGGAGTGCAGCTGGCTCCCGCCCAGGACTACGGTGTGCTTGTTCCCTTGGCCGGGGTAGCGACGCCCTCCATGCTCCTCATTGAAGTGAGCGATGCCAATCGGCCCGAAAACAAGAAGTACTCCGTGCTAAATGAAGGGATGCAGTGGTGCACACGCCTGGGTATTTTTGCGGAGGAAATGATGCCGCATCTGCGCTGGCTGCATCAAGATCTGGGCGCAAAGCTGGCTGCTCACTTCGATGCCCCTGTCGATCTGGCACCGATTGTGCAGGCGTCGCTGCTTAACGGTGATGATGGCCATGCTCGCACGATGCATGCTTCTCGCCTGCTGGCCGACATTATTGTCTCTTGGGGCATTAATGATGAACAAAGCACGAGCTTCCTTTACGGTGCGATGGCGTGGGCACTGAATTATTGGATGGCAGCCAGCGCCCTTATTCTGGCGACGCAGGAACAGGCAGCAGGGACGGATGCCATTGTCAAAGTAGGGGGCAACGGCTTGCGCTTTGGCTTGCAGTTGGCAAGTGCCAAGACTTGGCTGGTTGTGGATGCGCCGGCCATCATTGGTAGTAAAGAAGCCGGTAAAGAGCAGGCTCAAGCCCTAGGTACCTTGGGCGACAGCGCGGTGGTGGATTTCGTCGGGCTGGGTGGACAGTGCCTGGATCTAGCTGCATTCAGTGCCCAAAATCTGCAGGCTGTTTTACCTGCGGATTACCTGAATCGTCAAAGCCAGTTTCTGAAAACCCATTTGCCCTTCCTGGCGGGCCGTGCAGGCATTACTGATGCTGCAGCGGTGATGACCAGCGATACAGGGCCCTTGGTCTTGCTGGGCATGATTGATGGTGCCGGGGAGCAGGGTCGTATCGGGGGTGGTGTGGCCACTGTGAATGCCCAGTTGTTGCGCAACCTTAAGGAGTGGCAGCATGAAACGACAGTGGTTTAAGTTACCTCTGCACCAATTGCTGCACGCCCTGCATACGGGAGAAGCCACACTGCCAGAGGTAGTGGCCTCTTTTTACGGACGCATTGCCGTACGAGATGAGAAAGTAGGGGCCTGGCAGTACCTGATCGATCAGGAAGACTATCTGGCCGAATATGAGAGCCGTAGCGAGTTCTACAAGGCCTCTCCCCTGATGGGGCTGCCCTTTGCAGTCAAGGATGTTATTGATACGGCTGATATCCCCACCACCATGGGTTCTGCCATTCATCAGGATCGTATCCCGGATATGGATGCCTCTTGTGTGACTGCCATGAAAGCAGCAGGCGGCATTTTGATGGGCAAAACCGTTACTACCGAATTTGCCTATTTCCAAGCGGGTAAAACAAGCAACCCGCATGATCCGGAACGCACGCCGGGTGGTTCGTCCAGTGGTTCAGCCGCAGCGGTGGCGGATTATATGGTGCCCATTGCCTTTGGTACTCAAACCGCTGCCTCGGTGATACGGCCTGCCTCGTACTGTGGCTGTATCGGCTATGTCGGCAGTAAAAACGAGTTTTCCTTGCGCAATATCCAGCCTTTGGCTCAGTCACTGGATTCGCTGGGCATCATCAGCAACGATGTGCTCGATACCTTGTTGGTACGCAATATTCTGCTGCACAAATCCTTGAGTCTGGCGGCACCGGGTACGCCGCAGTCGTATGTATTTGCCAGCTTTTCGGGGGAGGCTCTGGGCGAGATGCAGGCCCCCATGCTGGAGACGCTATCCGCCTGCCAGCAAGCGCTGTTGGAGCAGGGGCATCAATGTATTGCTTTCCCGTTCTCGGATGAAATGGCTGAGCTAACGACCTTGCATGCCCAGATCATGGCTTATGAAGTAGCCCGTAATCTGGTTTATGAACAGCAGCAGCATGAAACCTTAAGCACGCATATGCAGGGTTTGCTCAGCAGTGGCTTGGCTTTGCCCTACAAGGAGTACATTGCCGCCTTGGAACGCGCTGATGAGCTCAAGCGCAGCTTGTTGCAGTGGTTTGATAGCCAGCAGGTGGACTTCATTCTGGCGCCTGCCGCTTCTGGTGTTGCCCCGTATAAAACGGCAGGCACGGGGGCGCCCTTCATGAGCCGAGCCTGGCAGTTGGCCGGACTGCCTGTCGTGTCCTTGCCCTTGGGCTATCACCAGAAAATGCCTATGGGTTTGCAGTTGATTGGCAAGCCGCATCAGGATGATGTTCTGCTGTCGCAGGCTTTGCAGTTGCAGCAACGGTTTTTAGGAGCCGGTACGGTTCTTGCTCTGTAGTTGCCGGCCTTTTTGTTTGAGTCAAACGTCCTGTTTTTACGGGGCGTTTTTTTATGCCCCGCGTTTTTACAGTTTAGGCAGCAGGTACTTTTCAAATAGCCATTTCAGGCCGCACAGCGCAGCGGCAATGATGGCGGCAATAAGCAGGAAGTCTGCGCTGAGTACGCTTTGTTGCTGATGGGGCAGTTCCATATAGACATGCTCATTCGCGGGGCGGGCGTAGGTCATGGGGATGGCTGCTCTGGGCAGATCGGCTTGCAAGACGATGTAGCCGCCATCGTTGGCGGCCTGCAGCAAGAGTTTATCGACTTGGACGTTTTGTAGACCGGGCTCCTGGTCGTTTGCACACAGGCGTTGGGTGCCTTGGGTCCAGTTGTCATTGCCTTCAGGGCAGTAGGCGTTAATCGTGTGACCATTGCTGAACTCCACCGTCAGCCATCCCTCTGAACGCGAGCTGTCATCGCTGCGTACGGTTACGTTGGTCAGGCTGAGGGTGGTCATGTGCGGGGTTCCCTTGGGCAGTGCAAGCTCGTTCTTCAGTCTGCAGGAGGCAGGGAGTGAGTCTACTTTTGCGGTGTTTTATAGAAGACTATTCTATAGAAGCAGGGATGGGAATACGATTTTTGTATAAGCAGACTTTCGTTTTTGTTAATAGCTTTTACGCTAAATCAATGCTTTTCCGACATAAAAAAACAGCCCTGTAAAACAGGGCTGTTCGATACCAGCAATCAGTCGGGCTTTTTAGGGGCTAACTGATATTGGCTTTTCCTAAACTAACCGCTGTTTTAGCTTCAGAGGCCGGGTCGGTGTGATAACGGCGCAAGGGCTTATTGGCGGTTTCTGGCATCAGTATCGTTACCCAGAAAAAGCACAGCACAGCGACTACGGTCACGTAGAAAGCGGGGGCCAGATAACTGCCGGTTTGTGTGGTCAGCCAGATAGCCAGATAAGGAGCAGTACCACCAAAAATTGCGAAGGTGATGTTGTAGCACATGCTCGATGCGGTATAGCGCATGTCGGTAGGGAACATCTCGGACAGCAGCGTTACCGCCACCACACTGGCTGCGACCTGGCCAATACCGATAATCAGCATCCCGAAAATGGCGGCTTCCAGAGAGGCCCCTTTGCTGACGATGATGTAGGCAGGAATGGTAAACAGGGCATGCCAGACAGCAGCAAACTGCATCATTCTACGGCGACCCACCTTGTCGGAAATAATGCCGGCAATCGGGGTTAGGGCAGTGACGAACAACAAGGCAACCATATTGGCTGTCAGGGACTGGACCGACGACAAGCCAATGACGGTACGCAGAAAGGTATTCATGTAGGTGGAGAAGATATAGAAGGACAGGGCGTACAGCACGATGAACCCGCCCAGCTTCACAATATTGGAGCCTTCTGCCTTGAATACCTGCGAGGCGCTATAGCTGGTCTGGCCTTTCTTTTCGGCGCGCATTTGTTGGAACTCGGGAGATTCAGCCAAATGGTCACGAATAAAGAAAGCCACAATACCCATGGGAACTGCCAGTAGGAAGATGGTGCGCCAGCCCCAGTCGCCCATGGCTTCAGCACCGATCAGCGCAGCCAAACCGGCACTGATCCCGGCGGCCAGCGCAAAGGCAAAGTAGGTCGCACCGGACATGGCCCAGGCGTAGGAATTGCGCTTGTTCATGGGGCTGTGCTCAACGGTATAGATGGTGGCACCGGTATATTCGCCACCAGCCGACAGCCCCTGGATACAGCGGATGATAATCAGCAGAATCGGTGCCCAGATACCAATGCTGTGATAAGTGGGAATCAGACCAATGGCAGCGGTTGATCCGGACATCAGCAAGACCGTCAGGGCCAGAATTTTCTTGCGGCCAATGCGATCCCCCAGCCGGCCAAAGTAAATGCCCCCCAAGGGCCGCACAATAAACGACACCAAGAACACGGCAAAGGTGGCCAGCAAGCCCGCCATCTTGTCTTCGGTCGGAAAGAAGTTCTGTGCAATATAGACGGCCATATAGCCGAATAAAGCAAAATCAAACCATTCAACGATTGTGCCCGCCGCTGAACCCATCATTACTTTTTTAATATGGCCTGTATCGGTATGCTCCGATTCGGCTATCGTGGTTTCCCTGTGCATACTTATGTCTCCTCAAGTATTGGGACTATCTGTTTTTTTCTGAAATCAAAGCCTGTGGGGCGCTCTGTTTTTATTATTTATAAGTGGGTAGTAAGTAGTCTTATTTGTAGTGATTCAAAAGTTGAATAGTGAATCAACTGGAATGGGCTGAATGTCTCCTTTCGATCTGGATTTGCATCACGTTTTCCTACCGGCACAACAGGCTGGCCAGCGCGTGATTGATAAGCTAAACCTCTGCAAATTGCTTGTCCATTCACTATTCGCGCACTATTATTGATCGAGACGTTATTAATCGAAAAAATGAGCCGAGTCATGATCCCTGGACGCCTGGATTTGCATCATCTGCGTGCCTTTAAAACGGTGGCTGAACAATTGCATTTCAAAAAATCGGCCGAGCTGCTGCACATCACGCAACCGGGGCTGACGCGCATCATCAAAAAGCTGGAAGAAGATTTGCAGGTAGGCCTGTTTGAGCGCAGCACGCGCCAGGTCAAGCTGACAGCGGCAGGCTTTTTGCTATTACAAGAAATAGAGCAGGTCTTTGTGCATCTGGAGCGCGGGATTGAGTTGGCCCAGAAGGCCAAGTTTGGCGATATTGGCCACTTGATCATTGCCTACAACGACTATGCCGTGCAGGATGTTCTGCCCCGGACGCTGGAGCACTTCAAGCAGCAGTATTCGAACATCACAACCGATTTGTTATATATGCCCACCCAGCAGCAAATTCAGGGCTTGCAGCAGGGCAGCCTGGACCTGGGTTTCGGCTTTGCTTTCTCTGACGACCCCGAAGAGCTGGGCGTGCAGTGGAAGCCGGTATGCCGGGATGATCCGATTGTGCTCTTGCAAAGTGATCATCCACTGGCAAAGGAAAAGTCGATTCCCTTGGTGGCGCTAGCCAATGAACGCTTTGTGGTGGGCAGCAAAACCCACTGGCAGGTGTGGCGGCGGTATTTTTATTCGCTGTGCCGCCATGCGGGCTTTCATCCCAATTCGGTGCAGGAAGCCAGCACCATCACGGGGATTATGAGCATGGTCGCCGCCAATATCGGTATTGCCATCCTGTCCCAATCCCTGCGTAAGTATGTACACCGCGATCTGGTGGCGATAGACCTGGACTTGTCCGGTCAACACCCGCAGTCCTTTATCAACATCATGTGGCAGGAAAGTAATGCCAACCCCTGTGTGCCTCTGTTTATCCAGACCATGTCCTCAACGCTGATGACTCCGGCTTGAGCCACCTTGAGTATTTCTCATGGCTCCTTGATGAGCGGTCATGATTGAAGTGGGGCGGTTTTGCTACAGTGCAATTTTTAAACACCGGCCCCTGTCCATGAGTACCACTGAAATACAATTTGGCTTTGATCATGTCATGCTGCGCGTTCTGGATCTGGAGCGATCCCTGGCCTTTTACCGGGATACGCTGGGCATGACGCTTGTGCGTCACACAGAGTATGAATCGGGTCGATTCA